>Ga0079224_100008644_pt1 | contig 13809 bp, 15 predicted proteins | sample Stecom2015_FD_80414 | JGI IMG/M metagenome (GOLD analysis project Ga0079224, IMG submission 80414) | Agricultural soil microbial communities from Utah to study Nitrogen management - Steer compost 2015 | ecosystem: Environmental > Terrestrial > Soil > Agricultural land | place: USA: Utah... | reverse complement strand
CCGCGTGCTGGCCGCGCTCTCCGAGACCGAGCGCTGGGTGCTCTACCTGCGTTTCTTCCGCGGCCAACCGGTGGCGAGGATCGCCGCGCAGCTCGGCGTCTCACCGATGGGGGTCTCGCACCTCCTCGGCGACGCGCTGGCCACCGTCCGCGAGGTCACACGCCCTGGGTGATCGGTGCGGCCGTGCGGCTATGGTGTGCGCCTTCGGCGATGGTGTGCGCCTTCGGCGATGGTGTGTGCCTATTTGAGCATGCTGCCCGCGTCGACGGGCAGCGTGACGCCGGTGATGTAGCGCGCCTCGTCCGAGGCGAGGAACAGCACCGCGTTGCTGATGTCGACCGGCTCCACCCAGCCCACCGGCAGCGTGTGCATGAACTGGGCCACCGGGGCGAAATCGTCCGGGCCCGGATTCTCCAGATCGGGACGGAACAGTTTCATGGTGCCCTCGTTCATGAACAGCGGCGTGTTCACGTTGGTCGGATGCACCGAGTTGACCCGGATGGAGTGCGCGCCGAGTTCGACGGCGAAGGTGCGCATCAGGCCGACGACGCCGTGCTTGGCCGCCACGTAGTGCCCGGTGTGCGGGTAGGCCTTGAGGCCGCCGACGGAGGAGGTGAGGATGATCGAACCGCCGTTTCCGCCGGAGATCAGATGCGGTACACCGGCTTTCACCGACTTCCAGACACCGCCGAGATTGGTGTCGATCATCGTCTGCCAGTCTTCTTCGCTGGTCTCGGCCAGCGTCGCGCCGCCGTTGCCGATGCCTGCGTTGGCCACGATGATGTCGAGCCTGCCCAGCTGCTCCACGCCGCTGTCGACGGCGGCGCGCACCGCCTCGTAGTCGCGCACGTCGGCCTGGGTTGCCACGATCCGGCGGCCGAGGCCCTTGACCAGGTCCGCGGTCTCGGCCAGGTCGTCGGGAGTGGCGTGCGGGATGTCCGGGCTGCCACCCGCCGGACCACAGATGTCGATGGCGATGATGTCGGCGCCCTCCTGCGCCAGCCGTACCGCGTGGCTGCGGCCCTGCCCGCGCGCCGCGCCCGTGATGAAGGCGACCTTGCCCTCGACCCGCCCTGTCATGGGACCACCCCGTTCCGTAGCTCGAACGCCCGAACGCTGATCGGACGATCAAATCACTGTGGCATCGGGGCCGGGGGGTGTCAACGGGTGATCATCCGGGTCCACCGGGCCCGCGGTGGTGTCGGTGGTGGCTGTGGGCGCCGGGCCGGCGACGGTGGGCATCCGGTACTGCTCGAGGAAGCGCTCGACGAAGGCGCGCAACTCTTCGTGTCCCTGGGTCATGCCGACCGCCGACTCGTTGCAGATCATCCTGGCCGCGCCGGTGAGCAGCATCGACATCGCCACCGGCGGGAACGCCTCGGTGTCGACGCCGTGCGCGCGCAGCACGAGCGTGACCGCCGCTGTCTCGATGTCGCGCACCCGTTCGGCGTAGGCGCGCAACTCGGCGCCGATCACCTTCCTGTGGTTGGCCAGCGCCATGAATTCCGTGTTGAGCTGGGTGAATCGGTCCTCGCTGTTGATCACCCAGAGCGCGCGCAGCGGGTCCTGCTCCGACAGCGCCTTACGCATGCGGGCCAGCGCGTGCTCGGCGCCGGTGCGCATGACGGCCAGATACAGATCGTCCATGGTGGGGAAGTAGTAGTAGACCAGCGCCGAGCGCACCCCCGCGCGCTCGGCCACCCGGCGCGAGGTCGCGGCCGCGTAACCCTCCTCGCGGATGATCGCGGCCGTCGCGGCCATCAGCCTGTCCCGGGTGTCGCCGTCGGCCGCCCTGCGTCCGTTGCGCCCGGCCATCACCGCCACCCGCGTCCCGCGTGTCGAACCCTTGACCGTCCGTTCGGCCTCGTGCTACCCATGGGGCACTTTAACATTTGATCGAGCGATCAATACTGCCCAGCGTCGCCGGGTGATCGGCACAGCCGGGTGATCCGCGTCGATCGCGGACGGAAGGTGGTGGGTCCGATGACGGATCCCGCGGCGGTGGACTACTTCTCCGACCCTGGCATCGCGCAGCAGCCCTACGACTACTTCGACGCGCTGCGCAGCCGCCATCCGGTGTTCCGGGAGCCGTATCACGGCGTGGTCGCGGTGACCGGTTACGAGGAGGCGGTCGAGGTCTTCCGCGACAGCGAGCACTTCTCCGCGTGCATATCGATCGGCGGGCCGTTCCCGCCGCTGCCCTTCCAGCCAGAGGGCGACGACATCGGCGATCAGATCCAGGCGTATCGCCACCGGTTCCCGATCCACGAGCACATGGTCACCATGGACCCGCCCGAGCACACCCGCGCCCGCGCCCTGCTGGCCCGGCTGCTGACCCCGAAGCGGTTGAAGGACAACGAGGAGTACATCTGGCGGCTGGCCGACGAGCAACTCGACCTCGCGACCGGCTCCGGCCGGTGCGAGTTCCTCGGCGACTACGCCAAGCCGTTCGCCACGCTGGCGATCGCCGACCTGCTCGGCGTCCCGGAGCACGACCACGACGAGTTCTTGTTCACCCTCACCGGCAGTTCGCGGCCGGGCAGCAGGGTGGGCGCGCTCGACCACGAGCCGGTGGGCAGCAATCCGCTGCAATGGCTCGACGACAAGTTCGCCCGCTATCTGACCGATCGCAGGCGTGAGCCGCGCGCGGACGTGCTCGGCGCGCTGGCGGTCACGCCCTATCCCGACGGCACCCTCCCGGAGATCATCGAGGTCGTCCGGCCCGCCACCTTCCTGTTCGCGGCCGGGCAGGAGACGGTCACCAAGCTGCTGAGCTCGGCGGTGCGGGTACTCGCCGACCGACCGGAGCTCCAGCGGCGGCTGCGCGCCGATCGCAGCCTGATCGGCGCGTTCATCGAGGAGGCGTTGCGTGTCGAGAGCCCGACCAAGGTCGATTTCCGGCTCGCGCGCCGAACCACCACCATCGGCGGCGTGCACATCCCGGCCGGCACCGTGGTGATGATCTGCATCGGCGCGGCCAATCGTGACCCGAGGAAGTTCGAGGCGCCCGACGAATTCCGCCTCGAACGGCGCAACGCGCGCGAGCACCTGGCCTTCGGTCGCGGCGTGCACACCTGCGCGGGGGCGCCGCTGGCGCGAGTCGAGGGCCGGATCACCCTCGAGCGGCTGCTCGACCGGTTCGCCGGAATCGCCGTGGACGAGGCCTTCCACGGCCCCACGGACGCGCGCCGGTACGAGTACGAGCCCACCTTCCTGCTGCGCGGCCTGCGGGAGCTGCACCTCACGCTCGCCCGTCGCTGAGGCGCTCGGTGGCCGGTCCGGGTGTTGTGTGGGACTGTCGGTCCCATATATTCTGGATCACACCACGCGATCCCGCGTGCGCACGTCCGGCCCTCGGGCCGGCGGAACGAGGAGGCACCGATGACGCTGTCCGAATCGACCGGCCACACACCCACCCGCGCGGCCACGCCCGACAGCGCGGCGGCTCGGCCGGGCTCGGCATGGCTCGACCGGGCGTACCGGGAGGCGCTGGCCACACTCTCCGAGGGATCGGTGTATCGCCGATTCGATCCGTATCTCGACATCGACTGGGACGCGCCGGAATTCGCGATCGACCCGCGGGATCCACGCTGGGTGCTGTCCCCGGTACACGATCCGCTCGGCGCGACCCGCTGGTACCGGGAGTTGCCCCTGGAGCGGCAGATCGAGATCGGCCGCTGGCGCACCGCCAACGCCATCAAGGTCGGCGCGGCCTTCGAGAGTGTGCTCATCCGCGGGGTGATGCAGTACATCATGAAGCTGCCGAACGGCTCCCCGGAATTCCGCTACTGCCTGCACGAGATGACCGAGGAGTGCAACCACATCCAGATGTTCCAGGAGCTGGTGAACCGCATCGGCGACGATGTGCCGGGCATGCGGCCGTTCTTCCGTGCCCTGTCGCCGTTCATCGGCGTCGCGGGCGGTTTCGCCCCGGTCATCCTGTTCATCGGCATCCTCGGCGGCGAGGAACCCATCGACCACTACCAGAAGGCGCTGCTGCGGGAGGGCGTGAACATCCCGCCCGCCGTACGGCGCACCATGCAGATCCACATCGCCGAGGAAGCCCGCCACATCAGCTTCGCCGACAAATTCCTCGAGGCGCACGTACCGCAGCTGTCCCCGGCGGGCCGTGCGGTGGCCGCGGCGGCGTTCCCGCTGGTCATGCGCTGGCTGGTCGGCGAGATCATGGTGCCCCCGCGCTCGTTCGCCCGCCGCTTCGACATCCCGCGCGAGGTGTTCGCCGAGGCGTTCTGGCGTGCGCCGCACTCCCGTCGCATCCTGTCCGGCTACTTCGGCGACGTGCGCAAGCTCGCCGACGATCTCGGCCTGATGACCCCGGTCGCGAAGAGACTGTGGTCGCTGCTGCACATCGACGGCGAGCCGTCCCGGCACCGGGGCGAACCGATCCGCGGGATCGCCTGAGCCCGCGCTCGCCCGGCGCCGCCCGGCTCGTCAGCGTGGCGTCCGAACCGCCGAGAGCCGGGTGAGCGCCGCCAGCAGCGGCTCGTGCGGGTCGATGTCGAGGCCCTGCGCCCGCGCGGCCCCGTCGAGCACGCTCCAGGCGTATCCGGCGAGCTCGCCGACCAGCCGCTCCCTGCTCAGCGCGCGCCGGGGGCCGCGGACCCAGCGGGTCACCGTCGCCTCGGTCATGGACACGATGGCGAAGGTCATCGTGTCGACCACCGGTTCGTCCACCACGCCGACCACGCCGGCCAGTTCGGTCACGAGGGTGCGGGTGTCGGCAGCGATCCGGTCCTTGAGGCTGCTGATGCCGTCCACGTCGTCGGGATCGCCGTAGGCCGGACCGCGACGGAGGAATTCGTAGAGGCTCGCGTGCTGGTCGATCCAGTCGACGACCACCGCGATGGTGCGGTGCAGGATCTCGTCGACCGAACCGGAGGAGACGTCCAGGGCGGAGGACAGCGTCGCGGCGAACCGGTCGGCGATGGCCGTCCTGGTCCGCCGGTCCAGCTCCTCACGGCCGGAGAACTGGCGGTAGACGACCGATTTCGCGAGACCGGAGCGTTCGGTGATCCGCTGCACGGGCACCTCGGCGCCGGGTGGGGTCTGCTCGAGCAGTTCGATCAGCGCTTCGATGATGCGCTCGCGGCGGCTCTCGTTGTGTGGCTGCCAGCGCGCCCGCCTGCCGCCGGTCGGGGCATCAGGGGGGTCGAAGGTGGACACACCCCGAGTCTAGAGGGAGCCCGCCCGTCGCGGCCCGCACCCGGCCGCGACGCCGCGTCCAGCACACACTGGCCGCGATCACAAGGGTCGGGAGCCGACTTCGTCGGGTATCACAAACAGTCCCGGTACCCGGCCGACGCGTCGGCGGGGGCCGTTAGGTTGAAGCGCTGCGCTATTCGGGCGGAAGGAATCTCCATGACCCCACCACCCATCCCGTCGCCGGACCTGATCGTCTCCGGCAGGCCCGCGTCCACGCACCTCAGGGATGTTCGCACGATTTCGCGCCGGATGGTCGGACACTTCGTCCAGAACGTCGCGCCCTGCGGAACCCTGCCGGGCGAGGCGCTCAGTGGTGATGTGACCACGGTGACCAGGGTGTGTCTGCAACTGGCGATGCGGATGCTCGACGGTGACGAGATCGGCGAGGACATCGACAGCGTCGCCACCGCCGCCGCCGGCTGGGCCCGCGAGGGCATCCCCATCGACACCATCCAGCACGCCATCCACGAGGGCTTCAAACTCAGCTTCGAGGTCATCCAATCCCAGGCCAGCGCACAGGATTACGCCAGCCTGGTGAAGGTGGCGCGCCGGTTCATGGAAATCCTCGACACCGTGACCGCGGCCGTCTCCTCGGCCTATGTGCGCGAGCTGCGCGCGGTGGTCAGCGAGCACCACACCGCCGCGCACACCCTGACCTCGGCGCTGCTGGCGGGCAACAGCACCTCGACCATGGTGCGCGAGTGCGGGATTCCGCTGGCCGAGGAGTACCACGTGCTCGCGCTGTCGATCCCGCCGCACCGCGACGAGCACAACCCGGCCCTGGACGCGGGTGTCGTCGCACGCCGCAAACTACGAAGACTGCAAGCCGAATTGGCCACCCGTTGCGGTGAGAGCGCGCTGTCGCTGCTCAGCATCGACGGCGGCACCGTCCTCATCCCGGTCACCACCTGCGCCGACGACGGGCTCGACGATCTGGTCGCCGGACTGTCAACGGCCGCGCAGGTGCCGGTCCGCGCCACCGTGGTGTCGGCCACCCCCGCCGAGATCCCACAGGCCGCCGACCAGGCTCACGAACTGCTGGACATGGTGCACCGGATGCACAGCGAGTCGGGCCTGTACCGCTTCACCGATCTGGCACTCGAATACCAGCTCACCCGTCCCGGGCCCGCGCTGGAATTCCTCGGCTCGCTGCTCGACCCGCTCGAGGAGTATCCCGAGCTGCTGGAGACCTTGCGCGTGCACATCGCCACCAACCTGAACCGGCAGCGCACCGCGCGCCTGCTGCACGTGCACACCAACACCGTCGACTACCGGCTCAAGCGCATCGGCCAGCTGATCGCCTTCGACCCGACCAAGCCCGCCGGCCTGTGGTACCTGCGTTCGGCGCTGGTCGCCCGCACCCACCGGGGCAAGGACGCCGTGGCGCCGCCGGATGTCGCGGGGGTGCGCGCTGCGGCCCCGATGCGCAAGGCGTCGGCCGCGAACGGGTAGCCGGAACGGGTCCGGCCGCGTTCTCGCCGGACCCGGCCGCGTTCCCGCCTGGAACCCGGCTACGTTCCCGCCGTGATCGTGACCGGTTCCAGGCAGCTGGCCGCCCCGTCGACCAGTGAGCACAGCGCCGGTTCGCGGGTCGGGCGGTAGTCGGCGGGCACCCCGCCCGCCCGCGTGATGGCGCGATAGGCCTCGACGGCGTCGGTGGGCGTGCGGGTCAGGCCCGGATCGGTCAGCACGTCGACGGTGTAGAGGCCGAATCGCGGGGTGTAGGAACCCCATTCGTAGTTGTCGGTCAGCGACCAGTAGTTGTAGCCCATGACGGGGATGCCGTCGGTGATCGCGCGTTGCAGCCAGTACACGGTGTCGCGCAGGTGGTCGGCGCGGCTGTAGCCGTCGGCGCGCGGCCTGCCGTTCTCGGTCGGCATGCCGTTCTCCACGATGTAGAGCGGTTTGCCGGGGAAGGCGCGGGCGTAGTGCCGCAGCGCGTAGTAGATGCCCTCCGCGTGCAGCGGATTCCGCCAGAGCTCGTCGACGCTCCACGGCTCGGTCAGCGCCGCGGGGGACAGGCCGTAGTAATAGTCGATGCCGACGTAGTCGAGCCGGCCACCGAACTTGTCCAGCAACGCCTTGTTGGCCAGGTCCTCGACCGTCGGGATGTAGGACACATTGCTGGTGACCATCGCGTCCGGCTGGACGGCGTGGATGTGATCGTAGATCGCGTTGTGCGCCTGGGCGATCCGATCGTGCATGGCGGGTGCCTCGGCGGCGGCGAGCCTGCCCTCGGTCACCTCACGCACCTGGTAGACCAGCGGCTCGTTGAAGCTCACCCACAGCGGGTCGGCGTGCGCGTAGCGGTCGACCACCCGCCGGGCATTGGCCAGCCAGGCCGCCACCATCCCCGGATCGCTCCACCCGCCGCGATCGAGTTGCCAGCCCGGGTACACCCAGTGGTCGAGCGTGATCATCGGCCGCATGCCCGCGGCCATGATGGAGGCGACCACATCGTCGTAGAAGCGCAGGGCGTCCTCGTCCCAGCGGTCCGGCTCGGGCTGCACCCGCGCCCACTCGATGCCGATTCGGTAGACCTTCACCCCGAGTCGCGCCGCCAGCGCGATGTCGGAGCGGTACCGGCCGCCGAAGTCCACCGAGTTCAGGTACGGGTCCGCCGTGTGCCCCTGCTCGACCCGCCGTGACCAGTTGCTGTCCGGCGCGTCACCCTCCGACTGGAAGCCGGAAGAGGCCACGCCCCAGAGGAAATCGCCGCCGACAGGCGCGATCGTGGTCGACGTGCCCTGTGCGGGCGCCGTGGTGCCTGCCAGGGCGAGGACGCAGGCGGCGGCCAGCGCGAGGAGGCTCGATCGGCGACGTGCGGTCATCATGCTCCTGTCCCGGAGCGGGGGAGTGCGGCGCTGACGGTCGATATGCCCGGCTCCGGTGGGGTAGTGGGTGCTGGGGGCGAGTATCGCATCCCAGGGGGAGGTGAGCCCGCCGGGTGTGGGAAATCCCCTGTGGGGCAGTCCAATCGGCGAGTGATCTGCGGATCGGCGCCGAGAGCGGCGGGATCTCTCTCGACGTAAATAAAGTGTCGATACGTAGATATGCGCATCTAATTATGAGAATCCATCAAAACCCTGCCGGGCCGCATCAGCGATACTCACCTCACACAACGCAAAGACAGTCAGGAAAGGCGGGCATGCCCTCGGTCGAATTCGTCAGGACGGCACGGCCCCGGTGGCGGCGTACGGGCGATGCGCGCTTCCCGGTCGCCGCGCGCGTGGCCGGGAAGTGGTGGGTGCTGCGAATCAATCCGTTCCCCGATCACGATCTGTGGACTCTGTTCGTGGACGGCGCTGCCCGGTTCGATCTGACAGCCGTGCCGGAGTCGTGGGGGGATCCGTCGCAGACGAGAAGACGTCTCTGGCCTGGTAGGGCGAGGAGGGTGTTGCGGCCGGTGCGCGGGTTCGCGGTCTACGGCAGCGAGGTGGGCGAGCCGTGCGACAACCCGTTCTGCTGCGGCTGACACGAGGTCACCGGTGGCCGCGGGTCTCCAGGGTGGCGTGCAGGTAGTTGTGGTCGGAGCGGTCACCGCTGTCGTCGACGCCGGCGTCGAGAACGGTGAGGCCGCGGACCACGATGTGGTCGATGTCGCGGGAGCGGTTCGGGTCCGGTCGGGGCCTGGTCGGCGGCGCGGTGTCGGGCAGTTCGGCGACGGCGAAGTCGGGCAGGTGGGCGGCCACGGCGTCGCGGGAGGCGTTGAAGTCGCCGAGGACGATCATCGGCAGGCCGCTGTGCGAGCGGGCGAAGCGGGCCAGGCGGTCGAGCTGGCCGCGATTGCGTCGTGCGCCGCTGAGGTGCGTGGCCACGACGAGCAGTTCCCCGGTGCGCACGGCGAGGACGCCTTTGCCCGGATCGTCGGGAAAGGCCTCGGCTGCGACCACCCGGCCGGGCTCGTCCAGGACCAGGGCCAGGTATTCGGCGGGCTCGGTGAGTTCGGCGGCCACCCGGCGCGGCGTCGGCATGCGCGGGTAGCGGAAGAAGCGGACGGTGCGGTCGGGCAGGGCGATCCGCAGACTGTTGAGCAGGTCGCCGCTGACTTCCTGCAGGGCGATGATCTGCTCGGTCCTGCCCGCGATCCATTCGGTGACGGCGGTGATGCGCGCGGCCTCGTCCGGCCACCGGTGCGGCGCCTCCTCGCCCCAGTTGTCGGCGTGGATGCGGTGCAGGACATTCCAGGTGGCGACGGTGATCATCGTCCACCGATGCTACCGACCGGTCGATGCCGATCGGCGTGGGCGCGTCGCGGTTCGTGTGCGGCGCGGCGCGAGCGTGCCAGGATGGGCGGCATGGCCGCGAACCCGTTGCCCCGGATGGCTCGTCGTCTCGCCCAGTGGCGGTGGGTGATGCGCACCGCGCCGGTGGTGATGCGGGTGGAGCGGCTGCTGCGGCGGCTGACCCGGGGCCGGATGGGGGTGCTGGACCTGGCCGGACTGCCCGCCCTCGAGCTGACGGTTGCCGGTCGCAAGACCGGCAACCCGCGCACGACGGCGCTGCTGTATGTCCCGCTGGGAGCGGACTTCCTGGTCATCGGGTCGAACTGGGGCAAGCCGACGCACCCGGTGTGGTCGGCGAACCTGCGCGCGGCCGAGACCGCGGTGGTGCACCGTGCGGGTGAGCGGTTCCTGGTGCGGGTGGAGGAGGTGACCGGTCCGCGTCGCGAGGAGTTGTGGGCGGAGGCGGTGCGGTTCTGGCCCGGTTACGAGATGGAGTGCGAGCTCTCCGGTGACCGTGAGTTCCGCATGTTCGTGTTGCGCCGCGACGACGCCACGTGAGCGCGGATCGGTTCGAGTGCCGCGGCGAGGGTGGTGACGCCGTCGGTGGCGAGGAAGTGGCCCGCCGCGGGGACGACCGTGGCGGTGGTGCCGAGTTCGGCGGCGAGCCGGTCGGTGTGGCCGGTGGGCACGTAGTCGTCGGCGTCGGAGCGCAGGACGGTCAGGTGGTCGACGCGTTCGCGGAGATGGGCGGCGTCGATGCCGTGGCCGATGAAGGTGTCGAGTTCGGGGAGGGCCGGTAGCGGTTCGAGGAAGCCTGCGACCAGGACGAGGGCGCCGACGCGCGTCGGTGGCGGCAGGGTGGCGAGGTGGCGCAGCACGGTGAGGCAGCCGAGGCTGTGGGCGACGATGATCGAGCCGCCGTCGGGGGTTCCGATGTCGGTGGCGACGGCGCGCGCCCAGTCGATCGGGTCGGGGGCGGTGGGGCCGGGGAGGGCGGGAACGGTGGCGGGAATGCCCTCGGCGTGGAGTCGTGCGGCGAGCCAGGGGAACCAGTGGTCGTCGGGGGTCGCGCGGTAGCCGTGGATGATCGAGGCGCGTCGCGGGGTTGTCGTAGCTGTCATGTCGGCTGAGATTAGGGCTTGACGCCGGTGTGAAGGTCAAGCCGGAGAGCGGGGTTGTGGTGCTGATCGGTGAGCTGGCGCGGCGGACGGGTGTGAGTGCGCGGGCGTTGCGGCACTACGAGGAGCGCGGGCTGTTGGTTCCGGCGCGGGATGCCAACGGGTATCGGGTGTACGCGGAGGCGGATGTGCTGCGGGTGGCGCAGATCCGGGAGATGATCGCCGCGGGGTTGAGCACGTCGGTGATCGCGCGGTATCTGGACTGCGCGCGCAGCGGTGACGACGGGTGGTGGCTGGAGTTGTGCCCCGATCTGCGTGCGTCGTTGCGGACGTTGGCGCGGCGTCTGGATGCCGAGCAGCGGGCGATCCGGGAGAAGCGGCGGCGGTTGGTCGAGCTCGCGGGCCGGATGGGCTCAGAGGCCGAGTTTGGTGACGGCGTTGTCCTGGAGGGGGTCGGCGGTGCGGATGTAGCCGTGGACGGTGCGCGGGTTGGCCCAGCGGCCCTGGCGCATGATCTCGCGGTCGCCGGCGCCGCCGAGGGCGGCCTGGGTGGCGAAGCCCGCGCGTAGGGAGTGGCCGGAGAAGAGGGCCGGGTCGAGTCCGGCGCGGGCGGCGTAGCGTTTGACGAGTTCGGCGACGGCGCGGCCGGACATGGGGCGGTCGCCGATGTGGCCGTGGCGGGAGATGGTGGGGAGCAGGGGGTGTTCGTCGTGGTCGGCGGGCAGGCCGGTGAAGCCGTGGCAGCGGTGGATGGCGGGGTCGGGCCGGGGGCTTTCGCAGTGCTGCCGGACGGCGGGTGTGCCTGCGCGGTGGTGGTTTTCGAGCAGGCGGAGCCAGTCGGTGTAGGCGCAGACGGGGCAGGTGCGCGGGTGGCGGCCGCGCGGGACGGCGACGCGGTGTTCGGCGGTGCCGGTTGGGTCGGTTTTGGTGGTGGGCAGGTGGATGAGTAGTACGGGCTCGCCGGTGGTGTGGTCGGTGCGGACCTGGATGTCGCCGAGGCGCAGGCCGGCGAGTTCGCTGCGGCGCAGCGCGCCCGCGAAGCCGATGAGCAGGGCGAGGGTGTCGCGGCGGCGGGCGGGTTCGGTTGGCCAGCCGGGTTCGGGGAGGCCGTCGAGGAGTTGTTCGAGGGTGTGCAGCAGGACGGGGCGTTTCCTGGTGGGGGCGGTGCGCCGGGTGCGGCGGATGCCGCGCAGGGTGAGGCGGACGACGTCGGAGCGGGTGGGGGAGGGCAGGCCGTTGGCGGCGTGGACGGCGGCGATGGCGGCGGATCTGCGTTCCAGGGTGGCGGGGCTGAAGGCCCAGCGGCCGTCGGGGCGGCGGGTGTCGGCGGCCGCGGCGAGGTAGACGGCGATGTCGAGGGGGTCGGCGGGTAGTGCGGTGCGGCCTTCGCTCGCGCACCAGGCGGCCCAGGCGATCCAGTCGCCGCGGTAGGCGCGCAGGGTGTTGGGTGATTGGGAGGCTTCCAGGTAGCGGCCGAGCGCGCCCGCCTGTCCGGCGTCGAAGCGTTCGCGGACCTGGCGCAGGGCCGCGGCGTCGACGAGTACGCTGCCGACGCCGCGGCGGAGTTCGCCGCGGACGGATTCGGGGAGCGCGACGACGACTGTCTGTTCTGTCGTCACGTGATCTGTTTCTCCGGGGCTGCGGGGGGTCAGGACTTCAGGCTGGTGAGCAGTTTGCGGGTGCGGGGCGCGTCGTCGCCGTTGTCGTAGACGATGCCGACGAATTCGGTGGCGCCCGCGTCGAAGACGCCGCGGATGCGTTCGGCGACCTGGTCTTCGGTGCCGATGATGGCCATGTCGGCGGGGCCTGCGACGCCTTCGCGGTCCATCATGGCGCGGTAGGAGGGCAGGGTGCCGTACATCTTGAAGACTTTGCCCGCGCGTTCGCGGGCGGTGTCGGGGTTGTCGGTGACCTGGACGGGCAGGGCGCAGACGATGCGGGGGGCCGGCCTGCCTGCGGCGGTGGCGGCGGTGGTGATGGTGGGGGCGATGTGGTCGCGGATGGTGGTGGGGCCGGTCATCCAGAGGATGGTGCCGTCGGTGGCGCGGCCGGCGAGTTTGAGCATCTGTTCGCCGAGGGCGGCGACGAGGACGGGGACGCGCTCCTCGCCGGGGACGGTGAGGGCGAGGTTGGCGGTGACGGTCTCGCCCGTGTAGGAGACCGGGTTGCCCTCGAGCAGCGGGGTGAGCACCTCGAGGTATTCGCGCATGTGCCGGACGGGTCGGGAGAAGTCGTAGCCGAACATGTTCTCGATGACGATCTTGTGCGACAGGCCGATGCCGAGGGTGAGCCTGCCGGGCCCGACGGCGAGGGCGGTGCTGCGCGCCTGCTGGGCGAGTGCGCCGGGGTGGCGCGGGTAGGTGGGGACGACGGCGGTGCCGATGGGGATCTCGGGGACGCGGCTGCCCGCGACGGCGAGGGCGGTGAGCGCGTCGAGGCCGAAGACGTGCGGCAGCCAGGCCGAGTCGAACCCTTCGTCGGCGGCGCGGCGCAGTTCGTCGGTGAACAGGCGCAGGCTGTCGGGGCCGGGGTGTTCGTTCAGCAGGATTCCGATCCGCACGGCGTCTCCTTTTCGTGTCCCGGGGGACTGTGATCTTGTTCTCTGCGCAGCCTACGCGGGGAGGCTGGTGTGGCGCACCGGTCGTGGTGGGCGAGGTGGGGTGGTCGCTGGTCAGGAGTCGGCGCCGGCCCGTGGTTGCTGGTCGATGGTGGTGATCTCTTCGGTGGCCTGCCGGTAGGCGTCGGCGGCGCGGGTGAAGTAGTCGAAGAGCAGGGCGCGCTGGTCGGGGCTGTAGCTGTCGATGATGTCGGCGATGCGGCGGCGGGCGGGGGTGAGTGTTTCGTCGAGACCTGCGGGGCGGTCGAGGGGTTCGACGATGACTTTGCGGCGGTCGGCGGGGTCGGGGGCGCGGCGGACGTAGCCGGCCTGTTCGAGGCGGTCGACGAGCCGGGTGGTGGGGCCGGTGGTGAGGCCGGTGCGTGCGCCGAGTTCGCCGGGTGTCATGGGTCCGGTGAGTTCGAGGATGTTGAGCGCGTAGAGGTCGGTGGCGCCGAGTCCGACGGCTCTGGCGCCTGCTTGGGCGTGCAGCACGATCGAGCTGAGGTAGCGGCGGAAGGTCTGTCCCGGGTCGTCGGGTGTGGGTTGCGTTGACATGTGTTCACCCTTCTCCTAATCTCTTCCTCAACGAAGAGAAATCGTTGAAGAAGATAGTTCGTTGAAGCAGAGAATAGCATGCGAAGGG
>Ga0079224_100008643_pt1 | contig 13811 bp, 11 predicted proteins | sample Stecom2015_FD_80414 | JGI IMG/M metagenome (GOLD analysis project Ga0079224, IMG submission 80414) | Agricultural soil microbial communities from Utah to study Nitrogen management - Steer compost 2015 | ecosystem: Environmental > Terrestrial > Soil > Agricultural land | place: USA: Utah... | reverse complement strand
TGCTCACGTCGCCCCGGTTGAGCAGGGTGTTGAGCAGGCCGTTGCGATAGACGACTACATCGTCCACGCGCTCCAGCAGCACTTCCTCGCGGATGTCCTGAAGCCACAGCGGGCGGCGGTGGATAATGCGGATAGTGCTCCATCCCAGAATCAGAATATCGTGCCGCCAGTCCCAGTCCGCCCAGTAGAACCAGACCATGCCTAGCAGCATGACGAACGGCCCCAGCGCGAGGCCGACGGTGAGTCCGGGCGTGCCCGGCAGCATCAGCCCGAACAATGTCAGCGCCAGCCCGGCCAGCACGAACAGGCCCGGCAGCATCACGTGCGCCAGCCAGATCGACAGATGTTTGCGATAGATGATGTTGCCCTGTCCATCGACTGAGCGCGTCCCCAGCAGGCCGGAGTTCTGGACCACTATGGATGGCTTGTCCTGCTGAGGCTGAACCCGGGTATCGGCCTGGCCCGGCATCAGGAACTGGTCAATCGCCTCGTTGATGGCAGCGCGGTTCTGTTGTTCCACCTTCCGGCGGAAATTCTGCAGGTCGGTAATCAGCACGCGCTGAATGTATTCCGGGTTAGGCATCAGCGTGATTTGGATGTTGCCGGCTTCGCCCGCTGTTTTGATGTAGATCGTGCCGTAATTGAACAGCCGCGCAAAAGGATCACCCGGGGGAATATTGTAGCTGACCTCGTGGACGCTGCTGATGACGACCTCACGGGTCTGCTGCTGGAAGGACAGGATCGTCCGGCTGTGGTGGATGATGCGCTCATCGGTGATGATGAGGTAATCGTTCTGCCATTCGACGTAGGCGTAATAAATCCAGAGTCCGGGCACAACGACCGCCAGCGCGAAGATGACCAGAGTCAGGCCGGTGGACGCCACTGCGATGCCGATGGCGATCAGCGCGATGCCGATCAGTATGGGCAGGATGCTGTGGCGGATAAAAGCCCAGTGATGGCGCTTCTGGCGCAGCAGCAACTGTTCGCCGGGACGCTGGCCGGCGAAGGCGGATACCGCCTGTGGGGCGAACGGCGCGTTCTGGCTCGCCAGATGAGGCCGGATTTCCGGGTGTTCTAGCAGCACCTGCTGGAACTTCAGGCGGGACAGAAACAGCAGCACACTCGGCTGAGTCACGCGCATGGACATACGCTCAGTCGTATTTTCAAACAGGGCCGCTTCGCCCACGTACTGGTTAGCGTTCACCACGCCGATCACACGCTCATTCGCGCCCGTGCCGCTGAGCAGTTCCGCCTGGCCGTTAACCATCAGAAACAGACCCTGCCCCGGCTGACCCTGCCGGAAGACCATCTGGCCCGGCTGAAGCTGGACAATTTCCACGACATTGGCAATGAGTTCGAGCAAATCGGGGGGGATTTGCGCCAGCAGCGGCAGATTGCGGATATGTGCGACTACAAAACGGTTCGCCATGATGTTCCCGTTTCTCTGACTGGTTGACATCTGTTTTCGGATTTACACGCTGCCGGTTCACAGCCTGAGGGCGTGCATCCGAACAGTCAACGTTTATGCCTATTGTACCGGAAAATAGCTTGCGGTCAGCTTATTTCCCGGTGGCAGCCGCTTCCATCGGGAAAATCTGGGCGACGACTTCGAGGTAGCGGGCCAGAAAATGCAGCAGCGCCTGCCGGTCTTCGTCGCTGAGCAGGCTGAATATCAACTGCAACTGCTCGAATACCGAGTCCTTGATGGCGTCGAAGCGCGCCTGCCCTTCGGGCGTCAGCAGCACATTGACCGAACGGGCATCATCCCGGCTGCGCTGGCGCAGCACCAGCGGCGGCTCCATCGCTTCCAGCCGTTTCACCAGTCCGGTCATGGTGGCATTGGTCAGGTGATGGGCGCGGGCGATCTGACCGATTGGGCACGAACCGCCGTGTTCGATCAGAGTTTTAAGTACAAAAAACTGCGGCGGGGTCAGACCATGCGCGGCCATGTGGGCGGCCAGCCGTGTTTCGACATCGCCGAGTATCTCGAAGAGAATCGACCAGAAGGCCGATATATCCTGCTCCAGATCAGGGTCCAACGCTCACTTACTCCCTTGCAGACAACACGAAAGACTCTGTCCATGCATCTTTCCCCTGACCAGAGTGTAACGCGAATACACGGGAAACAAAAAGCACCCTCCGCGCCGCAATGGTTATGTACGGCAGTTGCACCGGCGGGCAGCAGCCTGTAAACAAAACATATCGCAGGGAGGAGGACATGATGAGTGATGTACTAAGAACCGCTGCCGAACGGGCAGGTCGCTATCTGGACAGCCTGCATGAGCGCGCGGTATTTCCATCTGAGGATGCAGTCGCCCGGCTGGCGCAGTTTGATGAACCCCTGCCGGATGCGCCCACCGACCCCGAAACTGTGCTGCATCTGCTGGATGAGATTGGTTCGCCGGCGACAGTTGCCAGCGCCGGGGGGCGCTATTTTGGCTTTGTGACCGGCGGGAGCCTGCCGGCGGCGCTGGGGGCCAACTGGCTGGCCGGCGCGTGGGATCAGAACAGCGGGCTGCAAGTGATGTCCCCCACAGCAACCAAGCTGGAAGCGGTTGCGCTGGGCTGGCTGGTCGATCTGCTCGGTCTGCCGGCGGGAACCGGTGGCGGCTTTGTCACCGGCGCGACGATGGCAAACCTGACCGGGCTGGCGGCTGCGCGTCATGCGGTGCTGCAGCAGGCCGGCTGGGATGTCGAGGCGCAGGGGTTGTTTGGCGCGCCGCCCATCGCGGTGATCGTAGGCGATGAGGTGCATGTGAGTCTGCTCAAGGCGTTGAGCCTGCTGGGTCTGGGGCGCGACCGGGTGATCCGTGTGCCGGTGGATCATCAGGGACGGATGCGCGCCGATGCCCTGCCGGCGATCAGCGGCCCGACGATTGTCTGCATTCAGGCGGGGAACGTCAATACCGGCGCGTTTGACCCGGCGGCAGAAATCTGCGCGGCGGCTCATGAGGCGGGCGCGTGGGTGCATGTGGATGGAGCCTTTGGCCTGTGGGCGGCGGCTGCGCCGGGGCGCGCTCATCTGATGGCCGGTTTCAGTCATGCTGATTCGTGGGCTACCGATGCGCACAAGTGGCTGAATGTGCCCTATGACTGCGGGCTGGCTTTTTGCAGAGAGCCGCAGCACCTGCGCGCAGCGATGAGTACCAGCGCGGCTTATCTGATTGAAGGTGACCAGCGCGAGCCGTATCATTATACGCCGGAGATGTCGCGGCGGGCGCGGGGGATCGAAATCTGGGCGGCGCTGCATTCGCTGGGGCGCTCCGGGCTGGCGGATATGATCGAGCGCACCTGTCGCTACGCGGCCCGTTTTGCCGATGGGCTGGGTGCGGCGGGGTACAGCGTCCTCAACGACGTGGTGCTGAATCAGGTGCTGGTATCGTTTGGCGACGCTGAGACCACCCGCCGGGTGATGGCTGCTGTTCAGGCCGATGGCACCTGCTGGTGCGGGGGGACAGTCTGGCAGGGGCAGGCCGCCATGCGGATCAGCGTGTCGTCGTGGACCACGACTGAGGCCGATGTCGAACGCTGTCTGGAAGCGATGCTGCGCGTGGCGGCAAGAGTTTGACCGAATCGCGCAAATCGGCTAGACTGTAACAAATTTCACAATTGTGGGTTTTGCCAATGGCACGAGATTGGAAATCAATCGTCGATCAGATACTGGATGAAGCGCGGGCATCAGGCAAATTTGACGATCTGCCGGGCAACGGCCGGCCGCTGAGGCTTGATGAAGACCCGTATACGCCGGACGATCTGAAACTGGCGCACAAGATTCTGAAGGATCACGATCTCGCGCCAGACTGGATGCTGCTGGGCAAGGATGTGGATGCGCTGTGCGAACGGCTGCGCTCGAATATGGAAAAGGGGCTGCGGGCTTATCAGGAGGCGCTGGCCGACGCTGACCGCAGCGCCACGCCTTTCGAGCGGCGCCAGCGAGCTGAAGCCACCTGGCGGCGAGCGAAAGAGGCGTTCCATGCGGCAGCAGCCAGACTCAACCGCGAAATCCTGCGCTACAATCTCAAAGTGCCGTCGGGTATTCCACAAAAGCCGCTGTTCCGCGTCGAGCAGGAACTGGAGCGGCTGGCGAACCCCAAAAAATAGCGCCGCACCGCACGGCGCTATTCGGGAATAGGCCAGATTGGTAACAGGCTCTAGCTCTTGTCCTGCGCCGGTTCCTGATTTTCCTCAGTCGTGTTCTTCTTCGCGCCTTCTTCCAGCCCTTTGCGGAAGTTGGCGACGGCGGAGCCTAATTCACCGCCGATCTTCGAGACACGTCCGACACCAAACAGCAGCAGCACGATCACCAGAATGATAAGTAGTTCGGGAGGTCCTAAATGTGGCATTGATCGAAATCCTTTAATTTGTTCTGTGTGCGGTCATTATACCATCTTCGGTACGGGTTGGGGCAACTTCTAATCTTGTGCGATTGGTTGTTTGACGCCAGTCTGAAAACAGGTCACAATCAGGTTAAGGGTCATCTTTCCCAAAATATATGTCTAACCCGGCATTGACCGACTCGAGAGCGAGGAACCTGAAGGTATGGACGGTGGGCATGTGCTGGTTATTGGTTCGGCGGGAATCGATGTAAAGGGTCGCCCTCAGCATGAGCTGGAATGGGAGACATCGAATCTGGGGCGTGTGCGGAACAGTGTCGGGGGTGTGGCGCGCAATATTGCCGAAAATCTGGCGCGGCTGGAAGTCAAAACCGTGCTGCTGACCGCAGTCGGCAGGGACGCGGCCGGCCGGCGGGTGATTAAAAAGTGTGAAAGCGCGGGCATTGACTGCACTCATATTCGTGCTGTACGCGGCGCGCGCACCGGCACGTACATGGCCCTGCTGACCCCGGCCGGCGATCTGATCACTGCCATCAGCGATTTTGAGGTGATGCAGTCGGTTGACCCGGATTATCTGATGGGGCACGAGCATCTGTTTGCCGAAGCCGCGATGATTGTCATTGATGCCACACTGTCGCAGCCGGCGCTGGCAACGGTGTTTGAGCTGGCCGGGCGCTATCAGGTTAAGGTCTGTGTTGATCCCACTACACCGGCGCTGGCCGTCAATTTATGCGTTTATCTCGACCGTATTTACATGATTTCGCCTAACGCTGCCGAAACAACGGCGCTGTGCGGGCTGGTTGATCCGGCGCACGACTACGAGACGGCTATGGGAGCAGCCCGGCATCTGGTGGGGATGGGCACAAGAGTCGCCGTTGTCACGCTGGGCGAAAAGGGGCTGGCCTATGCAGATGGCAGCGGCGGCGGTTATCTGCCGGCGATCAACACGCGCGTGGTCGATCCAACCGGCGCGGGCGATGCTTTAAGCGGGGCCGTGATTTTTGGGTTGCTCAACGAAGTGCCGCTGGACGAAGCCATGCGGCTCGGCGTCACGGCTGCCTCACTCACGCTGCACAGCCCGCATACCGTGCTGCCGACCCTCAGCCAGGAACTGCTCTACAATCAGCTTGCCATCTGAACCTGAAGGCGGGGGCCGCACGCGGGAGCGCGTCCCCGCCACACCGGTTTGCCTCTGCGCGCCCGTCCGCTGCTAAGCTGATGGCTCGATGAGAATTTGATTACATCCACTCAAATCACAATTTGTCGTATACAATAGTGTATAATCCGGTCAGTTGGTGTGCGAGTAATCCCATGCGTAAGTTAACCTGTCTTATGGTGGTTCTGCTGCCGGCCCTGATCGTCGCTGCTCCAGTGCTGGGCCAGCAAAGTACCGGACAGACCACCCAGCCGGCTCCCCCGCCGGTGATCCTGCCCCAGTTGTTGCAGCGCGCCGACAGTGCATCCTCCGCCGGCGATTACAGCCAGGCCATCGTTGACTACAGTCTGTTTATCCTGCTCAACCCGACGTTCAGTCAGGGATATATCAATCGCGCCATGAGCTACGAAGCGATGGGCGACATCAATCAGGCGATTCAGGACCTGACCCGCGCACTCGATTTCGAAATCCCGTCGCCCCAGTTCAAGGCTGCGGTTTATCATACCCGTGCCACCATGCACCTGAATCAGAACAATCTTACCGCTGCCCTCGATGATCTGAACGCTTCGATTGAAACCTTTGCCGACAGCGTTGCCAGCCTTGATCTGCGGGCGCAGGTATATCTGTTTACTGAACGTTACCTGGCGGCGCTGAGTGATATTGACCGGCTGGTCGAACTGGAGCCGGATGAACCCCGCCACTACATGGATCGCGGTCTGGTTCAGGCGCGGCTGGGCAATCTGGAAGCGGCGCTGGATAATTACGACTATGCTGTTCAGATCGCGCCGGAGGATGTTCAGCCGTATGTTGCGCGGGCGCTGTTCCATTCTTCGCTGCGTAATTTCAACGAGGCGCTGGATGATCTGAGCAGCGCCATTGACCTGAGTCCGAATACGGGCAGGCTGTACCTGCTGCGGGGCGAGTTCAACACATTTGCGGATCGTCCTGTCGAGGCTGCCGTAGATTACTTTGAGTGGATCAAGCTGAATCGCACCCGGCAGTTGGTTGCGTCAGATGCGCTTACGTCCAGTCAGGCCTTTACCATCGAGATGGGGCCGGGCTGGGTGTATCATTTTCCATTCATCGGCGTTGCCGGCCAGCGCGTCAGTGCCGCCGCGATTGGTGTGTCGCAGCCGACTCCGGTTGACCCGCTGCTGGTGATTCTGGATATCAATGGCAGCCCGCTGGTTGCCGATGATGACAGCGGCGGTAATCTGGCTGCGTTAATTCGCAATTACCTGATTCCCGAAGATGGCGAATATACGCTGGTTGTCAGTCAGGCATCCGGCGGCGCACCGGAGGGCAATGTCGCGGTACAGTTGGAACTGGATAACGATTGATGGGAAGTTGAGAGAAAGAGCCGGGTGCTGAAAATACCACACCCGGCTCATCTGTTTAGAAGTCGGCTGATTGAAAAGAAGTCGGGACTTCCGGGGCTTTCAGATCAGTTTTGCGGTAACGGTGATATGCTCTACGGAAGCCAGCGCCACCGATACGGGGCAGCCACTCTTGGTGCTGTTGGCGATTTCAAGGAACTTGCCCTCGTCGATTCCGGGTACTTTAGCTTCTGTTTCCAGTTCAATTTTGTTGATGATAAAGCCGCCTTCCGGCTTCTTGTTGATATGAACTTTGGCGACGGTTTTGACACTTGCTGGCGAATATCCGGCGCGTCCCAGCGCACCACTGAGAGCCATCGAATAACAGCCGGCATGAGCCGCCGCGATCAGTTCTTCAGGGTTTGTGCCGGTGCCTTCTTCAAAACGTGAACTGAACGAATACTGCCCCTCATACGCGCCGCTCGCCATTTTCATAGTGCCGTTGCCATCCTGCAACGTGCCATTCCAGACTGCTTCTGCATGACGTACAGGCATGTTTAATATCCTTTCAGGTGAATTTTTCAGATGCCGATCATAAATATACCAGCGTTTGCAGGGGCGGGCAAGTGGTGGAATGCCGGTTCTGGGCCAGTCCGCCGGCTCATGACCGGGAAAGATTTCGCTTGTCGGGCGCAGGATTCGCAAGTAGTATGAGTGGCGCAGCAGTTTATCAACAACTTCTGGAGGTATTCTCCCCATGAAAGCTGTGATTCTGGCGGCAGGTCAGGGAACCCGACTGAGGCCTGTGACCCTGACCATGCCGAAACCGCTTGTGCCGGTTGCGAACAAGGCTCTGATTGAATACGCCATTGATATTCTGAAAGGCTCCGGCTACGGTCACATTGGTATTATTGTAAACGATCTCGATTCCCCGATCTGCAAGCAGCTTGGTGACGGCAAAAAACTGGGTGTCAAACTGGAATATATCGTGCAGGCCGAACAGCTTGGGTTGGCTCATGCGGTCAGTCTGGCGCAGCCCTTTGTCGGCGATGATCCGTTCTGCGTCTTTCTGGGAGACAACGTCTTTCAGGACAAAATGGAAAGCCTGCTGATGACCTTCGAGGACTCCGATGCTGAAGCTGCGGTAGCGCTGGGCGAAGTGTCCGATCCCAGTCGGTTCGGGATCGCTGACCTGAACGAGAGTTATGATCGTATCCGGCGTGTGGTCGAAAAACCACAGAATCCACCCTCGAATCTCGCTATTTCTGGCGTCTACCTGTTCCGCAAATCCATCTTCGAGGCGATCAAGCATATCAAACCGTCGTGGCGCAACGAACTGGAAATTACCGATGCGATCCAGTGGTTGATTTCGCAGGGGTGCAAGGTCCGCCCCTATATCATGAAAGGCTGGTGGATCGACGCCGGCAAGCCGGATGCCATCATTCAGGCCAATCAACTGGTGCTGGGCGAACTGCCCTATTCACCCCCGCCGGAAGACCCGCTGCAAATACGCGGCAATTCCGAAGTTTCGCACCGGGTGATTCTGGGCAAAGGCAGCCAGATTATCGACAGTGTGGTGCGCGGACCGGTGATTATCGGTGACAACGTAATTATCAAGAACAGCTATGTGGGGCCGTATACCTCGCTGGGGGATAACGTGATTATCGAAAGCAGCGAGATCGAAGCCAGCATCGTGATGAAAGACTGCATCATTCGCAACATGCCGGGGCGCATCGACTCCAGCCTGCTGGCGGATAACTCGCAGGTGACCTCTGCTCAACACGTGCCGGATGCCCATCGCCTGATTCTGGCCGAGAACAGCTACGTCCAGCTTTAACTGTGTATCCCGTAAATGGGGGTGATTCTGGCGAACCTCACCCCCGACTCCATCCGACGGCGCGCGATGACTACCGCTGCCTGGTGATGCTGCTGCTATTGCTGCTGGATATACCCACAGAGGAATCGAAATCACACGTTTGTATACACGCTTAGAACAGGCGGCGCTGTGTTAACGCTTGCCAGCATGTACACGCTGTCTGTTTCTCAGGTTTTCTGTGCCAATATAGATGCCGTAGTTCGGTAGGATGCGCCGGTGCAGCAGCAAGGTAAAGGCCGCTGCGATAAACGCCACACCAAAGACCAGTAGCGTACCTGTGAGACTGTTCAGGATGGAGGGATCAATCAGCAGGACGAAGGCAAGCACCAGCATAAGTATCCCACCGATAAGCTTGAGTATGCGTCCTTGCTTTTCCTCAAATTTGCTGGCTTTCAATGTCAGCACAACCGAACCAAAGACGATCAGTTCGTCCGCCAGGAAGATCAGCATGTAAAGCCCCAGCAGAAGGACAAATGACAGCGGGCTTACTTCGTGAGCAGCGATGATATTCGTCCACAAAACGGGCAGTCCCGATGTACAGGGCAATTCAACGAGCGTGATGCCCGATGCCATTACCACCGTTGCGGCGATGAGCGCCGGGGTGGATTTATCGCCGGCGAGCAGTCCTCGCATGTCACGGTAAATTTTCGGCTTGTGTTTATCAGCGATGGTGAGTGTGACGCCTTCTTTAAACCAGAAATAATCTTTGATGTTAATCAGCGCAAATGCCAACGCTATCAGCGCGACTACGACCTGTATCCAACCGATAAAACTGACAAAGCTAAAGATACTGAACAGACCGACAATAAACATGATGTAAACTGCGGCTGCGGCCGTCAGGAATGTTATCCCAACGATAAAAGTTTTTCTGCGCGAGCGGGAGTGAATGATCATCCCGAGCAGAAGGGAAAGCACCCACAGCGAACACGGGTTGAAGCCGTCCACAAAAGCAATCAACGCCGTGCTGACCCCCAGTGACAGACCGTCCAGGCTGATTACGCCGAACAGGGGTAGGGTGATGGTGTTTTCAACCGAAGCAAGGGTGGCATCGGTATCGTTGGCGAGAATCTCGATCTGGTCGTCGATGGGGATAATTCCCACGCCTGGATCGATGCAGCCCGTTTTTAGACAGGCAGCAACTGTCTGCTCGATCTGCCCCGCGACATTTTGGCTGAATCCTATCCAGTAGCGGTTATTAATGAAGGTTGTCGGTACTCCGCTGGGTTCAAGGTTATGTTCAGCCAGCATCTGGATGAAATAGCGGCGATTCGGTTCGCTATGGTAGACTTCATACTCCCGAATAATGATCTGTGGGTAAGCTTCTTTTAGCTCAGTTAAAAATTCCAGTTCCGCCTTACAATAGGGGCAGCCCTCGCCCCAGAAAATATAGATGGCAACCGGGTCTGACAGCACATTTTGTGCCTGCGAAAGTCCGGCGTGAAACCCCAGCAGTGGGATCAGCAGCACAATCAGAAGCAGAAGCTTTGTACGCACGTCCATAGCCATTCTGAACAACAGGAACGCTCTACATATTTTGATCGTACTGTGTGATGCCCTCAGGTATAAGTGATACCCACATCATCGGGTAGTGACATTTATCACAAATGAAACTTTCCCAATAGATTGCTGTTCTGGCATCTGAACTGAGTGATCGGCAGGGGGCAATGCCGGCAGAAGTTGAAACCGGTCACGCCGGTGTGGATTTGCAGAGTCTCGTAAGCCTGCTTTGGCGTGTCCTTCAAGTTCCTACCCCGTAACCGCAGGCTATACAAAACACGCTACCTCAGAATGAGCACTACCATCGCGGGGGCGTTAAGTCATTCAATGATGCTTTGTTACCTATTGTAGGTCCCCTCAACCTTTTTCACTGATCAAATATTAACCAGCCTTACTCATTCTCCCTTACCGTTTTTGACTTTGCCTGATTCTTTAAGGAAATGTTAAGTAAATTCGTGTTTTGTTTAACATAGATTTAACATATACTTAAAGTTTCCCGGCACGTGTTACCGACTAGAGATTGGTTAGTAGGAAAACGATCTCAGAAGGAGGCATGATGATTTCCCAAATTAATAGAAATCCGCATCCTGGATTGACGACAGCAGAGGCTGTACGTCGTCTACAAGTATATGGAATGAATCAGATAGTAGAAAAACGGCGACATCCAGTCACCGCATTTTTGCGTAGATTCTGGGGAGTGATCCCCTGGATGCTGGAAATCACATTGCTGCTCCAATTTGCACTTGGTAAGCTCACAGACGCTTTTATTATTATTGCATTATTAATTATTAACGCAGTGATCGGTTTTTCATTTGAATGGAAAGCACAACGCTCACTCGCACTCCTCCAGCAGCAGCTTCGGATTGATACGCGGGTTTTGCGCGATGGTGAATGGAAGGTCATTCCGTCTCAGGAGCTTGTACCGGGAGATATTATACGATTGCGTGCAGGCGATTTAATTCCAGCAGATGTCCGCCTGATTGATGGCGCAATTGCCGTTGACCAATCCAGCTTGACAGGTGAAACCGAACTAAGCGAGATTACGATCGAACAGCAAGCCTTTGCAGGTAGTGTGATCCGGCATGGCGAAGCGATTGCCGAAATTAGCGCGACCGGAACACATACGTCCTATGGGAAAACAGCGAGTTTAGTCCAGGGCGCTCGACCAACCGATCAGGGCGATGTGTTTGTCAAGAAAATCGTCATGTATTTGCTGGGATTTACAGGCATATTGGTCATTGGTGTGCTGCTGGATGCGCTCGCTATCAATCTTCCCATCGCTGATGTTCTTCTCTTTGCATTGGCGCTGCTCATTGCGGCGATTCCAGTATCGCTGCCAGTCACGTTTACGCTGGCGTCAGCCATTGGCGCACGCAGATTAGCGCACAACAAGGTGCTGGCGGCTCGGCTGGCCGCAGTCAAAGAAGCAGCAGGGATGGATGTGTTGTGTACTGATAAGACTGGTACGATTACGCAGAATGAATTAGCTGTCGTTGCTACCCAAACATATAATGGGTACTCCAAGAGTAAAGTGTTACGGCTGGCTGCCTTAGCCGCTGATGAAGCTACACATGATCCGGTTGACAGCGCTGTTCTGAATGCCGCACAAGCCGTCAAACAGCGCTATCGCAAAGCCCAGCGGCTGGAATTCATTCCCTTCGATCCCACTACAAAACGCACCGAATCAATAATACATCGGCCTAGTAAAGGTAAAAAACGCTTACGTGTCGTGAAAGGCTCACCCCATATTATCAGCCGCCTCACCCATAACGATGTGGATTATACTGCGGATGTCGAACGGTGGGCAGCAGAGGGTAATCGTTGTATTGCGGTTGCAGTTGGGAAGCCGGGAAAAACGCTGAAAACAGCGGGACTGCTGGCGTTGCGCGATGAACCCCGCGAGGAAGCTGCTGAGGTTGTAAGTCGCCTGCGTGAACTTGGGGTTCGGGTGATTATGATCACCGGGGATGACCTATCTACTGCTCGGAGCATCGCCGAACAGGTAGGCATTACTGGGGATGTCTGTACACCAGAAACGCTGCACGCAGATATAGCTTCTGCCGCCGCTCAGTTCGATATATTCGCTCGTGTCTACCCTGAAGATAAATACAGGCTGGTAGAGACGCTTCAATCTGCTGGACATATTGTCGGCATGACTGGCGACGGAATTAACGATGCCCCTGCAATCCGTCAGGCCGAGATCGGCATTGCAATGAATAATGCGACAGACATCACCAAGTCCGCCGCAGGCCTAATCCTGACTGCCCCAGGTTTGAAAGATATGTTGAGCGCCATTGAAATCGGGCGAACTATCTTTCAACGCATCACGACTTACACGCTCAACAAAATAATCAAGACGTTTCACGTCGGCCTCTTTCTCAGCCTTGGATTGCTGTTGACTGGAACGCTTATTGTCAGCCCAATGCACATCCTGCTCATGGTTCTTGCCAACGATCTGGTGTCCATGTCCCTTACCACAGACCATGTGCGCCCCTCGCCCCAGCCAAATCGTTGGCGCACTACCCCCTTGATCTTAAGCGGATTAATTCTAGCGGTTGGTTGGGTAGCCTTCAGTTTTGGCATATTTTTCATTGGCCATGATGGGCTGGGCCTTGATGCAGATCGCCTGGACACCTTGATGCTGGTGATGCTCGTATTTATCGCCATAGCCAACGTTTACCTAATCCGCGAACGGCATCTTTTCTGGCGTTCAATGCCGGGAAAATGGCTCGTAATGGCAAGCGGGTTTGATCTCATTGCCGTGACTTTTTTGGCGACAAGCGGCATCTTGATGGCAAAGGTGGATTTCACGCTGATTGCAGCGCTACTCATGGCAACCGTTGGTTTCATGCTGTTACTCGATATCGTCAAGGTCTTGTTATTTAGACTATTCGGTATCCAGCAGGTGAAACATATTTCATCCTAAAGATGAATGGGCAGGCGGTAGCCTGACTCACTCACTTTGAATAGGGTCTTAGCTATTTTGCTTGATTCATCGCGCCTTTTAGCCGCAGGCTGTTGCTCACGACAAATCCGTTGTTATCGAGAGAGCCATCGTAGTGGCTATGCACATCCTCGGTTCAACGTGGTAGCCCTCTGCTACAGAAGGTGTCCAATTTGGGTTAATCAATTGAGGGGGAAAAGCAATGGCTCGCAGCCTGGTGTTAACCAACCACAAAGGGAGAGAATCTACATCTAATGCCAAAAAAACCGAAACACCAAAGATGCATCACGGGTCAAATGGATGGAAAAGTTGCTGTCGTTACAGGCACGAGTCGGGGGTTAGGCCTGGCAATAATTACCGAAGCCTTGGCTCGTGAAGGTGCATCGGTTGTACTCTCGGCACACAGCAAAAACACACCGCACGAAAAAATCGAGTGTCAAGAACAGGATTACCAGGGCAACTTCATCCACTTTGTCGTGATCGTAGTTCATCACCTCACCGTCGCATGCGCGCTTCTGCACGCACCGCTTCCAAATTGATAATTTCCGCCACATCGTATTCCGTGACTAACGTCCCGACGACTGGACGTAAGCGTAGGATTGCTGGAAAATGCCCCATACGTCCATGAAGCTCTGCCAGCAGCACTGCTGCACCATAATTAAGTGACGGCAGCACAATTAGCCAACCG
>Ga0079224_100008642_pt1 | contig 13813 bp, 17 predicted proteins | sample Stecom2015_FD_80414 | JGI IMG/M metagenome (GOLD analysis project Ga0079224, IMG submission 80414) | Agricultural soil microbial communities from Utah to study Nitrogen management - Steer compost 2015 | ecosystem: Environmental > Terrestrial > Soil > Agricultural land | place: USA: Utah... | reverse complement strand
CAGTGCCGCCGGTTCGTTCTCGACATTCGCCGTCGCGAGAGGAGCGCCGCCGCCGATGTACGTCACGTAGACCCGCAGGTTGTGACTCTCGCTCTCGCCGTCGTTCGTGTGGTTCGAGACGCGGATTCGGGCGTTCGTGCCTAGCGCCAATGGCTCGTCCCATGTCACACCGAGCGAATGCTTGGCGGAAAAGTCACCTTCGCCGACGTCGTTGCCCCAGTCCTGCCATGTCGATCCACCGTTGGTCGATATCTCGAGCTTTAGGTCGTAGTCGGAAGCCGAGACTCCAGAAGCGTCTTTCACGACGTGAACCGATGTCAGGTAGACGTTCGTGCCCGACAGGTCGATCGTGTAGTCAGGCTCGCTCTGTGACGGCGCCAGGCTGCTGTAGACGAAGCCGTGTGAACTGACGACGCTCTCCCCGCCGCTACCGCTCAATGCGTCTATCTCGTCGGCAAACTCGGAAATCCAAGAGCCAACAAGGTTCATCCACCAGTTGAATTTCTGCGGGCTCGGAGCGTACCCAGCGCCGCGGATATTTCCCTGGGCGATGTCTCCGGCCGTGAACGCAACCTTCGTCGCGGTGCCAGCGTCCGGCCCATCTGTGTACGTTGCCGCCGTGGCGTACGTCGGTAAGTTTGCAGGTCTTGCCATAGATTAACCGGCCCAGTAGGATTCACCCCAGCCGTTACCCTCCGCGAACAGGAAGTCGTCGTTCTCTTCGGGTGGCTCGGTGTCCTGAGTCAGAAACATGACCCAGTGGGTGAGCGGCCGAAGCTGAAGAATCAAGCGGTCGAGCTCGCTCTTTCGATCCGGGTCGACGTACGCCTTGGTCGGGAATGTCTCGCCGCCGATGTAGACAAAGAACGGCCACTGATCGGGGTCGTCGGGGATAGGCGGCAACATGCGCTGTTGCAGCGTCTTGTTGTCGTAGTAGTTCGCGCCAGAGCTCAGCGCGTTGAACTGTGGTTGAGAGTTGGTCTCGAACGTGAACGGATTGATTCGCTCGGTGAACTGATGTTGAAACGGAGCAATCGCGAATCGAACGGTCCCGTAATAGATGGTCCCAGCGTACAGTCGCGGGTCACGCGCTACGTACGGCTCGGTCGAAACCCAAGGCTCGTGAACGTAGACGTCGAAGCCAGCGGCTTGCAGGATTCCCTGAATGTATGCGGGGGACTGGCCACCGGTAGCAGCATGCGCCGCGGCGATGTTTGCCCGACTGGTTGCCTCGTTGGCGCCCGGCGGAAGCCCGAACTCGTGCTCCCATTCCTCAATCTCTCGCGTCGTCTCCGGATGCAGGTCCTCGAACACGTCGTCGATGAACTCGCGCGCGTCGTCTGGTGCGCCCGAGAGTCCACGCAAAAGCTTGGTGAACTGACGTTCGATCGCTGTCTTCCACGCCTCACCCTGCGGAAGCAGGTGTCTGAGTTGTCGGAACATGCGTTAACCGACTGGGGTCCAGTGAACACGGATAGCGCGCAGCCAGGGCTGGTTGTTCGTGCCCCCCCACTGTCCGGTCACCTCTGCGTAGAGCGCCTCGTTGTCAGCGATTGCGGCCTGGTTGGCAAAACTAGCGCTTCGGAAGCTAGTCGACGTGCTGTAAACGAATGACGCGACAGTCGTTGGTGTGCTGGACGACGAATACACATCTCGCCGCTTCAGCATTACCGTCAATGGGTGCGTCGCCGCCGTGTCATGGCGCACGACGTATGCATCGAATCGCGTGGGTCGCCACCCGCCGCCCGGCGGATTAATTGGCAAACTGATCGGATTCGAACCGAGCGTAACCTGGGTCATGCTTCCGCCCCCGGAGACCCAGAGGCTTTGCCCGCCGGGGGCAGTCAACGGGACGTGCATGACGACGTTTCCATTGTGCATGCCGGTGAACGCGTAGTTCGCTCGACGGTCGGCAATGGTTCGGATGGCATCGCGGATCTGCGAGGCGTTACGCGTCTCGGGGTTGTTGTTTGGTGAGATGCTCGCATCTGCGAGAATTGCCGCAATCGCGCCCCAAATCTCATTGGCCCAGGTCGCTTCAAGCGGCGTGCCGGACGGGTCGCCCTCGAACTGCGAGTTCTGAAACTTGCCGTACGGGAAGTCGCTATCGCTCGTCGCCTGGCTCGGATAAAGGTTTTGGAGTCGTCTCATGATGAGGGCCACGAAGTCGTGCCGAGCTTCGCTTTTTCTCCGTCTTGCAAGTTGTAGACTGTCACGGGTGAACCCGAGTCATTGATGGTCACGCTCGACAGCGAGCCGTTTGCCGCGTTGACGATGTCGAACACGACACCAGCGACACCGGGCTGCGTCATCTTGTCAGCGCGCGGTGGGACGCTCAGCCCCACGATGTACGGGGACAGTGAGCGGAGGTATTCGTCCACACCCGTGGTGATGGACGCTTGAACCGCTGCCTCGTCGTTGACGTCTAGTCCAGCAACGACAAGGTCGAATGTCTTGCGGGTGATAGCGGTAACGGTGACACCAGCGCCAACCGGGCGCCGTGCTGCAAGGCCGCCGGTCGTGAACTGGATCGACTCCGCCACGGCTTCGAGTTGCGACGAAGATGGTATTCCGTCGGCACTTCCTGAGCTTGCCTCAGTGGCCTCGACGTAGACCGTCACCTGGCCGGGAGCAGAGTTGTACGGCAGCGCGTCAACGATGCCCGGAACCTCCATGGCCCAGTGGTAATAGTCCGCGTGTGCGCCTCCCTGCGGTGGCTTGCGGCGCTTGTCGAGGACTCGCTTTCGGTAGCTCGAAACGGACTCAGCGTCGGTGCCTTGCGTATCGAGTGAGACAACCGTGGCATCCCGAGCGACGTTTTTGATCGGCGATACGAACTGAAGAACGTCGCCCGCCGTGAGATTGCCGCCAGCTCCTGAGCCACCTCCGCCGCTTGGGTCGGACACGGCGAGAATGGTTGCGTTGACCGTGCTCGAGCTCAGTGTGACGGCCGAGAGTACTTGGTGGATGTACCCGTTTACCGGATTGACCAACTGAGCGCCGGCCGGCAGCGTCCCCGATTGTGTGGTGACGCGTACTGAGATCGTGTGCTCTGCCCGAGCGGCAGCATGTCGAGGCGTGACCCCGTAAAGGTCGCCCCACATCTGCAGCGGACGAAACGTCTTGCCGTTGATAGTGGTCGGCTCGTACGTCGCGTGCTGAACGAAGAGCTGCAGCAAGGTGAAGCCTGCATACTTGTAGAGCAGGACGAATACCGCCGCCATGGCCGTAGCCAGAACGCGCGTGAACCCTACCGGAAGCAGGGGGATAGTGGTGGAGAGCTCGCCCTCAATCTGTGCGACGATGTTGTCGCGGATTTGCGAAATAGGCGGAGTTGTCATTTGCCCCAGTGCTCATCAAAGATGAACGTGTAGGTCTGGTCACCGATCGAGATGTCGATGCGTAGAGCGACGCGGTTCAGCGCCGGCATGCTCACGTCGACCTTGTAGCTGTCGGCAAACGAGTCGACGATCCAAGCGAGGTCACGGATTGCAGCGTCGCGTAGGCGCGCGAGATTCCCGGTCGTCGCCGGCAGATCGCGAATCAGGAACTGGGTGCGACAACGAAGCGGAAGCTGACTGTCTCCTGGCAGCAGGTTTCCCCACCACTGCAGGTTCGTTGTTTCGTCGGTCGCGTCGTCGTCTGAGTTGCCACCGAACAAGCTGAGATAGACAGCGGTTTCCAGTCCCGCGTCCATGTCGATCAGATTGTTGGTGATGCTTATCTCACCGCCGTCTGGCGTCGCTGAAAAGAGTACGTCCATATCAGGAGAACGGGACAGCCGGGCCACCAGCGGCGGGCGTCGCCATGCCGGTTCGCAGCCACGTGTCGATCATGTTCGCTAGCAGCGTTGCCGCGGCGGAGTGAGTTGCCGGTGCTGTGCCAGTTGCCTGACTCGCGAAACCCGGCGGTGTAACAGGAGGCACGGCCACAAATGCGGGAGCCATGCCGCCAGCAACCGCGCCGGCAAATGCTGTGAATGCCGCGTCAACCAGCGCAGCGCCCGAACCGGGAGCAGCCGCGAATGCACTGGTGAGCTGCGTCTGAAGCGCCGCCTGTGCCGCCGTCACCGCTAGGGAAGCGGGTACGATTGCCGCCGCATATGAGCCCATGGCACTCGCCCAGGCTTCGGCGCACTCTGCGACCGTGCCGGGTGGATCGCTCGACATCGACTCGATCGCCGACTGTAGTTGCACGGGGTTAAGCGGCATTGGATAGGTGCCACGCTTCTTCCCGGGTGAAGGAAAGGAAAAAACCCCGGGACCCGCGCGTGACCAGCGGTGCTTATCCGCCCGGAGTCGGGGGAACAGATGGGCCTTGTGTCGGCGCCATCGGGTGAAGATGAATGTGCGTGCTCAACGGGATTGGCGTCGCGCCTTCTGAGCGAGCCGTAACTTCGCCAGGGGCGAGGATGTTGCCGTCCGCGGTAATGACAACGCCGTTGATCACAACGTCTCCGTTTGCGCGCGCGTGGATCCATCCCATTGTCTCGCCGCTTGCAGAGCGGGACCTGACGCGCCACTCGCCGGGCTCAACCTCGCTATCGTCCGGAGTCGAGTATCCGACTACCTGCCAGCGCCCAGCACCCGACGATTGCTCCACGGCTGCCGAGTCACCAGGGAGCGGCAGTGAATCCGTGTTCGCCGGCTCGAAGTGATCCGCTAGAACGACCTCTTCGCCGCCCAGGTCAACCGTGATCTCTATCCCTTCGTCTCCGCGCTCAATCTCCAGTACGGTTGCTATTCGAGCCATCAGGACCAGGGTAGGGTTGTCGGGATTTCGCCACTGAAAGCACCCGGAAGGACCAGGTTCAGCGATGCGGCATCGGAGTCTTTGGTGCGCTTGAGCGTGACGCTTCGAATCAGAAGTTCTGTCTCACGGTAGATCATCGCAGTCGGCGCAGTGATTTTGACCGTCTTGTTTGACTCCCACAGGTTGCCGTCCGGAGACTTGAGACTGGGGATGTCCTCAATCGTATAGCTCGCCATGTTGGCGAACATTCGACCGAGCTTTGCTTTCACAGCGCCCGGCGCGTCTCCGGCTTCGGAGTCGTCCAAGCGGAACGAGAGCGGCCGCTTGATGGTGTTCAAGAACGGATTGCGCTCGGTAAAGTGAGAGCCGCGCTTGCGCCGTTTCGCCGGAGTGAACCCGGTGATTTCGGAGTAGTACTCCTGAGCATTGAATGACGCCTTGACCGTTGGCGATGAGTTGGCGTCCCACCGCGCGATAGGCGAACCGGTAGGAGCGGACCGCCAGCAAAGCAACTGTCCCGTCGGGGTGTCGCTGAGCACCGCGTTGCGCTGCTTGAGCAACTCGATGAGGAATTCTAGCGGCGTTCGGTCGACGTCGATCGCGACCTTCTTGATTCTATCGCCCAGGTCCTCCCGGATGTCGGTTTCAAGCTCGAATCTTCCAGCGATGACGCTGATGATTTCCCGGAGCCGCAACCCGCCGAATTCGAGCGGCAGGTCAGCAGCAGCCATGGTGCAGTCTCCGAGCACCGCGGGCAACGCGTAGGCGCTCACCGTGACCGTGCGACTGTTCGCTGACGCTTCGGGCTCAACCCCCAGCATCGTGCCAGCGAAGAGCGGCTTACCCTCGAAGCGGACCTCGATGGGCTTGAAGCTGAACGGGACGAACGTCTCACGGAACTCGGCATTGTCCGGCTCCATTGACGCCGAGAATGTGGCCGTCGAAAACGTGTCGACTGCTCGCGTTACCTCGACCTCCTGCCACCCTCGAAACTCTTTGCCGTCGATGAATAGCGACAGCTCGTTATCCCTGGGCGTAGTAGGCAATCCGCTTCCCCTTCGGGAGCTCCAGAATCTCGGAGCCGGTGAGACTGTTCGTGTTGATGAGGTAGTCTAGCGTGTCGTTGCTGACCGACCCGTAGAGCTCGGCAGCTACGTCGATGATTGTCCGGTCCCGGTCGAGCACAACGAAGCGCTCAGGGAAAAGCGAGAACGAGATCTCAACGAGTCGACCAATGGTCTGGGAGACGGCGTACTGGAGCTGCTGGTACGAGTCGCCAGTGTCGATCGACTGGGTCTTACTGGGCACCGCTTCAAGCGCCGTGAATCCAGTGTCTCGCCAGCCGGCAACCTGAGTGAAGAGCAGTTCGGTGGCTTCCGCTGCTTCGAGCGCCTCCCGCTTGGTGGCGAAAGTGTGCTCGGTCGTAGCTAGGACCTGGCCGCTCACCGCCGACATCAGGAAGAGATCGGCGATGTGAAAGTCGTTGGCGATCTTGGCGGACCGCGTTGCCAGCGCTGTTGCGCTCACCAGCGTTTGCGACGGCGTAGCTAGGGCAGAGGCGATGATTTCGTCCGCCATTGTCTGGTAGCCCGCCAGGCGCTCTGCAATCGAGCTGAGCGCGCGCCCAGGGGCTTGCACGAGTGCTACTGCCTGGGCGGCCAGAGCGAGCGGAGTGCCGACCAAGACGTCGATACTCCGGTTGACGGTGTCGACGATCGTCTGAAAGTCCTGCCGAGCGTCGGCGATGTCAGCCGAAGCCGATTCGAGCGCCGCTTCCGTCTTGTTCAGGAAATCAAGGAACGTCGCTTTTGCGCTCGCCCGGAACGACTCGTTTCCGAGGTCCATTGAGTTGGAAAAACTCTGCGCCGCGGCCACGTCGAACCCGGCCAAGGCCCGGAGAATTTCACTCTCCGCATTGATGGAGCTCGACGGGTAGGGGACGCCCGTAGTCGTCCAAAATGTGACCGTGACGATGCTCTGGTTCGCCGCGCGGACCAGGTCGTCTCGCCGCTCAATCTCACCGAATGGCGTGACCGGAATCTCGCCGTAAAGCGGATGTTGGAGTGTGCCTATCCCGGGCTCGGAGAGTGCCGCCTCGAAAGACGCCGCCTCGAGGTCGCATGTCGCACCGGTGAAGTAGCACGTCAGCGGGTAGCGCCGAGAACTGATGCCCGTCCGCTGGACGTAAGCGTTGTCGATGCCCGGGAACTCGAACACCGTCCCGCGCGCCTCGAAAGACCGTGAGACGTCTTCGAAGTCGAATCGAATCCGCGTCCCCGAAGGAGACTTGTAGGCCCCCTCTTTGACGCGGTCTCGCCACGACCCAAACGGGTTTACGGCTGTCTCCAGAAACGGGATCATAGTGAACCGGTAGGCTGTAGCCTGACGCCACCGCGCTTGGGCTTGTCCTTGAATTGGACGTTCGCGCCCTTCGCCGGACTGACCACCACCTCGCTACGGTCGGTCATGGTCTGGTGGGACTCGGTGATGGACTTCGCCGCGCGCTCTGAAGGTGAGACGACCTGGGGCATCGGAACCGACACCGGGGTGACGGTGATTTGCTCCGCCAGCTTGTCCCCGGGGATGACGATCGGATCGACGCTCTTGAGCAGGTCGATGCCGGGTATCTCGATGGGGGCGACGGTGTACTTTCCGAGCACGTCTTGCTCGACAGATGCCGCGGCGTTGCGATTGATAGCGTCCGCTCGAGCTAGCCTGTTTTGATGCTCGTCGACGGCTTTCGCTGGGTCCCATGTCCCCTGGTCCCACATCTCACCGATGATGCCGCCAACTCCAAGGCCTCCCGTTTTTTTCTTGAGCGAGTCGTTGGCTTTCCACGCGGCCCAGATGCCACCGATCGCCAAGGCCGCGGCACCGGCAGCGATAGCAATGCCGCCAATGCTGAGTTTGATTGCAGCGAAGGACGCGACGGCTCCCCAGTTCGCAGCCTTGACCGCGATCATCCCCGCGACGTAGCCCTTCTTCGCGAGGGCTGCCCCAGCGACGACACCTTTGCTGATTGCGACCGCGCCGTTGAACAGGGTAACCGCAGTCGTGACACCGCTGATTACGATGTTCGCGGCGCCCCACGCGAGTAGCGCTACGCCAACAGCCTTGGCCCAGAATACGATGGTGGAAAGGTTATCCTTCACCCATGTGAGGCCAGTTTTGAACGACTCGGTAATGGCGCCTTTGTTCGCGCGCATGAAGTCAGTGGTCGCCTGAACAAGCTCGGTAAATGGACCTTGTGCGACTTCGAACACCGACAATCCCACGTCTTCGAGCGTAGACTGAAAGGTCTTCATGGCATTACGCGTGGTATCGCGCATGACGGATGCCATCGTTTTAGCCGTGCCGCCGGCGGCCTCTAGCTCGCCGCGATACTTCTTCAGTGACTCCGCGCCTTCGGCCAGTAACACGTTGACACCAGCGATCGGAATCTTGCCGAAGATGGCGTTTAGAACTTCGGTGCGGTCGCCTGTGCCCAGGTCCTTCAGCGCAACCTTGAGCTCCCCGATGACGTCCATAACGTCTCGGAGATTCCCGTCGGCGTCTTTCGTTTTGATGCCGAATCGATCAAGCTGCTTCGCTGCCGCTGGGACAGGCGCTGCCAGTCGGACGAATACGTTCTTGAGCGTTGTTCCCGAGACGCTAGCTTTGATGCCGGCATTCGCCAACTTGCCTGCCATCGCGGCATAGGTCTCGATGGATGCACCGGCAGCCTTCGCCACCGGGCCGCCCTCTTTGAGACTCTCGAACAGTTGCGAGATACTCGTGTTCGATGAGTTTGCGGTCTTGGCCAGCACGTCGTTGACGCGCGTAAGGTTCGTCGCGAGTTGCGCCGCGTCAGTCGACGCTAGGCCGAAGGCGCCCAGTGTATCCGTGGCGATGTCTGAGGCTTCCGCCAGGTCCATCTGTGCGGCTGTGGCTAGGTCAACAAGACCAGGCAAAGCCGCGACCGACTGCTTCGCATTGAAGCCTGCCATCGCCAGAAAGTTCAGACCGTTCGCCGCTTGGCTTGCGGTGAACTCCGTTTCGGCGCCGACCTTTTTTGCCGCGGCCTCGAGTTCGGCGAAAGCTTCGGAGCCCTTGCGAATCCCTTCCGGGAACTTCGCCGCGGCGTTCACGAGCGTCTGCTCGAACTCCGAGCCGAGCGCGATAATCTTGGCAAAGCCAGCCGTTAGTGCGGCGCCAGCAACGAGCCCGGTCGTCCCGATGGACTTGAGCTTGCTATTGACGCCGTCGACCGTCTTGTTCAGTCGTCCCATCCTCACGGATGCCGCACGCCCGAACTTGTCCAGCTTGCTCTGCATCCGTCCAACTGGAGCGCTGAACTTGTCGATGGCGCGGAATATCGCCTCTATGCTGAACTTGCCGGCCATCTATGTTTTGCGGGGTTTCGTCGCCTCTTTGAGGCTCTCTCGAAGCCCGTTGTAAAACCATTCGATCTGCTCGAACGTCAGCGTCCGGTAGTCCGGAATTCCGGGGTAGTCCGAGCACACCTGAAGAACCATCTCACTCATGACCGTCGGGAGTGTGTGAACTTCGCGGCCTGTGTCCAGGTCACGCGGCAACCAACAACTGACACCCTCCCGGACGAGTTGCCCCGTCCAGAAAACCAGAATTCCGTTCACATAGACCGGTCTCCCGACGTACTTCAGGCCAAAAAAAGCGACGCGATCGCAATGCAGACTTCGCCGTCGTAGGCCATGTCAAGGTTCTTGAATCGAACATCCACCTCGTGGGTGATGGCGACCATGAACTTGAAGAGTTTGCCCTCTTGGTGCTTCGCTTGACCCATCGCCTCGGTGTCCCTGCCCATTGGACGGTGGAACACGAGAGGCGTCTTGTCCTCACTGAAACGAGGCGTGAATACGAAGCGACCCTCGCTGTCGACCACTAGGTGACCACGCTGGATCGCCTTGATGAGCGTTTGCTTTTTGGCGTTGAGGGACTTCCTATCCTCCGCCTCCATGCCGGTCTCGTCGAGCTTGTCTTCCAAGCCCATCGCGTCGATCCAACGCTCGTATTCCGCTTGCGCCACTTCGGGCGCGACCTTCATCTCTGCCATGTTGTTTCCTTTCCTTCGGAAGTTTCGTTACTGTTTTTTGAGACGACCCTGGCCGGCGAACGAACAGGACACGAGCCCCGTGTTGCCGTCGTAGGATATCTCCCCAGTGGGCACGCCCTGAGCAGCCCAGATGAGGCCGCTCGCAAACGTGAACTGGCAAGGCTTGCTCTCTCCAGCGTCGGATAGGTCCTGCAGGAACTCTTGCCCGCCACTGTCGTCTTTCACGGACAGCTGCACGCCATCCATCATCCAAGCGGTTTCCGTCTGAATGACGCGGATCGTGCTATCGCCGTTCATCGCGACTTCGTTTTCGCGGCCGCCTAGCTTGCGGTTACCAGCGTTGTCGCCTGCCGCAGAAAAGATACGGCCTGCAATTTGGACGCGCCGAAGCGGACCAGCAATGGTGTTTGACATCCTGTGTTAACCTTTCAGCTTTTAGGCTTGGCCGCCGAAGTAGAACGCGAAGTAAAGCTCGATGGCCTTTTGCTCGGTGTTGCCACTCACGAACAACGGCACTCGGATATCGAGGCGGTCCGGGTTCTGTGAGTTGATGACGACCGTAGTGTTCGCCTTGACCGTCTCCGGGTCGGCGATGATTGCAGCTAGACCAAGCCCGTCGGTGATGCCGTCAGCCGCCCCGCGTGCTGCACTGGGCGTGCGCGCGTTCGGATTGGTCGTCACCTGAGCGTCAGGGATGAGCGGAGCCGCTGCCCATTGGGGCTGCATGAACTCGCGCTTGTAATTGAACGCCGCGTTCATCAGCTTCACGATGGTCACGACCTTCGCGTAGGCCGCGGGCGTCTCACCCGTTGGGTGATACATGGTCACGACGTCAGCGAGCTGGACCACGTTGTCGATGACCTCGACCGTGGAGCAGCCCTTCTTGCGGGCCGCGTCACGCTCGGCGTAGTCCCATTGGTCCATGTCGTCGCCTGGGTAGATGCCAGTGAGCTTGAGACCGGTGTAACCCGTCGCCGGATTGTTGTTGGCCATCGTCGCAATGCGGGCAACGGCGCGTGCGGCAACGTTGAACGGCATGTCTTTGCCACCCGGATCGGGGATCAGGGTGTTGACGTAGTCGGTCGCCCGAGCGTCAGTGATGGCCGTAACTGTCGCCGAGTCTGCCTCGGTGCATCCGACGAACACTAGCGACGGCTTCATGAGCGTCGGAACCCAGCGGCCCTCTCCCCACGTGAAGAACTTTCCGAGCGTCGTCGTGTCGTCGTAGTTCATCGCGTTGACGACGAACGATTCCCACCGGTTGGTGATGAGCTCCAGAGCGTCGTCTACGTCTGGATTCACTGCGCCGTCTTCGGGCTGCGTGATCGTGAACGTGACGCCGTTCAGGTCGCCTATTACCTCGATCGGAATGCTGTTCGAGGACTCGCCTGCCCACTTCGCGGTGAGCGTGAGCACCGTTGTCCCGTTGGTCGCAATCATTGGGCAATCGATTGTCCCATTGACGGCCGCCATCGCCGCGGCGATGACCGTTGCCGCAGTGACCGAGCCCGCCGCAACCTGGAAAGCCTCGGTGAGAACTCCACCGATAAGCAGCCGGAACGTCGACAGCTTGGTTGCTGTCCCGGCAAACGCTATCGACCCTGCCGCGGCAACTCCGGACCCAGCATCCACGAGCGGGTAAACGGTTACCGGAATCGTCGAGACGCCGTCACCGTTGGCGGGCTTGAGCTGCTTGACGATGTGGTGAATCGGTGAGCCGTACCCAAAACGAGCGCCGGCAGCGGCCGCACTGGTAGCCGTCCATGGGTCAGTGCTGTAGGTCGACGCGCTACTGCCCTGGGCAATGACCGCGATTTGCTGGGGAAGGTTGGCGGAACTGACGCCGCGCTGGTCCAAATACTCAATAGATAACCCTAGACCAGCCGCTAGTGCGGTGGCGTCCAGTGCTGTTGCCATGTGGCTCCTTTAATCTTCGGGAAGCTCGACTCTCAGGAGCAGCTGCCCGTTGTCCGCCCTGACTAGGTCAAGGGTCATGCTGTTGATGGTGGACGGCGTGATTGCCGTGAAAGCTTGGGTGTGCTTGACGTGGTAGGTTACGCGTCGCGCGCGGACCTTCGTCGCCGTGTCTGACTCGAGCTCGAACTGAAGCTCCGTCTCACTGATGAGCTTTTTGTAGACTTGCCCAGGATCGAACCCGAGGTCGTAATGCTCGGCAGCAGACAGCCATTGTTGAACAAGGAACGCGCATCGCGCCGCCTCGGTGCCCGCTAGGTAGTCCGCCGCAACGTGACCATCGCCATCCCCTCGACTGATTCCGTAGCCGTAGCAGTCGAGGAAAAACACCGACTCGCGTTGGTCGTAATCGACGATGGGCGACGTCTGCGTGTCGACCTGTGCCGACTGCCACGAGATGTTGACGATGGGCGACGCCTGTTCTGTGCCGCGCGCGGGGGCGTGACCGTACTCGTCCCAGATGTTCGTACGGTCGACGAATACCCGCACTCGCCACTGCTCAGGGTCTAGCGCCGGGTTGGCCGTCGCCAGGTTCATCTGCGCCGCTGTTTCGGTCAGCAGAATCAGCCCGAGCCTGTCACGCATCGCGAGCCCGGCGTTTCCAGCGGGGTCGATGAGTGTCGTAAGCGGCATCTACTGTTGGTAAAGTTCGAGCTTGCAGGTAAACAGCCCGTTGTCATCTGGGCTTGTCTGAAAGACCTTGAAGGTCTTAGCGATCCCATCGGCACCAGCGAACGACACAAGCCAAGGCTTGGTGCTTTGGGAAGCGATGCCGACCGGAGTGCCTAGGCCAGTCGCGTGAAGCGCGGCCAGCGAGAGCACCACTGTTGCGTACCTGCCAGACACCATGATTCCAGTGTCCGGATCGATACTCTGTGAGATGTCCTGACAGTTGGCGTTGATGGTAGCGCTGTTGCCCGCCGGGTCTGTAAATGTAGCCGGGCGCGCAAAGCCACCGCTGATACTCTGGATTATCCTCGCGGCATCAGCAGTGGCTATGTCCCACAGGCTCATTTTGTCTCTGAGGTCTCAGGCTTCTTCAGCTCGATGACGTTGCCGGCCTTCATCCACTCTTCGAGCTTCCCGTCTCCGAGCTGCTTGCGGGTGACTTTCGAGCCCTTGCGAAAGCGCGATCCGTCGTAGACGTCTTTCGCCATGACGTACGTGCGAGTGTCGACGGGCTTAGGCGCCTGTTTCTCCGTTGCCTTTGCGGGCTTGGATTCAACAGGCGGCTTTGCCTGGTCCTTCGACTCGTTCACTTCAGCCTCACCGCGCGCTTTTTTAAAAGGGTCCGCGCTCCCTCGGTTCCGCCCTGGAGAGCCGAGGCCTTGACCTCTTGTCCCTCTTTAACGAATTTCCCGTTGGTCTCGAGCTGAACCACGCGTCCAGACTCAACAATCAGAACCGAGTCGTCCCTGAGATCGGGGCCTCGGCGGGTTACTTCCGGTTGCTCTGCGCGCTTCACCTCTTGCGGCTCTGCGCGCTTCACTTCCGGCCTATTGTCTTTTCCGCTCATGTTATGCCCCAACATCTAGGGTTACAAAGGTATCGATCGCCGTTGGAATGGTGATCGGGCGAGTGCCGGCTTGCACCTTGAGGTGCTCACCGTCGGGTGTTACCCACGAGTTGACAGTGAATCCGATGCCTTTCTCCACGCTGTTCATGCGCTGAGGCAGAACAGGCAGAGCCCGACGGGTGTTGTCGAACAGCGGGATCGCGCCGTATTTGAGATCCAATCGGCTCTTGTCCGACAGCATGATCACGTTATCGGTGCCGATATACGGGGTCAGCGTGCCGGTTGACGGAGCCTTGTAGTAGCCGTCGTATAGCCACATTTCGAACCGGTAATGACCGATCCAGATCCAGCCCTGGAAGGTCGCGCCTTCGCCTCGGCTTGCCGGAGCAAGTTGGCCGATGCCCAGCCCATCCTTGACGATGCGCTTTTGAACATCAGCGTTCACGATGAACCGCTGAAAAGCGCTATCCCCAAAGAGTAGCTTGTTCGGGTTTACCTTG
>Ga0079224_100008640_pt1 | contig 13813 bp, 9 predicted proteins | sample Stecom2015_FD_80414 | JGI IMG/M metagenome (GOLD analysis project Ga0079224, IMG submission 80414) | Agricultural soil microbial communities from Utah to study Nitrogen management - Steer compost 2015 | ecosystem: Environmental > Terrestrial > Soil > Agricultural land | place: USA: Utah... | reverse complement strand
GTCTGACGCCACCGCCGAACCACCGGGACTGTCGATGCGCAGCACGATCGCGCGCACGGCGTTGTCGGCGCGTACCTTCCGCAGCCACTGCAGGACCGTGTCCGATCCGGTCACGGCGCCTCCCGGCTGGTCGTAGCTGCTTTCGCCGCTCGCAATCACGCCGACGACATAGAGGACCGCAATGCGAGGACCGCGATCGAGCCCGAGCGATCGCGCCGACACCTCGCGATACTTCCCAACGTCGATGCGATCCGTCGCGCCGCCGAGGTCCTCGACGTCGTCCAACTCGTCTTCGTAGGCCAGCCCGTCGACCAGACCGGCGGCCAGCGCATCCTCAGCGGTATACGGCCCGTGGTCGATGAGCCCGCGCACCTCTGCTTCGGGCTTACGCCGGCCGTCGGCGATGCCGCGCACCAACTGGTCGTACAAGTCGCGGTTCAGCGATTCAGCCATCTCGCGATGCGCCGGTGTGAAGCGTCTCTCCGTGAACGTGTTCGACGAGGTTTTGTAGTCACCGATGTGCAGCAGGTCCGGATAGGCGCCAATCTTGTCGAGCGCACCGCGCAGGAACAGCTCGTAGGTGGCCAGCCCGCGCAGGTCGAGGCTGGCGGCCGGCATCAGATAGACCCGGTCGCAGGCCGAGGCCAGGAAGTACTCGTACTCCGAGCCGTACTCGAGATACGCGACGATGGGCTTTCCGGAAGTGCGGAACGCGAGCACGGCCTCGCGCAGTTCCTGGGCCTTGCCCCAGAGCGGAGCCGCGCCTCGCGGCTGCAGGACGACGCTCTTGACGCGGTCGTCGACGGCAGCTTTTCGCAGCGCGTCGATCGTCGACCTGAGCGTGGGCGTTGTGCCGATGAACTGGCCGACGACGCCGCCCGGTTCGACCTCCGACAGCGAGCCGCCCACGGTGAGAAACAGCGTGGCATTGCCGCGGATGGATGGCCCGCCGCGCGCGGCGAGAAAGATGGCAGCCATGCCCACGACCGACACGAGCACGGCTACCGCAAGAAGCCCGAGGACGAGACCGACGCCTTTCCGAGTTGCCACGTGATCAGTCTACCGGGAATGACGTCTGGTATATACTGATGGCTTCTGCCTCGGGATCGTGCTCGCTTCTGTGCGGAAGTGGCGGAATTGGCAGACGCGCTAGCCTCAGGAGCTAGTCCGGGCAACCGGGTGGAGGTTCGAGTCCTCTCTTCCGCACCATATTGATTCGCGGGAGTCCCCTGGCCCGTCGCGGTCGGCGGGCGTCGCGGGACCGCGACGCGTCAAGGCACTTCCGGGGCGTTCAATCGGCACCATGGCCAACGTTCCTGTCACTCGCATCCCCGACGGTTCGCCCGTCGACTGGGTCGTCAATCTCTTCGCTCTGATCCTCGTCCTGCTGGCCGTCCCCGTGGCGCTGGTCCTCGTCGGCGCGCCCGTGGCGCTGCTGATCCGCGGCCTCGTCGAGCTCCTGGCCCGGCTCTTCTGACCGTCGGCCCGCACGTCGCGGCCGGCCCCACGCGACCCCGCATACACTAGAGCCCGATGGTCCTCGTCATCGGAATCGCCGGCGGGTCCGGCTCGGGCAAGACCACCGTCGTCCGCCGCATCGTCGATGCCCTGGGCGGCGAGCACGTCACCGTGCTCGATCACGACCGATACTATCGCGACCATCCCGCACTGCGATTCGAAGAGCGCGCCGCCCTCAACTACGACCATCCCGACGCTCTCGAAACGGCCTTGATGGTTCAGCACGTCGAACAAATCAAGCGCGGCGAGCCCATCGAAGCGCCCGTCTACGACTTCGCACGTCACGCGCGCGCGACGACCACTGATCGCATTGCGCCACGTCGCGCCCTCATCGTCGAAGGCATTCTCGTGCTCGCCGATCGGGCACTGCGCGAGTTGATGGATGTGAAGATCTTCGTCGATGCCGACGATGACATCCGCTTCATCCGGCGGCTGGAGCGCGACACCGAGGAACGCGGGCGAACCGTCCGTTCGGTCATCGATCAGTACCTGGGCTCAGTGAAGCCCATGCACCTGGAGTTCGTCGAGCCGACGAAACGCTACGCCGACGTCATCATTCCGCAGGGCGGGCACAACGACGTCGCCATCGACATGGTACTGACCCTGATTCGCGGCCTGACGAAGTAACTAGCGCTTCTTCTTTCCGGCTTTTCTACTGCGAGTCGCTGTCTTCCGCTGACGCGAGCGCGCCGCGGGACTCGCAGGCTTGAGATCGTTGGCGATCATCACACCGGCGAGCTCCTGTCGGGCCCGTTCGGCAAGATGTCCCGTTTCACGTTGCGCGCGGTGAAGCTCGTCGAGCAGTTGCCGGAGCCTCTCGGTCGTGTGTGGCATGAAGGAAGCACACTCGAAAGAACTGCGTGCGAGTATATACGAGAAAGGAGCGTTCATGGAGATCGGCATGATCGGTCTTGGCCGGATGGGCGCGAACATGGGCGCACGACTGACGGCGCACGGACATCGCGTCGTCGGCTACGACCAGAGCGATGAAGCTCTGCAGTCGGCGGCGACGGACGGCATCGGACCCACCACGTCAATCGACGCACTCGTGCGCGCGCTCGCGACGCCTCGCGTGCTCTGGATGATGGTACCGGCGGGCGAACCGGTCGACGTGACGATCGACGCGCTGCTGCCCCTGCTCGACGCCACCGACATCCTGATCGACGGCGGCAACTCGTGGTACCGCGACACGGTGCGGCGCGCCGATGCGGTCGAGGCGCGCGATGTCCGCTTCGTCGACGTGGGCGTGAGCGGCGGCATCTGGGGTCGAACGGAAGGCTACGCGCTGATGGTCGGCGGACGCGACGATGCCGTGGCGCGGCTGCGGACGATCTTCGAAGCGCTCGCACCGGCCGCCGACAAAGGCTGGGGGCATGTCGGCCCCTCTGGCGCCGGACACTTCGTGAAGATGGTGCACAACGGCATCGAGTACGGCCTCATGCAGGCCTACGCCGAAGGCTTTGCCCTGATGAAGGCGAAGGAACCGTTCCATCTCGATCTCGCGCAGATCGCGGGCATCTGGCAGCACGGCAGCGTCGTCCGTTCGTGGCTGCTCGATCTGACCGAACGGGCGCTGTCCGACGATGACACGCTCGACGGCGTCGCGCCGTGGGTCAGCGACTCGGGCGAAGGACGCTGGACGGTCAAGGAAGCCATCGACCTGGATGTGCCCGCGCCGGTGATGACCCACGCGCTCATCGCCAGGCTCGAATCGCGCGACGAAAAAGGATTCGGCTATCGACTGCTCGCCGCGCTGCGCAATCAGTTCGGGGGGCACGCCATCCGGAAGCCCGAGTGAGCACGGCATCCGCACCGGCGTTGCTCGTCATCTTCGGCGCAACGGGCGACCTGTCGCGCCGCAAGCTGCTGCCTGCGCTCGGGGCGCTGCACACCCGACGCGCCCTTCCAAGCCGTCTCGTCGTGCTCGGCGTCGCGCGCGATCCCCATCCCGACGATGCGGCGTTCCGCGACATTGCGCGTGCTGCGCTGCAGGGTCTTCCCGATGACCGCATTCACTATCAGAGCATCGGCGACGGCACGCCCGACGACTTCGCACGCATTGCCCGCGACATCGAGGCCCTCGATCGCGAGCACGGGCTCGAGGGCAACCGCGTCTTCTATCTCGCGCTACCGCCCCAGGCATTCGCGCCAACCGTCGACGGCCTCGGCGCCGCCGGGCTCGCCACGGGCCGCGGCTACACGCGTGTCGTCGTCGAGAAACCGTTCGGACACGACCTGGCGTCGGCCAGGGCGCTGAATGCGACACTGCACCGCTACTTCGACGAGCGGCAGATCTTCCGCATCGATCACTATCTGGGCAAAGAGACGGTCAGAAACCTGCTGGTCTTCCGTTTCGCGAATCCCCTGTTCGAGACGCAGTGGAACCGTGACCGCATCGAACAGGTCGACATCTCGGTGAGCGAGACGGTCGGCGTCGGCACACGCGCGCGGTACTACGACCGCGCCGGCGCGGTACGCGACATGATTCAGAACCACCTCACGCAGTTGCTGTGTCTCGTCGCCATGGAGCCGCCGCCGGCGTTCGACGCCGAAGCCATCCGCGACGAGAAGCTCAAGGTGCTGCGTTCGATGCAACCCGTCACGGCCGACGATGTCGTGCTCGGCCAGTACGCGCGTGGGACGGATGCATCGGGAGCATCCGTCGCGGGCTATCTCGAAGAGCGCGGCGTGCCCGCCGAGTCGACGACCTCGACATATGCGCGCATCCGGACACGCATCGACAACTGGCGCTGGCACGGCGTGCCACTGGTACTGACGACCGGCAAGCGCCTCGCCGAACGATCCACGCGCATCGTCGTGCGATTCCGATCGGCTCCGGTGAAGCTGTTCACGCGTATCCCCGGGTGCGATGTCGAACCGAACATCCTGACGATCGTCATCCAGCCCGATGAAGGCTTCTCGTTGTCGTTCGAAGTCAAACAGCCCGGCGACACCATCCGCGTCGGGCCGCGGGCGCTCGACTTCCGCTACAGCGACGCGTTTCCTCCACTTGCCGACGCGTACGAGACGCTGCTCGCCGACATCTTCGAAGGGGACCTGACGCTCTTCGTCAGTGCCGAGTGGGTCGAGCAGTCGTGGGCGCTCTACCGTGCCCTGCTCGAGTCGCCGCCTCGCCCGCTTACCTATGCGGCCGGCAGCCAGGGACCTCGGGCATGACTTATGCACTCCGGATCTGCGGTGCGGACCAGAAGGGTCCGCGGAACCCTTTTGGAGGACTGAGATGGGCAAATTGCGTGGAATCGTAGTGATGATGCTCGTGGCCGTAATGCTGGCCCCGACGCTGGCGTGGGCCGGTCAGGCGGCCCAGGCGCAGGCACCGCAGAGTCTGGCGGCCGTGGCTGCCGAGCATGCGGCGAAGACCCAGGCGGATCGTCAGATGGTGCTCGACGTGCTGACGCGCGACGAGGTCCGTGACGTGGCGAAGGCCGCGAACCTGCCGATCGATCGCGCGGCGGCGGCCGTCGCGACGCTCGAGGGACAGGAACTGGCGCAGGTCGCGGCGCAGGCGCAGCAGGTGCAGGATGCGCTCGCGGGCGGGCAGACGATCACGATGTCGGTCTGGCTCATCATCATCGCGCTGCTGGTGATCATCCTGATCGTCGTCGCGTCCTGATTCCATCGGAACGCCGATAACAGCGTACGCTTGGGGGACGTCCGAATGGGGCGTCCCCCTTTTCCGTCTTGACCACTGCTCTACTCCTCACCGTCGTCACGCTCACCGCGCAGGCGGCAACGTTGTCGCGGCCCGTCACATATCTGCCGCAGACAGAAGCGCTCTGCGGTGGTGCGGCTGCCGCGATGGTCATGCGCTACTGGGGTGACACGGCGATCACGCCCGAAGCGTTTGCCCCACTGATCGTTCCCGAACTCGAAGGCATCGTCACCACCACACTCATCGATGACCTGCGGTCGCGCGACTGGCAGGCGTTTCCGCTGCGCGGCGACGACACACTCGAGGCCGTCGCCCTGCACCTGAGACGAGGGCGCCCCGTCATCGCCCTCATCGAGGACCGCCCCGATCGCTATCACTACGTAGTCGTGACATCGCTCGATGACACCGCGGTTCGCTTTCACGATCCGGCAATCGCGCCGAACCAGTCGATGAAGCGCGACGCGTTCGCACGGCGGTGGCGCGCGGCGAACTTCTGGATGCTGTTGCTGCTGCCGGCGAGCGAACCTGGAACAGGCGCGGGAACCGAACCGGCGGAGCCAACGGAACCCATGGAACCACCGCTCGCCTCCGACGTCGCGGCGTTGCTGAGCAGCGGAAACCTCAAGGAAGCCCTGCGTCTATCCAGGGACGCCACGATCCGCGATCCGCGCGACGGCACCGCCTGGGACGCCCTGGCGACGACGCTGTTCGTGATGGACAGGCCGAATGACGCACTGGATGCCTGGAACCGGACCGGCAAGCCACAGGTCGACACGGTACAGATCGCGGGCCTGGCGCACACACGCTATCGAGCAGCTGAACGTACGATTGGCATCACGTCGGGCGAAGTCCTGACGGCGCGCGCGCTCAGCCGGGCGCGCCAGCGTCTGCGGATGCTGCCGTCCGCAGCCGCCTCGCGCGTGAGCTACGCGCCACTCGCGGATGGGCGCGTGCAGATTGACGCCGCAGTCGCCGAGCACACGCGACTGCCAGGTGGGTTCGACCTGCTTGGTTCGGCCGTCAGAGCGCCGTTCACGCGGTCTGTGGACCTGGCGTTCACCAATCTCGTCGGCGGTGGCGAACGCGTCGCCATGACGTGGCGATTCCGCGAGGGCTTCGAGCGCATCGACGTCGGGGTTGAAGCGCCTGCGCCGCTTCCGATCGGTGCGCTCTGGAAGGTCAGCGGCTTCAATTCGCGCGAGACATACGACCTCGGCCAGAGCCGCGTCGAACATCAGTGGACGCGCGCGGCATTTCAGACGAGTGACTGGCTGACCGGCTCCATGGGATGGACGCTGGGTGCAGGATTCGAACGCTGGCCGTCTGTGGATGGCACACGCGATGACAAGGCATGGGTCGGAGGCCGTTTGCTGGTAGCGATGGGCGCGACCTTCGACGGGCACGTCACGCTCGAAGGCTGGATGGGCGGGGCCGGCGCGACGCGCGCCAGCACGATGGGCCGCCTCCGCTTCCCCACGCTCGGCGGCCACACGACGCTCGTCGGGGGCATGGAGGGCGTGCACGCCAACACGCCGCCGTTCCTGCTCGCCGGCGCAGGGGCCGGGCACACGCGTACTCCCCTCTTGCGCGCGCATCCGCTGATCGTCGACGATGCGATTGGCACGGGCAACGGACGCATCTTCGCACGACGTCTGTTCTACGGCACGGCGGAGTGGCGCCATCGGGTCGCGCGCCTGCTCGTCGCAACGATCGATGCAGCGGCCTTCGTCGATGTCGCGCACGGCCGTCAACTGCTCGGGGGGCGCCCCCGGGATACACAGATCGACGCGGGCCTTGGCATACGCCTCGGTTCTGGCGCGGGGCCGGCGCTGCGCATCGACGTGGCCCGAGGCCTGAGGGACCGGCAGTGGGCCGTCACGGCGGGGACGGTAATTGACATGAGCCAGTGGATTTTCTGAGTCCGCGTGCGATAGCGCGCGCCACACTCCTCTCGGAACGCCTCGCGGCCGCGCGTCAGGCTGCGCGACTCGCGCCTCCTTCGACGGTCGCCCACGATGACGGGGCCGTTGCTCCGGCCGATGACGCGGTCGCCGAGTGGGCACGGCTGCTCGGTGGACCCGCGGCACTCGACCGCCGGCTCGCGTGGAGCGGCATCGCCCCCGCCGCGTTGAGCACCATCGCGGCGCACTCGGCTTCGATCGACGATGACTGGCCCGGCTGGCTACACGTTCTTCGCACGGCAGTCGCCGAAACGCCCCCGGTCACGACACCTTCGACCGGCGATGTGCCGTTCATCGAACTGCTGCGGCCGATTGCGCAGCGCGCGGCCGCGCACGTACCCGTGTCGCCGCTGATCGCCGCCGAAGCCTGGCAACCGTCGATCGACTGGTTGCTCCGGCGCCTGGCACGCATTGCGGCACCGACCCTGTTGCATCTGTTCGATCGGGAGCGGCCACCACTCGATCCACTCGAGCGTGCGTTGCGGTGGGACGGTGCCGTGCCGGCTCCCTCGCATGCGTACGTCGCTTTCGTCGAACGATTGCGGGCCGACGGCCTCGGCACGGTCTTCGAGACCTATCCCGTGCTCGCGCGGCTGGTCGCGCGTGTGACCCGTGACTGGATCGTGGCGGCACAGACGCTCGCGGCGCGGCTCGACATCGACCGCGACCGCATCGCATCCAACCTGCTCAACGGCGTCTCACCATGCGTGGTCGACGCGCGCTGCGGGCTCTCGGATCCGCACCGAGGCGGCTCCACAATCTGGATACTGACCATGGCAGACGGCATGCGCATCGTCTACAAGCCACGTTCAGTCGCCCTCGAACAGGCCTGGAGCGCCCTTCTGCGGTGGTCGACGGCGAGCGGCCTGCAGCCGAGCCTTCAGGCGCCGGTAGTGATCCCGGGTGACGGCTATGGCTGGATGGAGTTTGTCCATTCGTCTCCGGCCGCTGATGCGGCCGCGCGCCGCCGTCTGGCCGAACGGTCTGGCGCATTGCTCTGCTTCATCCATCTTCTGCGCGGCACCGACTGCCACAGCGACAACATCATCGCCGATGGCGAACACCCGGCCCTGATCGACGCCGAGACGCTCCTGCATCCGGATGCGCGCGGCGACATGCATGTGCACTACGACACGCGCATCCACGACAACGTCGCACGCACGGGCTTTCTGCCGCGTTGGGAGTGGGAGGAACGCGCGGACCGCGCGGCACTCTTCAGCGGGCTCGGCATGTTCGGACCGCCGAAGCCCGCGCCGGCCGCGCTGTGGGAGGCCGTCGGCACCGACTGGGTGCGGCCGCGCCGCCTGGAGCCCGACGAGAGCGTGCCGCTCGCCGACCACGTCGACAGCGACATGCTGGCGCGTGGGTTTGCCGCCGCCTATCGTCACGTGCTGGCCCATCGAGAGACCTTCCGCAGCATCGTCGAGTCGTTCAACGGGAAACCCGTGCGCCATGTCTATCGGCCGACCCAGATCTACGACCTCGCTCTGGGCTACGCCACACGCCCGCAGGCGCTCCGCGATGGCCTGCGCTTCGGCGCGGCGCTCGACGCACTACGCCGGCCATTTCTGACGCTGGACACCGCTCCGTCGGTTTGGCCCATGCTCGATGAGGAGCTGACATCGCTCGAGGCGGGCGATGCGCCCTACTTCGAATCCCGCACGGACAGCCCGGACCTGAGGACCACGCATGGCGTCACGGTGGCAGACTGCTTCGAGCAGCCCAGCCACGCGAGCGTCCTGAAAGGCCTCGCGGAACTCAGTGAGCAGGACCTCGCATTTCAATTGACACTGATCAAGGGAACGCTGGCGGCCTCACGCTCAACGCCCGAAGTGGCGCCCGAGACGCCTACGGTCCCGGCCGTGCGCGACGTCGCGGCGCCTCGTCCATCGACGACCGCGACGTTCACCGAAGCAGCGGTTGCGATCGGCGAGCGCATCGTCGCCGACGCCCTGATCGATCATCGCGGTCACACGCGGTGGATGGGCCTTGCGGCTGTGCCGCCGACGCCACGCCTGCAGTACACCGTCCTTGGCGACGGCCTGTACGATGGCAATGCGGGCATCGCAGTCTTTCTGGCGGCACTCGACGCCCATCTGGGCGGTCACACACCATTCGCTGATGCAGCAGCGCGCGCCCTTCACCCTGTGCGCGACGCCATGCAACAGGCACCGGCGTCAATCGGCGCGACGGGCGCGGGCGGCCTGGTGTACGCCCTCACGCGCGTCGCGCGACTGCTCGGCAACGAAGGGTGGCTGGAAGTGGCGCGCGGCGTCGCGGAGCACATCACCGACGAAGCGACCGCGGCCGATCGCCGGTATGACGTGATGTTCGGAAGCGCGGGCGCCATTCTTGGCCTGCTGGCCCTGCATCGCGAGACTGGAGACCCGGACGCGCTGGCACGCGCTGCGCGGTGTGGAACGCAGCTGCTCGCGGCGCGCGTACCCGGGCAAGCGACCTGGCGCACGATCTCGGCCGAGCCCGTCGCCGGCTTGTCGCACGGTCAGGCCGGCATAGCCCTGGCGCTGTTGCGGGTCGCACAGGCCTCGGACAACGACGCCATCGCGCGCGTGGCGCTCGAGGCCTTCGCGTACGAGGACCAACTGTTCGATGCCGCGCGGGGCAACTGGCCGCCGTATCGTGTCGCGTGGTGTCACGGCGCGCCGGGCATCGCACTCGCCCGTATAGCGGCGCCAGCCCCCTGGCGCGACGCGCGCCTCACGTCGGGCGCGACGTTCGACAGGGCTCTCGAGATCACGCGCGACGCCGACCTGACGGCGACCGACCATCTCTGCTGCGGGACGCTGGGACGCGCCGACATCCTACTCGACGCTGCGCGCGTGCTGAATCGCCCCCCGCTGACGGATGCCGCGAGCGCGCTCGCGTCCGCCGTGCTCACGAGCGCGGCCCCTCGCGGCGGATATGCCTTGCACCCCGGCCTGCCCGCAGGCAGTCCGCATCCAGGGTTCTTCCAGGGGATCGCCGGCATCGGCTATCATCTGTTGCGACTGGCCACTTCCTCGCTCCCCAGCGTGCTGGCCTGGGACTGAATCCCCGAAGGAGACCCCGTGAGCACTGCCCCGAGATCACTGATCCAGCGCGTTACCGAAGAAGCCAACGCCAACCCTGAGTTCATGAAGCGGCTCGAAGCCGATCCGCGTGGTGCGATCGAAGCCATGACCGGCGGCAGGCTTCCGGACGACCGCAAGGTGCAGGTCGCCCGCAACACAGCTACGAGCATGACCATCGTGCTGCCCGGCGAGCGCAATGCGTCCGGCGAGTTGACCGATACCGAACTCTCACGCGTCGCAGGCGGGTGGACCTACTGCTGGAACACGAGTCCCGTCTGCTGGAATACGAAGGACTGCATCTTCTTCACGGCCTAGCGCACGTCAGGCGCCGGTCGACCCGAACCCGCCTCGCGAGGCGTTCGAGTCGACCGGCCCTTCATCCCACTCCGGCACCGCGAACTTCAGAACAATCCCCTGCGCGATGCGGTCGCCCTTCTTCAGGTGCACGGCCTCCTTCGTGATGTTGAGCACCTGCACCTTGATCTCGTCCTCAGGCCCGCAGTAGTCCGAGTCGACGATGCCGACGCCGTTGGGGACGACGAGCCCACGCTTGTAGGGGGTGCTGCTCCTCGCAAAGATGCCGAGGAAGTGGCCTTCGGGCACACGGATGATGAGACCGGTCGGCACGAGGACGATCTGTCCAGGCTCGATCGTGACATCGGCCGACGCAGCGAGGTCGAACCCGGCGGCCCCGGCCGTCTCGCGCGCAGGAAGCGCGATGGACGGATCGCGGCGTGTGATGCGGACCTTCATCGGCTGCCCTGCCCGTCGGTCGGCTCGGTGGCCTTGCGATCGAACAGCGGTGAGACATCGCGGGTGCCGCGCTCGAGGAACGGCACGCCCGTATCCATCCACGCCGGCCGTGGCGCGCCCAGCAGATAGTGATCGAAGAATTCGTCCATGTGCACCGTGAAGTACTTCTGATTCGGGCGCTTCAGTACGTGGTGTCCTTCGCCGCGATAGTTGAACATGTAGACCTCTTTGCCGAGGCGCCGGAGCGCACTGAAGAACTCGATGCCCTGATACCACGGCACCGCGCCGTCCTCGTCGTTGTGCACGGTCATGAACGGCGTCGTGACCTTCTGCACCCAGAAGATCGGCGAGTTCTCGATGTACTGGAGCGGCGCTTCCCACGGCGGCGCACCGATACGACTCTGCGTCTTCTCGTACTGGAACGCGCGCGACATGCCGGTCTGCCAGCGGATGCCGCCGTACGCGCTGATCATGTTGGCGACGAGGGCGCCGCCTTCGGCCGCGGCAAAGATGTCGGTGCGCGTGATCAGATGCGCGATCTGATAGCCGCCCCAGCTGTGCCCCTGGATGCCGATGCGCGTCCGATCGATGAAGCCCATCTCGACGACCTGCTGCACGGCGGGCAGCACGGCCTTCTCGGCCGCCTCACCCGGATACCCGGTTTCGTAGACGATGTCGGGGCGCAGAATGACATAGCCGTGGCTCGCATAGCGCGACAGGTTGAGCCGATGACTCGGCGCCGGCGGAATGAACGTGTGCAGATCCTGCGAGAGCTGCTCGTAGATGTACACGAGCAGCGGATATTTCTTCGACGGATCGAAGTTCTCCGGTTTCGTGAGAATCGCCTTCAGGCGTTTGCCGTCGTTGTTCGTGTACTCGATGAGCTCGGAGCGCCCCCACAGGTACTGCGCCATCTGCGGGTTCGCATCGCTCACCTTGCTCGGTGCGGCGAACGACAGATCGCTCACCCACAGATCCGGAAACTCATCGAAGCGCGACTGCGTGAAGACGACGACGTCGGCCTTCCTGGCCTTGATGGGGTTGCCGAGCGCCTTGTCGAGCCGAAGCAACGGCTCCGGGGCCCGGGATGCGGTGAGCGTTGCCCGATAGAAGCCTTCGGCCTTCGTCCGGTCGTTGGTGGCCGACAGCACGACCGGCGCCGCGGGCACGATGCGTGCGTCCGGATCGAGCGAGCGATAGCGGAACACAATCTGCGCCGCGCGTCCCGCGCCGCCCGTGGCGTTGCGCGGAGCCGTCCGGCCGCCGGGATCGAGCGCCCAGATGTCGTACCGGTCGTACACCAGCACCGCGGCGTCGTCCGCCGTCCAACCCGCAACGCCGTAGGGCCGCGGCTGGTTCGGCGTGTCGTGGGTCTCGTCCTCCCACACGATGGCCGGGTCGATCGTCTCCGTCAGGTTCGTTCGCGTGCCGTCGCTGATGCGATAGGTCCACCAGTCGTGCGAATCGCCGTCGAAGTACAGGACGTACTTGCCACCGGGCGACAGGCTCGCCCCGTAGTAGGTGCGCTCGAGAATACGGGTGCGCGCCCCCGTGCCGACATTCACCACGAACACATCGTCGTAGCTGCCGTCCCAGGAGATCAGCTGCTGGTACGGCACGTTCGACCTCCCGAGCACGACAGCCGGATCGTCGCCCTCCGTCACGTCAGGCATGTCGGGCGACGCGAGCTGAGCGAAGCGCTTGTCCTTGACGTGCACGACTGCCCGAAACGTGCGCTTGCGTTCGTTGTCGGCGCGCACGTCCTGCATCGTCTGCAGGAGCGGATCCTTGTAGTGCCACAAGTCGACATCGATCGGTTCCGGCGCATCGTCACCCGGCGGCGGCTCTGGCGCCGGTGCCGTGCCCAGGAAGAGGCGCGCGCCGTCCTTCGAGAAGGCCAGACGGCCGTGCTCGCTGACGGCATACCCGGCCGGCATGCCAGACGTCGCCATCGTCACGAGCTCGGTGGCGCCAGACTGTCCGGCGTACCAGTAGTAGAGGCGGTAGGGTGACGCGTCCTTCGCGTAGTCGGCCTTGTCGCTCACGAACGCAAGCTGGCCACCCGCCTCGTCAAAGACAAGACGCTTGTAGTGCCCCTCGCCGGTCAGGAGCGCGATGGTCCTGCCGTCCTGCGCATTGCGCACGAATGCACCGTCGTCGGCCGGCCGTGTGGACGACACGCCATACGCCAGCCACGCGCCGTCCTTGCTCCAGACGTATTCGGCGACCTCCGCGATGGCATTCTCTGTGCCCGTCGCAAGGTCGCGAACGACGAGTTCTGTGCCCGGCTCCTTCTTCTTCTTCTTCTTCTGGCCCTCCGCCTTCTCGCCTTCCGCGTCTGGCTTCTGGCTCCTGGCTTCTGACTTCTCTTTCAGATATGCCACCCGCGCGCCCGACTCGGGCACTTTGAAACTCTTCACGCGATCCACTGCGGTCACACTTCCGTCGGCCAGCGCCATGATGCCGAGACCGTTCTTCGGCATCTCTTCGGGCTTCTTCTTCTCCTGACGCGCCTTCTGCGTCTCGGCAAGCGGCGGCACGATGGTGAAGACGACGAAGCGGCCATCGGCGGTGATGACGGGAGAGGTGCCGCGCGGGTACCGATACTCGGTGCCTTCACGGAGGTTGCGCACGACCAGTTCGCCGTCTCCCTCCTGCTCCACCAGCGCGTAGGCCAGCCATCGGCCATCCTCAGACAGCGTCGTGTCTTCGATCGCCCGCCAGGAGTTGTAGGCGTCGTAGCCGATGGGACGCTTCGCCTGCGCGTAGGCGCCGACGGCGGCCGAAAGCGACAGGACGGCGGCAAGGACAGACACGATCAGCGGACGAGGGGAACG
>Ga0079224_100008638_pt1 | contig 13814 bp, 11 predicted proteins | sample Stecom2015_FD_80414 | JGI IMG/M metagenome (GOLD analysis project Ga0079224, IMG submission 80414) | Agricultural soil microbial communities from Utah to study Nitrogen management - Steer compost 2015 | ecosystem: Environmental > Terrestrial > Soil > Agricultural land | place: USA: Utah... | reverse complement strand
TTGCACAATGGTACAATTTAGCTATTTTTGCGCCATGGCAAAGAATGAACAGTCCCAAGAGATATCTCAGCTAAAAGATATTGTAGCCCATGCCAAAGAGTATGGCTTTATTTATCCTTCTTCAGAAATCTACGATGGTTTACAGGCCGTCTATGATTATGGTGCTTATGGCTCTGAATTAAAGAACAACCTTAAGCGGCTGTGGTGGGAATCCATGACCCGCCTGAATGACAATATCGTGGGGATTGATGCAGCAATTTTTATGCATCCCACCACTTGGAAAGCTTCCGGGCACGTGGACAGCTTCAACGATCCCATGATCGACAACAAAGACAGCAAGAAAAGATACCGTGCGGACGTGCTGCTGGAAGAAAAGGCTGCTGCCTACGAACTTGCCGGTGATGAGGGCCGTGCCAAGGCGCTGCTGTCCGAGATGGGACGTTTGTTCGAAGCCGAAGACCTTGCGGGTATTAGAGAGCTGATCATTCAGGAAGGCATTATTTGTCATCTATCCGGCACCAGCAACTGGACGGAGGTACGACAGTTTAACCTGATGTTTGGCACCCAGGTAGGTTCCGTTGCGGAAGATTCAACCAAGATTTACCTACGGCCTGAAACCGCCCAGGGGATTTTCGTGAACTTTCTCAACGTACAGAAATCCGCCAGAATGAAGGTGCCTTTCGGGATTGCCCAGATTGGAAAAGCCTTTAGAAATGAAATTGTGGCCCGTCAGTTTATTTTCCGTATGCGGGAATTCGAGCAAATGGAAATGCAGTTTTTCGTCCGCCCGGGCACCGAAATGGAGTGGTACAAGCACTGGTCAGAAAAAAGACTAAGATGGCATAAAGCGTTAGGCATCCCCGAAGAAAAACTCCGCAGACACGACCATGAAAAGCTGGCGCATTATGCCAATGCGGCTTTGGATATTGAATATAATTTTCCTTTTGGGTTTAAAGAAGTCGAAGGAATTCACTCCAGAACCGATTTTGACCTGAAGCAACATCAGGAATTTTCCAAAAAGAAGCAGCAATATTTTGATCCCGAAATCAACCAAAACTACATTCCTTATGTCGTGGAAACTTCGGTGGGCGCCGACAGGATGTTCCTGATGGTCCTATGCAATGCCATGACCGAGGTAGAAGTGGAAGGCAAAAACAGAACCTTCTTAAAATTCCATCCGGCCATCGCCCCGGTGAAGGCGGCGATTCTTCCGTTGGTAAAGAAGGACGGGCTGGCAGAAAAAGGCAAAGAGATCTACGACATGCTGAAGATGGACTTCAACGTCATTTATGAAGATGCGGCCTCTATTGGCAAGCGTTATACCCGTCAGGATCTGATAGGCACGCCGTTCTGCATCGCAGTAGATCACCAGACCTTGGAGGACCAGACCGTGACCATCCGTCATAGGGATACTACGGAACAAGAAAGGGTCGCTATTGCGGATCTTCATGGAAAACTGGAGCAGGCTACGAGCTTTAAGCGGATTTTCGAACAATTGTAACCAATTTCCAACTATAGATTTGAAAGCCCAGGGAGAATTCCTTGGGCTTTTCGGTTTTTTATCTCATACAGAAAGAGAAAGGAGACCTTCGCGCTTAGGCGCAGAGCCGCAAAGGAAATGCCTTGGAAATCACGCTACTTGAAGAGAACCGTGCGTCTTGGCGAGCGATAGGAGAAGCACATCTACCGTAGAGGTGCGGAAGCACGCGGAGAAGGCCTATGAGAGCTGTGGATTGATCAAAAGTTTCCATCTTTCAAGAAAAAAAACTTTCGCGAGAAGTCACCTACGGCATATCATCTAGATCCATTTGCTCAATGTACTTTGCAAAAGTCCGGGTTCCGTAACTTGGCGCCAACATGTCCCGTGTGGTGACATAGGTGAAGAAGTCCAAGTTGTCTGAAAGGTCTTTGGTTACAAAAGAAAAAATAGGCAGGCCGGCCCTGACCATTACCTCGGGGAGATGCACGATGCTGGCGTTGGTCTTGGCTTTGACTATCTCGGCGATCTCCTGTCTCGACAAGGTCTCCGGCCCTCCCACCTCCACTATTTCGGGGCCTTCTTCCAGCACATCCATCACTTTAGCCGCCAGATCCGAATGATGAATGGGATTGGTAACATGTTCTCCCGAACCTATTACCGGAATGACGCCTTTCTTCCCGAAGATGACCAGATCATTTAGGCCCGCAAAAAATCCGGTCGGTTTAATGACCGTATAAGACAGCCCGGATTGCTGTAAAAGCTGTTGGACTTTGTAATGGACTTGTGCCAGGAGCAGCTTGTTGTCGGCCTCGCTTCCAAGGATGGAGCAATAAACGAAACGCACTACACCCGCTCTTTCTGCCTCTTCCAGGATATTCTTGTTGCATTGGTAATCGATCTCTTCATAGCTCCCCGGGCCTCCGGTGAACAGACTCACACTTTTACCCAAACAGGAAAAAACATGACTGATCCTGTCGCACATCCCCTTAAGTTCATCCGGGTTTTGCGCATCCGCCACCCATATGTCTTGGGTATAGGCCCTGAGCTGTTCAGCACTTCCTTCACTGTTGACCAATGCCCTAAAGGGAATAAATGCATGCGCAAGCTTTTTAGCCACTTCCATTCCTAGGGAGCCTGATGCCCCTGCCAGCAGAACTTTCTCCATAACGTGATGATTTTAGGAACGATCAGCAACTATTGAACCACTGATGTTACCACCGGCGAGCAGTTATTTAGGCAGCAGGACAGCGCTACCAGTTGTCGCCGTGGAACTAATGTCTCACAATGTATCATATCCGTAACAGGCATTCGCCTTAGAGGTCTCTGATCTGCCATCTGCCGGAATTTAGGTGCTGGACAATCGTTAGCTGCCAATACCCAAACTCATCCGCCCCTTTGGAATATGTTTTGTTAAACATTTGATATTGTAGCACTTCACCCTGACATCATGAAGAAATTATTTTACTCTTTCGGAATATGTGTTCTTATCACTGGATTGATGCTGGGTTGCGTGGATGATGATTTTTGGGATTCCATTATCCCTGAGACGGATGAAGAAGCAACGCAATCGCAGATCAGCGGCTATGTTTTTAAGCCTGCCCTTGTTCCCGCCACCGACGAGAGAATTCAACAACTTAGGGTACCGGAAGGTTTTACGGTTCAAAAATTCGCGGAGGACCTTGGCAAGCCACGAATCCTAGCCGCAAACGATCAGGGTCATCTATATTTTTCTGACCGCGAGGCAGGGACAGTGACGCTTTTGGAGGACACCGATGGCGACGGATCGGCTGACAGAACGGAAGTGGTAGCCAAAATTGAACAAGCCCACGGCCTAACCATTCACAACGGCAAATTGTATATCGTCTCCGTCAAAGAAATCTACTCCGCTCCCATATTGGCGGACGGCACCCTGGGAGAGCTCAATATCCTTTATACCGCACTTCCAGATGGGGGACAACATCCAAACAGAACCATTGCCTTTGGCCCGGATGGGAAGATGTACGTAAGCGTTGGCAGTACCTGCAACGCCTGTCCCGAACCCAATCCCATGCATGCCACCATGCTCCAGGCTGATGAAGACGCATCCAACATGAAGATATTTGCCAAAGGGTTGAGGAATACCATTGGGTTTGGATGGCACCCGGATACGGGGGATTTTTGGGGAATGGATCACGGCATAGACTGGCTCGGGGATGAGGAACAAAAAGAGGAACTGAACCTTCTGGTAGAGGATGCGGATTATGGCTGGCCTTTTATTTTTGGGGAAGGCAAATACAATCCGACAGAGCGGCCTCCCGGAGACATGACTTATCAAGACTATCTGGCTAAAACCACCTTGCCCACGCTGCTATATACCGCCCATGCTTCGCCCTTAGAGATGGAATTTTATACCGGGGATCAATTTCCGGAAGAATACAGGGGAGATGCGTTTATTGCCTTTAGGGGTTCTTGGAATCGTAGCGATGCGGTAGGCTACAAAGTGGTTCGTTTGAGGTTTGAAAACGGACAGCCAGTGGGATTTGAGGATTTCCTGACCGGCTTTCTTGTAGACAACAACAGGAGCCATTTCGGCCGTCCGGTAGGTTTGGCTGTACATCCCGATGGCGCCATTTTTATCTCTGACGATACCAACGGATTAGTATATCGAGTAACATACGAATGACATAACCACACAGATGAATACTTTTTAAGGTATTTTTACGGGATGGCAAGTATTATTGGTGCTCGTGGTACGTAAACTGCGGCCTGGCTCTCCTTTGTTAAATTAAAATTCACCTAAGATTCCAATGTTTTTTCTGTGAATATTAATAAATTGGCGCGAGCAATGATCGGCTAGGGGACACCAATCACTGCCAAAATTTATTATTCATCGAATCAATGTTAGAAAATACTAAGCCATCCATTCTGGTGATAGACGATGATGAGGATTATTTGGACATCCTCAAAATGGGCTTGAGCAACGAATTTAAAATTCACACCGTAAAAAATCTTCAACAGCTTGAATTAGAGCTAGGAGGGCTGAGTATAGACCTTATTTTATTGGACAAAAACCTAGGTAATATCAGTCCCGACGATGTCGTGGTAACCATCAGGAGTTTTAATAGCCTCAAAGAGGTTCCAATCTTGTTGATGTCGGGAAGCGATCCAGGCAAAAGGGCGTCTTCAGCACCGGAGCTTGAAGGTTTTATGGTAAAACCTGCCTCATTCCAAGAAGTACGTGATCGGCTTTGGGCCACCTTAAACCGCCAATGACACAGGACAGCAGGCTAAGAGTCCTTGGAATTTTTTATTGAAACGGGAGCAGAAAATAAATGAGTTATTTAAACAAAATAAAATCGACAATAAGAAATAATAAATATATTGGAAGGTTTATTCATTAGACGTGACAAGTAATATGCGTTTATTTCTGATCCCATACATATGGAACGTAATTTAACCGACGATATTAGCTACAAAAATTTACTAGACAACATCATCCTCTCTTTGACTGACCAGGAAAGAGAAGAAATGAAGACCTTTTATATTTTTTTTCAATCAGTAGAAGAAGAGTTTAACGCACGTCTCGAAAAACGTCTCCATAGCCATCCCGCCTTTGGAAGTTCCCTTTTGGAAATGTCACAAACCCTTCAGGAAGAACGACGAAGAGAGGCCCTCAAACTGCAATACGAAGCCATTTTCAACGACAACTGGGAACCCTACATCATAGACCAGACCCTGCAGGGTATTCTCTTCGCGCAAATGGGCGTCGACTTTTTTGTCTGGTATGATATGATTGCCATGATGAGGAACACCATCCGTCCTTTACTCTTTGACGAGAGCGGAAAAGATATGGCCGAGATCGTCACCATCATGAAGGGTAAAAACCGCTTCTTTGACATACGCATGTGCATCATTGCTGAAGCTTATCTCAACGAAAAGAAGCGGGTGATCGAAGAGCAGAAGAAAAAGCTGGTAAAAACCGAAGAGAGTCAGAACCAGGCCCAGGCGATTGCACATATAGGAAACTGGGAGCATGGCGCCTACACCAATCAAGTCACGTGGTCTGATGAAACCTTTCGCATTCTTGGTTTTCAACCCGGGGAGGTAGAACCCTCTATGGATGTCTTCTTATCCCGGGTAGTCGATGAAGATCTAGCTGTGGTACAGCGGGCTTACGAGTTGTCCAACAACGGAGAAAAGCCCTACTCAGTCGTCCATCGTATACTCCGATCTAACGGTGAGGTGCGGATCATAAGGACAGAAAGCAAACCGCTCTTCAACAGACACGGGCGATTTGAGGGCTGTTATGGGATTTACGAAGATATAACCGAAAAGCGACTGGCCGCAAGTGAAAACGACCGCCTGTCTAATATCATCCAAAAAAGCCTCAACGAAATCTACATGTTCAACAGCGAAACACACCGCTTCGAATATGTAAATGAAGGCGCTCTCCGCAACCTGGGCTATACCCTTGAGGAAATGTTGCAACTGACTCCACAGGATATCATCCCCAAATATACCCCCAGCAAGTTTGAGCGATTGGTGGAGATCCTGCACAAAAACATTGAAGAGAAAATCGTTTTCGAAACTGAAAATAAGCGAAAGGACGGTAGCTTGTATCCGGTAGAAGTGCATCTCCAGCTGATCCGGGATGACTATAAAAAGATTTTCGTCGCCATCATCATTGACATCACAGAGCGGAAAAAAGCAGAGGCGATCATCAAAAAGAGCAACGACCTGTTAGCATTCCAGAACACCCAACTGGTGGACTTTTGTAATATCGTCTCCCATAACCTTCGTTCCCCATTGGTCAACATGAACATGTTGGTGGATCTGATCGAGGAGGCCAATGACGACCTCGACAAGCAAAAGCTGATCAGCAAATTCAAACCGATCATCAACAATGTCAATGAGACTTTCAATGAATTGGTAGAATCCCTGCAGATCCAGCAAGACCTTGAAGTTAAATCCGAAAAGATCATCGTCAAGGAATACTTAAAAAATGTCATTAAAGGATTTGAAGGGCAGATTGCGCTGTCGAGAGCTGTAATCAGATCTGACTTTGACGCCGCCCCGGAGATTTACTTCCCTCCCAAATATTTTTCCAGTGTCCTGCACAACCTAATTAGCAACGCCCTAAAATACAGGTCGCCGGAGAGGCTTCCCGAAATCTTTGTTAAAACCATTAAAGACAACGGCCGTATCATCCTATCCGTCAAAGATAACGGACTGGGAATTGACATGGAAAAACACAAAGACGATCTCTTCAAGATCCGGAAAGTCTTCCATTTTCATCCCGATGCAAAAGGCTTTGGTCTATACATCACCAAAACTCAAGTAGAAACCATGGGCGGTAAGCTTTGGGTGGAGAGTGAATTGGATGAGGGAAGTACCTTCTTTGTCTCATTTAAAATTCAGGAGGAACAAAACTGAACTTCTGATTGATATCATCTAATCTACCATCGAATTGAAAAATATAGCTGTATTGGCTTCTGGTAATGGAAGCAACGCGGAGGAGATCATACGTCATTTTAAAAGGTCAGAAAAAGCCCAAGTAACCCTTATTGCCAGCAACAAGAAGGACGCTTATGTCCTGGAAAGGGCCAAGAACCACAACATACCCAGCATCAGCTTTAATAGGTCGGATCTGGAGGAAGGACGGGTAAAGGATCTGCTATTGGAAAAGCAAATCGACCTGATCGTCCTGGCAGGATTTTTATTAAAAGTACCCGAGCACCTTATCGAAGTTTTTCCTGACCGCATCATCAACATCCACCCTGCGCTACTACCCAAGTATGGCGGCAAAGGCATGTATGGCAGCTTTGTTCACCAGGCAGTCAAAGACAACAACGAACTCAGCACCGGGATCACCATCCACTATGTCAACCACAACTATGACGAAGGGAAGATCATTTTTCAGGAAAGCGTCGCGCTTTCGCCTGATGACTCTCCGGAGAGCATCGCCGAGAAAGTCCATGCTTTGGAGCACAAATATTTCCCAAAAGTAATTGAAAGCCTGCTTTAATTGATTGGTTTCCGTACCTTTGCGACTTCATTAAAATCGAGTACAGAATTTCAAATCAATCCCATCGCGTTATGGCTGCCAAGAAAATCACATCCGCTTTAATCTCCGTATTTTATAAAGACAATCTGGAACCCATCATCGCGCTGTTGAAAGCTCAGGGTGTTAAAATCTACTCCACAGGAGGAACCCAGAAGTTTATCGAAGAGCAAGGTGCAGAAGTAATCCCGGTAGAGGAGCTGACCAGCTACCCTTCCATCTTTGGTGGCCGTGTCAAGACACTTCATCCTAAGGTCTTTGGCGGTATTCTGTATAGAAGAGATAATGAGGGTGATTTGTCCCAAGCGGCTGAATATGATATTCCAGCCATTGACCTGGTGATTGTCGATTTGTATCCCTTTGAAGAAACTGTTGCCTCAGGTGCATCCGAAGAGGATATTATTGAAAAAATAGATATTGGGGGGATTTCCCTGATCCGGGCAGCAGCCAAAAATTTCAAAGATGTCACCATCATCGCTTCCCGGGATCAATATGCGGAACTGGAAGAGCGACTGAACAAAAACGGTGGCCGAACTACTTTGGAAGATAGACGATATTTTGCCGCCCAAGCTTTCCAGGTATCTTCCCACTACGATACCCAGATATTTAATTATTTCAACCAACAAGAAGCCATTCCGGCATTGAAGGTCAGTGAAACCTCCTCCAAAGGCTTACGTTATGGGGAGAACCCCCACCAAAACGCCCGTTTTTATGGCAAGTTGGAGGACCTTTTTGATCAGCTGAACGGTAAAGAACTCTCTTACAATAACCTGGTGGATGTAGATGCCGCGGTTGCTTTGATTGCTGAGTTTGACAATGAAACGGCTTTTGCCATCTTAAAACATACCAACGCCTGCGGCGTAGCCACAGGTGCATCGGTGAAAGAAGCTTATCAAAAAGCCTTCGCTGCCGACACCGTGTCTGCCTTTGGCGGAGTGTTGATTACCAACCAGAAGGTGGATTTGGCAGCAGCAGAAGAAATGCATAGCCTTTTCTTCGAGGTATTAATTGCCCCTTCTTTCGATGAAGACGCTTTGGAATTGCTGAAAGGCAAGAAAAACCGGATTCTCCTGAAGCAGAAAATCCAGATCGAAGGCACTAAGCAAATCAAAACTTTGCTCAATGGCATTATCGAACAGGACAAAGACCTCCAGACAGAAAGCAAAGCGGATTTTAAAGTCGTAACCAAAGTGACCCCATCGGAAGATGAAAAGGATGCCTTGGTATTTGCGGCCAAAATCTGTAAACATACCAAGTCCAACACCATCGTACTCAGCAACAAAGATCAGCTTTTTGCCAGCGGCGTAGGCCAAACCTCCCGTGTTGATGCCTTAAGGCAGGCCATTGAAAAAGCCAAATCTTTTGGCTTCGACTTGAAAGGTTCGGTGATGGCTTCAGATGCCTTTTTCCCATTCCCCGATTGTGTGGAGATTGCCAGTAAGGAAGGAATTTCAGCCGTGGTACAGCCGGGCGGTTCCATCAAAGACCAGGAAAGCATCGACTTCTGTGATGCCCATGGCATGAGCATGGTATTGACCGGCGTGAGGCATTTCAAACACTAAAGCAGACGTAAGACATAAGATACAGGATTTAAGACCGTGGGAGGTGGCTGTTTTGTTTATGCCAACCGTCCACGGTCGACAGTCCACGGTAGGGATAAATTGCTCCCTTGATGCTATTCGGATATTTTTCTCTTCTGATGCTGGTTAGCTTCAGTCTCCGGTCTTCCCAACTTCCAACTTCCCACTTCTAGTTCCCAGTCCCTTCTTCACCTACACCCCCGGCAACGCGATCCCCTTCACCCGGCGGTAGAGAGACAGGGCATATTTATCCGTCATACCTGAAATCCAATCAATCAACGACCTCAGCAGTGGATAGGGGTTCGCTTGTTTATTCCATTCTTGAAGGGGAAAAGCCGCAGGTAAAAGTCGAAGAATACTTTTGTCCTTTCCGGAAAAACTTTCGGGTTCATAAAATTGATGGTAGAGGGCTTTGGAAAAAACTTCCAGCAGGCCTTCCAGCACCTGAAATCCAGCAGCTTCCTTTTCCAAAACCGGCTTGGAGCGGTAGATTTTCTCCACCGAAAGGGTACTTATCTGGGACAAGACAGGGGATGAAGGAATGACATCGGTTAAAGCCCGGTCAAATACTCCAGTAAGCATTTCTTCTTCATTAGCTTTGAAGACCTCCACTGTTTCTAGGATCAATTGATTGATGGCCAATGCCCTCAGTACCGCCAATTTTTGTGCGGGTGTTTTTATTGCCTCTACTTTTTCAGCAGAAAATCTATCGCCTAAGATGGCGGCCAATAGTTGGATGCATTCATCCAGCGGCACGAGACCCAGCGTACAGCCGTCTTCCAGATCTATAATGCTATAGCAGATATCGTCCGCCGCCTCCACCAAAAAAGCCAAAGGATGTCTCACCCACACCTTTTCTCGCAAGTTCAAGATTCCTAGCTCATCTGCCAACTCCTTATATTCATGGTTTTGGTCAGTAAAGAACCCAAATTTCTTTTGACTTTTCCGGGATTTGTCCCCACTAGGATCAGAAGAAGACCGGGGGTATTTGGTAAAAGCGGCTAAGGTGGCAGAGGAGATCTTCAAGCCATTGTCCTTATCCACCAGCATCCTAAATCCTTGGGCATTTCCTTCAAAATTGATCATATCCATCCATTGCTCATGGTTCACCAGGTCTTTCCATACCTTCCCAAAGGGGTGAAGTCTAAAAAAATCAGAAATTGCTTCTTCACCCGCATGCCCAAATGGAGGGTTACCGATATCATGGGCCAAGGCAGCGGCGGCCACGATGCCTCCGATATCGCTAGGCGTGATGGCTATTTCGGAAAGTCTAGGATATTTGTTAAGTAGAAATTCACCGGCACTCTTCCCCAATGACCTTCCCACACTGGAAACTTCCAAACTGTGGGTCAAACGGGTGTGAACAAAATCGTCCTCAGGCAAGGGAAAAACCTGCGTTTTATCCTGAAGATTCCTAAATGGGGCGGAAAACACAATCCGGTCAAAATCCCGTTCAAATTCGCTTCTGTTGATATCAACCCTGCCTCTTTGGCTTGCCTCCAGATATTGGGGACGCAATAATTTTCTCCAATCCATCATGCCGCAAAATTAGCAGGTAAATATAAAAAACGGGCATGTGGTTAAAAACAATGAGCGAGAGCGTGAGGTTTATCCAAGACAACTGGGAATGCAGTAGCGCTCATTAAAGAAAACACGTTTGTAGGGGCCGGCGAGGCATATGTAAGGGCTTTCTATAGGGATGTAAGCCCCCAAAATGCGCCTGTAAAGAAAAATAATCCTATTGTAAGACTTTTAAATCCTAATGTAAGTGCTGGGGGTGCGTATGTAAGACCGAAAAATCCTAATGTAAGCCGTATAAATCCTATTGTAAGAGGTAGGAATCCTATTGTAAGCCGAAAAAATCCTATTGTAAGTATGAAAAATGCGTCTGCAAGTCATTCGCTCCCAGCCGATATTCGAATTTATGCCATATCGACCTGCTTTAGATGGAGGAGGACCAAAAATATGCTTTAACTTTGAGGAGACAAGAGCGGAAGCCTGTGTTAGGGATAGTCACCTAGCCATTCTTGCTGCAGAAGAATGGCAAATGGAGGCAGACTGGTCCTCTTGAAGAACGCCCTATTTAAAATGGAGGAAATTTAGATAATCAAAAATGCACATAAAGCGTCATTTCCTGAAAACATTATCCATCGTCCTATTTGTTTCCATTGCATTTGGAGTAGCCTGCACGGATGCCACGGAAGGTACAGGCTTGGCCTTGGTCAATATCCGATTGATCGATGCTCCCGGGGATTTCGACGAGGCCTGGATAGAGTTTGAGGGTGTAGAACTTTTCCATGGCACTGACCGACAGGCAGTCGAAGGCCAATGGATCCATATTCCTTATGACCAAGTGGACCGGCAGGTAGACGTCAGCAAATTGGTCGGTGATGGGGTCCTGCTGTTGGGACGTCAGGAAGTACCGGTCGGAGGCATCTTCAAAATCCGATTATTGCTGGGCCAGGATCATTACTTGACCAAAGAAGGCAAAGACCTGTCCTTAACGTTAAAAGATCCCGAAATAACCGTCATCGAAATAGATGTAAACTATCGATTGGAACGAAATTTATCCTACGATATCTATGTGGATTTTGACCTAGATCGGTCTATCAAAGGCACTACAGATACCAATCGCTTTCTTCTTGAACCCAAAGTTCGCTCCTTCATCAGTAACGACCGGTCCATCATTAAAGGAAAAATCCAGCCTGCAGCAGCCAAACCGGTAGTATATGCCATCCACAATAAAGACACCGTTACCACCCTTAGCGATGCACAGGGAAATTATTCCCTAAGGGGTCTTGATCCAGGGAAATACACCATAAGGATCTTGCCCCGTAAGCCCTACAGGGATACTACATTTTCCCTTGAAGCCGAAAAAGGTGCAGACAGCACGCTGGAAAATATTATACTTAGACTACCTCCTTCAAACTCCAAATAGTATATGAACAAGGACTTGCGGTTTATGAGGCGGGCGTTGGAATTGGCAGAATGGGGAAGAGGGCATGTCAGCCCCAACCCCATGGTCGGCTGCGTCATCGTTCATGACGGCTTCATTATCGGCGAGGGCTACCACCAACAATATGGCGGCGCCCACGCCGAGCCTAATGCCGTGCAGGCCGTAGAGCGTCCTGAACTGCTAAAGGAAGCTACGGTTTATGTCACCCTGGAACCTTGTGCCCATTTTGGCAAGACCCCTCCCTGCGCGCAGCTTCTGGTAGACAAGCAGGTGAAAAAAGTAGTCGTAGCCGTAAAAGATCCTAATCCTTTGGTAGCGGGAAAAGGCATTCAAATGCTAAGGGATGCCGGAATCGAAGTGGAAGTAGGTGTATTGGAACAGGAAGCGGCCGCCTTGAATAAGCGCTTCTTTACAAAGATCCAGAAGAAACGTCCTTACGTGATCCTGAAATGGGCTCAAACCCAGGACGGCTTTGTGGCCCGGCCAGATTATAGCAGCAAATGGATCAGCAATACGCACAGCCGGCAGCTGGCACATCGCTGGCGGGCTGAGGAGGATGCCATCATGGTAGGAACCAAAACGGCTTATTACGACAATCCCCGCCTGAACACCCGCGACTGGGAGGGAAAAAATCCGGTGCGGGTGGTCATTGATAAAAAGCTCACCCTCGACAATAACCTTCACCTTTTCGATGGTAGCCAGCCTACCATTTGTTATAACCTCGAAAAGGAAGAGGAAGAAGAACATCTTAGCTTCGTCAAACTTGAGCAGGATTTCCGACTACAGGATATTTTAAACGACCTTTACCATAGAAACATCCAAAGTGTAATCGTGGAAGGCGGCAGCTTTTTGCTTCAAATGTTTATCAGTGACGAACTTTGGGATGAAGCTAGGGTGTTCATAGGGGACACACGCTTTGGCAGTGGGATTCCAGCCCCCTTGTTGAACCAGAAACCTGAAGAAATGCGGGATATCATGGGCGACCTGCTTTGCGTTTACAAAAATCATCCATAGCCACCGAATAAGTATGTCAGAATCGCTATACATCCCTACAGGGACGTCAAAAGAAGAAAAGTACCTTTCGCTGTTGCCGCAGATCGAGGCCTTAATCAGCGGAGAAGAGGATCTTGTTGCCAATCTCGCCAATATCAGTGCTGCACTTAAGGAGGCATTTGGCTTTTTTTGGGTCGGATTTTATTTGGTCAAGGGCGGCGAACTCGTTTTGGGCCCATTCCAGGGGCCAATCGCCTGTACCCGGATTGGTTACGGTAAAGGCGTCTGCGGGACAGCATGGAAAGAAGGTAAAACCCAACTCGTGCCGGATGTGGATGCATTTCCCGGCCACATTGCCTGTAGTTCGGCTTCCAAATCAGAAATTGTTGTCCCTGTCACAAAAGATGGCGAAGTCATCATGGTGCTGGATGTCGACAGTGACCAGCTCAATGACTTTGATGAAACGGATCAAAAGCACCTAGAGCAGTTAATGCGTTTTCTTGAGGGGAAGATATAAGCTTGAAGACCGGAGACCGGAGACGGAAGGAATTCGAAATCTGAAATCGTAAATCGTAAATCATAAATCGTAAACCATATATCCATCATGGAAATCTGTTTTGCCACCAACAATAAAAAGAAGCTGGAAGAAGTAAAAGCGGCTCTAGAAGGAAAAGATATCATGATCCTTTCTTTGGAAGAAATCGGATGCCGGGAAGAGCTTGCGGAAACAGGAAATACGTTGGATGACAATGCGTTTCAAAAAGC
>Ga0079224_100008636_pt1 | contig 13815 bp, 10 predicted proteins | sample Stecom2015_FD_80414 | JGI IMG/M metagenome (GOLD analysis project Ga0079224, IMG submission 80414) | Agricultural soil microbial communities from Utah to study Nitrogen management - Steer compost 2015 | ecosystem: Environmental > Terrestrial > Soil > Agricultural land | place: USA: Utah... | reverse complement strand
TCCGTGAGGCAACTTCAACTACCTTAGCGCGTCCGATCGACCAGATCAAAATCCGGTCCACGGCCGAGCCTAACGTGTGATCGCCAGGCGCTCCCCGTCCTACCTCGTTTCCCGCGCCCCGCCTAGCCTTGCGGCTCTGCGTCTCGGCTCCGGGTCGGTGTCCGTGTCGCTCTGACCTGGAATAAGTTACGCAGGCATTCGGAAGGTGTCAAATCCGCAGGTGAGCCGGGGTGAATGCGGTGTGAACTAGGGTCGGACCGGCAGTGCCCCGGCGAATTCGCGGCGCACCCATTCGGAAACGAACCAATCGGGTGCTTCGGAGCGAAATCGTTCGCCGTCGAAAGAGCCCGCCCCCATGGGGACGGCGCCGACGATGCCGACCCCGGTTACCCGGGGCAGATCCCGGCGGTTGCACGCGGCGGCCAGATCGGGTTCGGCGGGCCAGGAGCCGATGACCAGTCCGGCGCAGCGCACGCCCGCGGCCTCGAGGGCTCGAACCGTCAGCTCGCTGTGGTTGAGGGTGCCGAGGCCGGCGGCCGCGACGACCACGACCGGGGCGTCGAGTTCCCGCGCCAGATCGAGCAGGGTGAACTCCCCCATGCGCACGAGCAGGCCGCCCGCTCCCTCCACGAGGGTCAGGTCGGTGTCCGCGAGCTCGCTGACCGCGGCGGCCGTGGCGGCCAGGGTGAGCAGCGGCAGGCCGGCGCGGCGGGCGGCGGTGTCGGGAGCGAGCGGTTCGGGATAACGGGCCAGTTCGCGGGTGCGGACCGGACCAGCCAGCCGTTCGACGGCCGCGAGGTCGCCGGGCTCGCCGGGAGCGACACCGGTCTGGGCGGGCTTGCACACCGCGACCGACAGGCCGCGCGCGGCGGCCGTGGCGGCGAGCGCGGCGGTGACCACGGTCTTGCCCACATCGGTGGACGTCCCGGTGATCAACAGCGGGGTCACGCGGGCACCACATCCACCTCGCGTGCGCCGTTGTTCCTCCTCGCTTCTGCCAGCACCTCGCCGAGCACGGTGGCCACGGTGGCCAGCTCGTCCTCGGTGAGGTCGGCGCGGGCGGTGAGGCGAAGGCGGGAAGTGCCCTCGGGCACGGTCGGCGGACGGAAACATCCGACCCCGAGACCGCGGGCGAGGCAGGCCGAGGCGGCGTCGTAGGCGACCTGGGCGCGACCGAGCACCACCGAGACGACCGCCGAGTCCGGTTCGGGCACCCCGGCCACGCGGGCGATGGCCGCGGCATTGCGCAGCACGCGGTCGGCCATCCCGGGATCGCGGCGCAACAGCCCGAGGGCGGCGCGGGCGGCGCCGACAGCGGCGGGGGCGAGGCCGGTGTCGAAGATGAAGGTGCGGGCGGCATCGATGAGGTGGGCGCGCACCCGCTCGCTGCACAGCACCGCTCCTCCCTGCGCGGCCAGCGCCTTGGACAGGGTCGCGGTGACGATCAGATCGGGCTCGCCCGCCAGGCCGAGCTCGTGGACGAGACCACGCCCGCCCTCGCCGCGCACGCCGAGACCATGCGCCTCGTCGGCGATGAGGACGGCGCCGTTGGCGCGGGCGACCCGGTGCAGCTCGACCAGCGGGGCGAGGTCGCCGTCGGCGCTGAACACCGAGTCGGTGAGCACGAGGGCCCGCTCCTCGGTGCGCGCGGACAGCAACCGCTCCACTTCGATGACATCGCCGTGCGGGGCGATCTCCACCCGGGCGCGGGAGAGTCTGCAGGCGTCCACCAGGGAGGCGTGCGAGCCGGCGTCGGAGACGATCAACGCCCCGCGGCCCGCCAGCGCGGTGACCACGCCCAGGTTGGCGGCATAGCCGGAGGCGAACACCAGGCCCGCCTCGGCGCCGGCGAACTCCGCCAGTTCGGTCTCCAGCGCGATGTGGTCGGCGGTGGTGCCGGTGACCAGCCTGGAGCCGGTGGAGCCCGCGCCCCAGCGGCGGACCGCCGCGATCGCGCCTTCGATCACCTCCGGGTGGCGGGTCAGGCCCAGATAGTCGTTGGAGGCCAGGTCGATCGACGGCGATTGCGGCTGTCTCGGTCGCAGTTCGCGGCGCAGTCCGGCGCCGACGCGCGCCCGCTCCCGTTCGTCCAGCCAGCTCAGCGGATCGGTAGTCACAGCGCAGGAGCATACTTGAACAGCGTTCAAGTGACGGTCGGCATGCTCAACCGTTGAACCACTGCGGGGTGTCGAGGCGGAAGAGTTCGCCCGGAGCCAGCATGGCCAGATCGCTTTCGAGCGCGGCGAGCCGCTCGGAGCCGAGGGTCCGGGCCCAGCGGTCCCGGATGCGGTCGAAGGCGCGAGCGGAGCGGTCGAGCGCGTCGTGCGCGCGATCGGTGAGCGTGCACACCTTGCGCCTGGCGTCGCGGGGATCGACGCGCGAGCGCACGTAGCCGAGCCGTTCCAGGGTGTCGATGTGCTTGCCCGCGGCCTGTTTCGAGACGCCGAGCGCGCGCCCGAGATCGGCCGCGGTGCAGCCGTCCCGGCCACCGACACGGGCGATGGCCTGGAAGACGAACCCGTGCATGGGCCGCATCTCGGCATGTCCGTGCGCGGCGAGGTCGGCATGCACCTCATCGACCACGGCCCGGAAGGCGAGCAGGAATCGCAGGGGCAGTTCGTGACCACCCGCTGCGGCTCGGTTCGAATCACTTGACAAGATGGACAACCTCATTGACTATTCGGACATCACCCATTCGGACAACCATGTTGTCGATCTTAGGAGCACATCCGCCATGACCGTCGTTCGCCATACCGAGACCCGTCGCACACAGACCTCCAACGGTGTGATGACCACGCTGGCCTCGCCCACCCTGGGCGGGGCGGCCACCGCCCTGTGGCAGGTGGAGGTCCCGCCGCACACCCACGGCCCGCTGCACGAGTTCGACGTCGAACAGATCTGGACCCTGCTCGCCGGATCGCTGGAGGTCGACCTCGGCGACGAGACGCACGCCCTGGCCGAGGGGGACACCGTCGTGCTGCCCGCGGGCGTGCGGCGGCAGTTCCGCGGCGGGCCGCAGGGGTACCGGGCGATCGTGACCGCCGCGGCGGGCGCGCGGGCGCGGACCCCGCAGTCGGACGCGGCGATCGTGCCCGCCTGGATCGCCTGACGCCGCTCGCGTGGCACGGGCCCGTCGACCGCCGCCGCGGATCCGACGCCCCTCAGGACCCGACCGTGTGGCACACCGCCCCGATGGCCGCGGTGATCGCCGCCACCTCGTCGGGCGTGCTGATGAACGGCGGCATGGTGTAGACGAGATCGCGGAACGGGCGCAGCCAGACCCCCGCGTCGACCGCGGCGGCGGTGGCGGCTCGCATGTCGACGGGCCGATCGAGCTGGACCACGCCGATGGCGCCGAGCACCCGGACGTCGGCGACGCCGGGGGCGGTCCGCAGCGGGTCGAGTCCGGCGCGCAGACCCGCCTCGACGGCGGCGACCTCGGCGCGCCAGTCCCGCGCGAGCAGCGCCTCGACGGAGGCGACGGCCACCGCGCAGGCCAGCGGGTTGCCCATGAAGGTGGGCCCGTGCATGAGCCCGCCGTGGGCGGCACTGATGGTCTCGGCGATCGCGGTGGTGCACAGCGCGGCCGCGAGCGTCAGGTAGCCGCCGGTCAGCGCCTTGCCGACGCACATGACGTCCGGGCGCACATCCGCGTGTCCGGCTGCGAACAGCTCGCCGGTGCGGCCGAATCCGGTGGCGATCTCGTCGAAGATCAGCAGCACGTCGTGCTCGTCGCACAGTCGGCGCAGGTCGGCGAGATAGCGGGGGTCGTGGAAACGCATGCCGCCGGCGCCCTGCACCACCGGCTCCACGATGACAGCGGCCAACTCGTCCGCGTGCGCGGCGACGGCGCCGGCGAGTTCGCGGACATAGGAGGACAGGTATTCGGCGGGCGGCGGGCCGACGAAGAGCTGTTCGGTGAGCACGTCGGTCCACAGCGCGTGCATGCCGCCCTCGGGGTCACACACGCTCATGGGCGTGAAGGTGTCGCCGTGGTAGCCGCCGCGCCAGGTGAGCAGCTTGCGCTTGTCCGGCCTGCCGAGGCCGCGCCAGTACTGCAGGCACATCTTGACCGCGACCTCCACCGAGACCGAGCCGGAGTCGCACAGGAATACTTTGTCCAGCCCGTCGGGGGTGAGTTCGACCAGCAGTTCGGTCAGACGCGCGGCGGGCTCGTGGGTGAGGCCGCCGAACATGACGTGGCTCATCCGCCCGGCCTGCTCGATCAGGGCGGCGTCGAGGGCCGGGTGGCGGTAGCCGTGGACCGCCGCCCACCACGAGCTCATGCCGTCGATCAGTTCCCGCCCGTCGGCCAGGGTCAGGCGCACCCCGGACGCGCTCGCCACCACCAACGGCTCGGTGGTGGCGGGGAAGCCGCCGTAGGGGTGCCAGACGTGGGCCGCGTCGACGGCGGCTATCCGCTCCGGGGTCAGTGCCGTGCGGGGCGGGTTCGTGGTCGGTGTGCCGGTGGCCAAGTCGGTCCTCGCGGGGTGTCGCGCTGCGGTCGCTCGCCCCGTCCGGGGCGACTTGAACGGTGTTCAAGTTAGCAGGCGGCACCCGCGACACGCAGCGCCTCCGGTTCCCGGATGTGAGCCTTGTGACGAGGTGCACGGCGACACGGCCACGGGGGCGGTTCGGCGCTACTGTCGTCTGCATGGCTCAGCCCGACCACGCGCCAAGCGATGTGACGCCCCTCGGCACCTGGCCGGGGACGGCCTATCCCCTCGGTGCGACCTACGACGGCGCAGGCACCAATTTCTCGCTGTTCACCGAAGTCGCCGACGCGGTCGAACTGTGCCTCATCGATCGCGACGGCGCGGAGACCAGGATCGCGCTGGAGGAGGTCGACGGCTATGTCTGGCACGCCTACCTGCCCACCATCGGTCCCGGCCAGCGCTACGGCTTCCGGGTGCACGGCCCCTACGAGCCGGAGCGCGGATTGCGCTGCGACCCGAGCAAATTGCTGCTCGACCCGTACGGCAAGGCCTTCGACGGGGAGTTCGACGGCGATCCCTCGCTGCACACCTACGGCCTGGACTCCCTCGGCCACACCATGACCGGCGTGGTCATCAACCCGTTCTTCGACTGGGGCGCCGACCGCCCGCCGAACCGGCCCTACCACGAGACCGTCATCTACGAGGCCCATGTCAAGGGCATGACGATGACCCACCCCGAGGTGCCGGAGGAGTTGCGCGGCACCTACGCGGGCATCGCACATCCGGCGGTGGTCGAGCATCTGAAAGCACTGGGCATCACCGCGATCGAACTCATGCCGGTGCACCAGTTCCTGCACGACCGGACACTGCTCGACCAGGGGCTGCGCAACTACTGGGGGTACAACAGCTTCGGCTACCTGGCGCCGCACAACGAGTACGCGGCCAGCCCGCGCGGCGGCGCGGCGGTCACCGAGTTCAAGGCGATGGTGCGGGCCCTGCACGCCGAGGGCATCGAGGTGATCCTCGACGTGGTCTACAACCACACCGGCGAGGGCAACCACCTCGGGCCGACGATCTCCTTCCGCGGCATCGACAACGCCGCCTACTACCGGCTGCTCGAGGACGATCCCGCCAAGTACATGGACTACACCGGCACCGGCAACAGCCTGAACGTGCGCCACCCGCACACGCTGCAGCTGATCATGGACTCGTTGCGGTACTGGATCCTGGACATGCACGTCGACGGCTTCCGTTTCGACCTGGCCGCGACCCTGGCCCGCGAACTGCACGACGTGGACAAGCTCTCCACCTTCTTCGACCTGGTCCAGCAGGACCCGGTGGTCAGCCAGGTCAAGCTGATCGCCGAGCCGTGGGATATCGGCGAGGGCGGCTACCAGGTCGGCAACTTCCCCGGCCTGTGGACGGAGTGGAACGGCAAGTACCGCGACACCGTGCGCGACTACTGGCGGGGCGAGCCCGCGACGCTGGGCGAGTTCGCCTCCCGGCTGACCGGTTCCTCGGACCTGTACGAGGCGACCGGCCGCCGCCCCAGCGCCAGCATCAACTTCGTCACCGCCCACGACGGGTTCACCCTGCGTGACCTGGTTTCCTACAACGAGAAACACAACGAGGCCAACGGCGAGGACAATCGCGACGGCGAGAGCCACAACCGCTCGTGGAACTGCGGCGTCGAGGGCCCGACCGACGACCAGGAGATCCTGGCGCTGCGCGCCAAGCAGCAGCGCAACATGCTGGCCACACTGATCCTGAGCCAGGGCACGCCGATGCTCGCGCACGGCGACGAGATCGGCCGCACCCAGCTGGGCAACAACAATGTGTACTGCCAGGATTCGCCGCTGGCGTGGATGGACTGGTCGCTGGCGCAGACCAATGCCGACCTGCTGAGCTTCACCCGCTCGGCGATCGCGCTGCGCACCGGGCATCCGGTCTTCCGGCGCAGGCGGTTCCTCGAGGGCAGGCCGATCGGGCCCAAGCACGACGTCACCCACGACATCGCCTGGCTGACGCCGGGCGGCGAAGAGATGACGGCGGCGGACTGGGACAGCGGATTCGGCAAGGCGCTGACGGTCTACCTCAACGGCCGCGCCATCCGCGAGCCGGGCCCGCGCGGCGAGCGCATCGTCGACGACTCGTTCCTGTTGTGTTTCAACGCCCACCACGACCCGCTGGACTTCGTGCTGCCCGGCCCCGAATACGGCCTGCGATGGCTGGTCGAACTGGATTGCTCCAGTCCCGACGGCAGCGGCGGCGCGGTCTACGATGCCGAGGCCGTCCTGCCCGTGCCAGGCCGTTGCCTGCTCGTCCTGCGTTGCACCGAAACCGTGACCCTGCCATGACTCTGCCCGCCACCCCCGCACCCGCACCCCGCCCCGATGCCGCCGCGCCCGGTCGCCGGGTCAGACAGACGCCGGTGCGCAGCACCTACCGGCTGCAACTGCGCCCGGACGCGCTGACCTTCGAGGACGCCCGCGCCATCGCGGAATACCTGCAGCAGCTGGGGGTCTCGCACCTGTACCTGTCCCCCATCCTGACCGCGGCGCGTGGCTCCACCCACGGCTACGACGTGACCGATCCGACCACGGTGTCGGCGGCGCTTGGCGGCCCGCTCGGGCTCAAGGCGTTGTCGGACGAGGTGCGCACGCGCGGCATGGGGCTGATCGTTGACCTGGTGCCCAATCACGTGGGGGTGGCCGATCCCCGGCAGAACCCGTGGTGGTGGGACGTGCTGCGCAACGGGCGGGAGTCGGCCTACGCGAAGTTCTTCGACATCGACTGGAGCCCGGGCAACGGCGCGGGCGGGCGGCTGGCGCTGCCGGTGCTGGCCAACGAGAACGACCCGGCCGCGCTCACGGTGGACCGGTCGGGGCCCGAACCCATGCTGGCGCTGCACGATCTGCGCTTCCCCATCGCGCCCGGCACCGACGGCGACAATCCCCTGCGCATCCACGACCGCCAGCACTACCGGCTGGTGAGCTGGAAGGCCGGAGTGTGCACCTACCGCCGGTTCTTCGCGGTGAGCTCGCTGGCGGCGCTGCGCCAGGAGGACCGCGAGGTCTTCGACGTCACCCACCGGGAGCTGGCCGCCTGGTGCGAGCACGACCTGATCGACGGTGTGCGGGTGGACCACCCGGACGGCCTGGCCGACCCGGCGGGTTATCTGCACCGGCTGCGGCAGCTGATCGGGCCGGACCGGCTGCTGCTGGTGGAGAAGATCCTGGCGAACCGGGAGCCGCTGGACCCCACGCTGCCGGTGGACGGCACCACCGGCTACGACGCGCTGGCCTGGATCGGCGGGGTGCTCATCGACCCGAAGGGCGAGCAGACGCTCACCGAGTTGTCCCGCCGTTACGCCGGGCACGGCAGTGACCGCGCGTGGATCGGCGAGACCGAACACCGCATCAAACGGGCGGTGGCCGAAAGCATCCTGGCCCCGGAGCTGCGCAGGCTGGTGGCCACCATCAAACGCGACGCTGGCGCGGATTCCTTCGACACGCTGGCGCTGACCAACGCGGTGATCGAGGTGCTTGCGTTCATGCCGGTGTACCGGGCCGACTACACGCCGCTCGCCGGCATGACCGGCGCGGTGATCGCCGAGGTGGAGCGCCGCAACAGCGAGCTGAGCGCGCCGTTGAAGGTGCTGGTCCGGGCGCTGGCCGTGGACGGGGAGGCGGCGACCCGGTTCGAGCAGGTGTGCGGGGCGATGACGGCGAAAGCGGTGGAGGACACCATGTTCTACCGCGCCGCGCGGCTGGTGTCGCTACAGGAGGTGGGTGGCAACCCGGCGCGCTTCGGGCATTCGGTCAACGAGTTCCACCTGGCCAACATCGAGCGGGTGCGGCGCTGGCCCGCCGGGATGACGACGTTGTCCACCCACGACACCAAACGCGGCGAGGACGTGCGGGCGCGCATCGGCGTGCTCTCCCAGGTGGCGGGGACGTGGGCGAAGGCGGTGGAGACCTGGCTGGAGCAGACCCCGCCGCCGGACGGCGCGACCGCGTTGATGCTGTTGCAGAACATGTTCGGCGTGTGGCCCGCCGACGGCAGACCGGCATCGTCGGTGTCGGGTCTGCGCGAGCGGCTGCACATGTACGCGACGAAGGCGATCCGCGAGGCCGGGCTGCGCACCTCCTGGGAGGACCCGGACGCCGAGTTCGAGACCGCCGTGCACGTGTGGCTGGACGCGGTGATCGGCGGGCCGGTGGGCGCGGCGCTCAGCGACCTGACCCACGACCTCGCCCCGCACGCCTGGTCGGACTCGCTGGCGCAGAAGTTGTTGCAACTGTGCGGGCCCGGCATCCCGGACGTGTACCAGGGCTGCGAGCTGTGGGAGGACTCGCTCGTCGACCCGGACAACCGCCGTCCGGTGGATTTCCCCGCCCGCACCGGCATGCTGCAGTCGCTCACCGGCACACCGGCGCTGGACACCTCCGGCGCGGCGAAGATGTGGGTGGTGGCCTACTCGCTGTGGCTGCGCCGGGAACGCCCCGAGTGCTTCGTCGGCGGCACCTATCTGCCGATCTACGCGACCGGCGAGCAGGCCGAGCGCGTGGTCGGTTACGCCCGCGGCCGGGTGGGTGAGCCGCCGGAGGTGGTCGTGCTGGTCACCCGGCACAGTGTGGGCCTTGCCGAGACGGGCTGGGGCGACACCGCGGTGGACCTGCCGACGGGCGCGTGGACCGACCGGCTGACCGGGCACACCTTCCAGGGGCGCACCCGCGTGGAGCAGATCTTCGCGCGGCTGCCCGTCGCGTTGCTCGTGCGCTGACCAGCCAGGGTGCGCTGACCGGCGAGGTCGCGGCGGGCACATCCGCGTGCCGGAGCCGCACCGTGGGCCTCCTGGTTCGTCGTCGAACCCGTCGGTCCGAGTTCGCTCGCCGTTGAGCGTGCTCGCGGTGGGGCCGGTGTCAGGGAGTTCCGGGGCGGGCGTCGTTGCCCTGGCCGGGATCTCGGGTCGTGGTGGCCGATCGCGGGGTGGCCGATCGGCCGTGTGGTCAGAAGTGGTGGCCGAGGACGGCGTTCGGGTGGGCGTCCTGAACGATCGGCCGCGCGTCGTGGGAGATCTGCCGTGGTCCCCGTTCGCCCGGCCACGCGGTGTCGGTGAGGCGGGACGGAACGGGCTCGATCAGCTCGTCGGGTATGTGGCCGCCGAGTTCGGCCCGCCAGCGGATCAGGTTCTCCGGGCGATAGCCGGGGGCCTCGGCGGCCGTCGCGGCCAGCCGCACCCCGTGGTCGCCCTCGACCATCGGCCTGCGCCAGGAGTCGCGGTAGAAGCGGCTGCGGCGGGCGCCGAGGGTGCGCACGGCGCGGAGGAGGTTCAGCGCGCGATAGGCCGGGCCGAGTGAGTCGTGCGGGGTGTCGTGGCCAGGGACCCGGGCACACTCGCGGGTGAGGCAGGACAGGTGGTCGTCGTCGAAGGCCAGTCCCTCGGCGCGGGCTTCGGCGACCATCCAGCGCAGGGCCGCGTCGGACAGTCCGCACTCGCGGTAGCCGCCACCCACATCGCTGTGCACGCCGGCGAACCAGACCTGTTCGACGCGGGCGCGGTCGCCCCGGTGCTTGATCCGGCTGTGCTTGACGTGCAGCGGCACCGGCACCTGCCACAGGCAGGGTTCGAATTCGCGCCTGCGCTCGTCGAGGGCGAGCGCCTGCCTCGCACACAGCACCCATTCGGAGAGTTTGACGTCGTGGAAGCGGTGCCGCCGGGCGGTCACGCCGGGGACCCCGAGCGCACCGACGGTGTCGAACACGCCGAGGAAGTGGATCGGCGCCCGCCTGCTGTGCGCGGCGCGGAAGTCGGCCCAGTCCCGCTCGGCGAGCGGGCGCCCGCGACGGCCGAGGGGTGCGCCGCGCCTGCGGTACATGGCCAGCGCGGCCGGGTAGTGACCCGCGATCATCGACTGCGGGGTCATGATGCCGATGCGGTCGATCAGGCCGACCAGGCTGCGCGCGGTGAAGGCGCCGCGACTGAAACCGAAGACGAAGATCTCGTCCCCCGGTTCCCAGTTCACCGCCAGCTGCCAGTAGGCGGCCGACAGGTTGGCCTCGAGGCCGAGGCCGAAGGCGCCGCCGATCAGCCGGTCGGCGGCGAAGCCGCGGGCGCCGGGCCCGGAGACGTAGATGACGTGCTGGCGGATGCGCGAGCCCGCCGGGCCCCGCCCCTCCTTGCGCACCGTCTGCGCGATCTTGACGATATTGGACACGGCACTGCTGTGCTCGGCCTTCCAGGTCCCGTCGCAACACACCACCAGGCGTTTCATGCCCCCGAGTCTGCGCCGCGCGGCCGCCGGACACGCGCGTACCCGGCTACTCGAAACCGGTGTCGTGCGGTGGCCGTCGTCGGTCCGCCGCCCCGTCAACCGGTCTGGACAGAGGTTCGCGCCGGGTGCGCGCCCGCGACGGCGAGCGCGCACCCGGCGCACCTGGTGTCAGCCGGCCGTACGCAGACCCTCGTACTGGGCGGCGGCGAAACCACCGACCACCAGTGCCTGCAGGATCGCCCACACCGAGCCGACCGCGGTCAGGCCGAGTACCCCGGTGAGTACGACCACCACGCTGCCGACGGCCCAGGCGGCGTTGGCGCCGATCACCGCCAGGACGGCGGCACCGTTGACGCGGACGGGCAGGCCGACGACGGTCACGGCTACGGCGTAGACGAGCAGGAAGGCGCCGAGGCCGAGCGCCACGCCGCGGTCGAGGCCGAGCAGCGACTCCAATGGACCGGACAGGGCGAGATAGGCCAGGCCGTTGACGCCGGTGACGAGCGCGTCGGCGCGCCGGGCGAGGCGCAGCAGGCGATCACCTGACCCGCGCAGGGCGGACAGGCGGCCGGTGGCGGCGGGGGTGGAGGTGGTCATTGAGAGTCCTTCTGGACGGCGGGCGAGAGGTCACGGGCGGCCGATCAGGCGGCGGCCGGAACCTGGTCGAGGAAGCCGTAGACGCGGTCGATGCGGCCGCCGTCGAGGATGGCGACGTCGAAGCCGACGACCACCGCGGCGCCGTCGGCCGGCCCGAGTTCCCAGCGGAAGCGGGCCTGCTCGTGGTGGGCGTCGACCGGGCCGGCGAGCCGGAAGACCAGGCCGGGGAACTGCGACTGGACCGCGGCGATGCCGGCGTCGATGGCCTCGCGGCCGCTGAGGTCCATCAGCGGGTCGACGTAGGCGGGCCGGTCGGTGAAGACGCGGGCGATGGCCGCGCGGCGGGCGACGGGATCGGTGGTGTTCCAGATCGCCAGGTATTGGGCGACGAGGTCGTTCATGCTGTCTCTCCTCGGTGAGCCGGGGTTTTCCGGTGGGTACGGGAGAAACGGTAGGAGCGGTGGCCGGGTCGCCGAATCTGTCACGCATAAGTACTTTTCGGCCTCGGATGGGTACTCGGGCGGTCGCGATACCCACCCGCGACGCTCGGTTACGGTGGAGCCGTGCTGTACGGACGCGAGAGCGAGCAGGCGCGCATCGACGAGCTGCTGGCGCACGCGCGAACCGGGCACAGCGGGGCGCTGGTGCTGCGCGGTGAGCCCGGCGTCGGCAAGACCGCCCTGCTGGACTACGCGGCGGCTCAGGGACTGGCGACGGTCCGCAGCGCCGGGGTGGAGTCGGAGGCCGAACTGCCGTTCGCCGGGCTGCATCTGCTGGCGCGTCCGACGGGGCCGCAGATGCGGCGGCTGATCCAGCGGTTGCCCGAACGCCAGCGCGCCGCCCTGTCCGGCGCGTTCAGTCTCGGTGCGAGCGCGCCAGGGGACCGGCTGTTCATCGGCTCGGCGGTGCTGTCGTTGCTGGCCGAGGAGGCGGCCGAGCATCCGCTGCTGTGCCTGATCGACGACGCGCACTGGCTCGACCACGCCAGCGCCGACGCGCTGCTGTTCGCCGCGAGGCGGCTCGACGCGGAGGGGGTGGCGCTGATCTTCGCCACCCGCGACGGGCCGGAGGACTTCCCCGCACCCGGGCTGCCGGAGCTGCACGTGGGCCCGCTGCGCCCAGATGCGGCCGCCGCGCTGCTCGACGCCACGGCGCCTGCGCTCGCCCCTGACGTCAGGATGCGCACATTGGGGGTGGCGGCGGGCAATCCGCTCGCCCTGCGCGAACTGCCCGGTGTGCTGGCCGACGCCGCCGACGAGGGACCGAATCCGCTGCCGTTGACCCAGCGGCTGCACGTGGCCTTCCACGGCCGGGTGAGCATGCTGCCCGCGGCCACCCGCACCACGCTGCTGGTGGCCGCGGCGGCCGGGACCACCGAGGCGGGACCGGTGCTGGCCGCGGCCGCCGAACTGGGCACCGGCCCGGAGGATCTGCGGCCCGCCGAGGAACTCGGGTTGATCGCCGCCGACGGCGGGCACCTGCGTCTGCGGCATCCGTTGCTGCGGTCGGCGATCTATCGGGGCGCGCCGTTGGGCGACCGGCTGGCCGCGCACCGGGCGCTGGCCGCGACCATGACCACCCCCGACCGTGCCGACCTGCGGGCCTGGCATCTGGCGCAGGCGGCCACCGGCCCGGACGACGAGGTGGCGGCCGCGCTGGAGGCCACCGCCGAACGGGCCCGCCTGCGCAACGGCCACCACGGGGCCGTGGCCGCCTACGAGCGGGCCGCCGCGTTGAGCACCGATGAGGCGGCACGGATTCGCAGGCTGGTGCTGGCCGCCGAAACCGCCGCCGAGGCAGGAGAATTCGATTCGGCCCTGCGGGCGGCGGCGCGGGCAGCGGACCGCACGCGCGATCCGTCGATCGCGGCCAGGCTCGACCTGGTGCGCGGCAGTGCGGAATTCGGCGCGGGGCGGCACCGCGCGGCGCACCGGCGGCTGCTGACGGCCGCGGCGGCGATCACGGCCGCCGATGCGGGCCTCGCCGCGCGACTGCTCGGCCAGGCCATGCACGTCGCATGGTATCTCGGCGAGGACGAGCTCGCGCAGACCGCCGCGCACGTCGAGGCGCTGGGCGCGGACGCGGCCGGGCCGGCGCTGCCCGTGGTGCTGGCCGGACTGCGCGGCGGGCGGACGGGCGATCTGCGCGCGGCGGCCGAGACGATCGGCGATCCGCGCGCTCTGGTGCTGTTGTGCGGGTCGGGGTTGGTGCCCGGGCAGGACGAGCAGGTGCGAGAGCTGGCGCTGGAGCTGGTGGGGCGCTGCCGCGAGGAGGGCCGTATCGGGCTGCTGCCGCCGCTGCTGTTCTTCCTGGCCGAGGCCGAGACCTTCCTCGGCCGTCCGGGCGAGGGCGTGGTGCTGGCGACCGAGAGCGCCCGCATCGCCGCCGACACCGGGCAGGGGCACTGGGTGAGCCAGTCGACGGCCTTCCTCGCCTACCTCGCGGCGTTGGGCGGACGCGCCGAGGAGTGCGCGCGGGCGGCCGAGCGGGCGGTGGCCGAGGAG
>Ga0079224_100008633_pt1 | contig 13820 bp, 16 predicted proteins | sample Stecom2015_FD_80414 | JGI IMG/M metagenome (GOLD analysis project Ga0079224, IMG submission 80414) | Agricultural soil microbial communities from Utah to study Nitrogen management - Steer compost 2015 | ecosystem: Environmental > Terrestrial > Soil > Agricultural land | place: USA: Utah... | reverse complement strand
GCACCCGGCTGGTGGGGGATGGCGTGCAGCCTGGTGGGTAACGCCGCGTTGTATGCCTCGCTGTTGTTTGGATATTTTTTCTTGATCACCATGGCGCCGGGGCGTGCCGATGCGGTCGCGTTTCCGATATCGATAGTGGAGGCTCTCCTTATGGCGCTGACCCCCGGGGCTGCTGTCGTGACACTGTTGCAGGCATCCCGCCGGACCGCGTTGAGCAGTTTTGGGTTGCGACGCGGGTGGCTGCTGCTTTCTGCCGCTTTATTGGCAGCGTCGGCTGCGCTGTGGTTATGGCCGTTACGGCACGTGGCTGAGCCCTCTATACATGCGCACGGCGCGACCGTTGCCGTGATGCTGGCTTATGTGGGCCTGCATTGTGCGGCGGGGTTGTTGATGGTGCTGTTTGTAATGGCAAGAGACATCGCCGGGTTTATATCAGCGTCCCGCAGCCTTGAGCCCCGGGTAGTGCGTCTGTGGGTGGCGTATACGTTTTTCGCGGCGATTACAGCGGCAGCGGCTTTATACGCCGTGTCCGCATCGCTTCAATAGGAGGAAACATGCATGCACAGGCGTCACGTCAGCGCAGTTTGCACCCGCCGGGTATGTGGCGTGCAATCGCATCGTACAGCGTGTGGGCTGTGTGTTTTACCGTCTTGTACACCGGGCACGCATTGGCTTGTACGGCATGGGCAGACGCTGGTGCAGCAGCTGTTGGGGCGGCCGCGGCGCCTGCCACGGTGCGCATGGCCCTGTTCGCGCTTTGGCTCGTATTTATCGTGTGGCTGCTGATTTTGGCGCGGCGCAGCCGGCAGCGCTACCGCCATGGCGCCAACGCGCCGGGGTTTATGCCGCGCCTTATATATTTGCTGGATGCCAGTGCCGTCGTTGTGACGGTGGTCAGTGGCTTGCCGGTGGTATTGTCGCCGGTGTGCTTGTGAAGCGGTGTGGGTTACGGCGCGTGAGCCGGGTCGCGCATCCAGCCTAACCGGGCGCCGGCCACAATACTTGCGGCGGCAATCATCGAGCTGAACGACAGCGTTGATAAGCCGGTAAGCCCTTGTCCAATGGTGCAGCCAAGGGCCAGTGCACCCCCAATACCCATCAGGCTGCCCCCAAGAATAGATCGGGCCATGTGGCGGGGCGATGTAAACGCATCCAGCCGGGTCGACCGTGACAGCAGCGCGGTAAGGGCGGACCCCAGCAGCACACCGGCAACCACTGCAATACCGAAACGCACGCTCATGCCGGTAGAGATCATGACATATTGAATGGTGTCACCGATCGGTGCCACAAAGGTGAGCGAGGTGACGGGCAGGGGGTCGAAATCGTCGGCGCCCAGCCAGCCTGTGGCCAGCCAGCCTGCCACTACCAGCAGCCCAACAATGGCGCCACCGGTCAGATCGCGGGCTCGGCTGCCCGATACGCGTTTTTGGAATGCAAACCACAACAGGCCCGCAACGGCCAAACCCACCAACACTGAGCGCAGGGCGCCGGGGGGCACCGTCATGCTTGACCAGGAAACCGTCGTCAAATTCCCCATACGCACGCGCAATGGCCCAAGCAAGCCGGACATGGTGATATACGCCGCAATGCCCAGACAAAGCAACACCACCAGTGAGCGAAGGTTGCCGCGGCCAAGCAAAACAAGTGCGCGCGCTCCGCAGCCATTGGCCAGGTACATCCCGTAGCCGAACATTAACCCGCCCAGCGGGATAAGCAACCACGAAAAGCTGGGCGCCAAGTACATCGATTGGGTGATGTCGACTAGCCCGGTGGTACTAATTATGTGGGTGCCGCCTACGGCGACCGCCAGCGCAAGCGCGAAGGCGTGAAGCTTGTAGCCCGTGTTGCCCGACCAGTATTCGTTGAGCCCGCGTACCAGGCAGAACCCGGTTGCTTGGCCGCAGGCGCCAAAGAGAAGGCCGATTGCAAAACCGGCCCATAATGCAAGTTCAAGTTGTGGCATAAAAGCGATCAGCTTTGGGTTCCCCAGATATCGAGTGCAATCGCGTTATACCACGACTCGCCGTACTGCGCTTCCAGTTTGCGGAAGCTTTCGTCGGCCTCGCGGGGGCTGACCCCGCCGGAGGCTTCAGCAAGTTTGCCGTCTTGCATTTTGTAGATGTGGCCCACCGAAATGCCGTAGTCTGGGGCGATCAGGCTATAGCAGGTGTTGGCGTATACGGGTGCAGGTGCCGGCTTGCCGGCCAGAGAATTGACAATGGCGGCAGCAGCGACTTTTGCCTGCGCGTTGGCCGAGAAGCCGGACTTGGGCATGGGCGATGCGATGGTGGCGTCGCCGACCACGTAGACGTTGGGCACCAGAGTGGATTCGAATGTGTCGGGCTTGATGGGCACCCAGCCGCTACCATCGGTCACGCCGGCAACCTCGGCAATGGCGCCGGCCTTTTGCGGCGGGATCACGTTAAGCACATCGGCCTTGTGGGTTTCGCCGAATTCGCTGACCACGGTCAGGTTCTTGGCGTCGACGCGTTCTACCTTGCCGTCGTCGGACAGGGGTACCCACTCGATCAGGTCGCCATAGAATTTCTTCCAGCCATCCTGAAACAGGCCCTGCTTGGAGAAGGCGTCTTTGGCATCCAGAATCAGGATTTTGGATTTGGGTTTGTTGTGCTTCAGGTAGTGCGCCACCATACTGGCGCGCTCGTAGGGCCCCGGCGGGCACCGGAAGGGGTTTTCAGGGGCCACCATGATGAAGGTACCGCCGTCGGGCATGGCTTCCAGTTGCTGCTTCAGAAGGCGTGTTTGTTCGCCGGCTTTCCAGGCATGCGGCGCCAGCAAAGATGCGTCCTCGCCGTAGCCTTCAAGGGCATTCCAGCGGAAGTCAATGCCGGGGGAAAGCAGAAGTTTGTCCCATGACAGCGTTTCGCCGCCTTGAAGCGTGACTGTTTTGGCGGACGCATCAACGCCGGTGGCGTAGTCGTGAATGACTTCGATGCCGGCTTTACGCAGATCGTCAAAGCCGTGGGCCTGTTGGTCAAACGTGCGAAGCCCACCGAAATGCAGGTTCATGAACGGGCACGTCAGATAGGTGGTGGCGGGTTCGATCAATGTGACTCGCACGTCCGGGTTGCGACGTTTGACGTAACGTGCGGCGGTGGCTCCACCAAAACCACCACCGACAACAACCACGTGACCGGCCGAGCCTTGCGCATAGACGGGCATGGAAAGCAGGGCGGCGCCGGCGGCCGATGTTTTACCGATATTGGCCAGCCATGTGCGGCGCGAAAGGTTGACAGATTTATTCATTTTCAAAACCTTGTTCCACGGTTACGGTTGCGCGTTGATCTGCGAGAAGTGACGGGCCAGTGCAACCAGCTCGTCGTCGGTCAGGCCTTGGGTGAGACGCCCCATAATGGTGGTGCCGGCCGGTGGCGTGTCGGACTGGAATGCACGCAATTGCTCAAGCAGTATGCTTTCAGGGCGACCGGCAATGGTCGGGATGGAGGCCGGCGAGCGACCGTCCGGCCCGTGGCAGTTGGCACAGGTGGCGGCCAGCACCGTGACATCAAAGGTTGATTCGGCGGCGGCGGTCGGCGCAAGCAGTGCGCCTGTTGCGATGGCCGATACGGCGACACCCAGTCGCACAATGTGGGAAACGGTACGCATAGGTAAGTTCTTTTAATTAGGGGTTACGAAAAAGCCATGATACTCACGGCGCCTTCTAACGCAAACGACCTTTCTTTCTAATAGTTATTAGGTTTGATTATATGAGTCAATGGGCTGGTTTGTGTACAGGCCCGACGGTCGTCCGCCGCGCAGCAAGAGTCCAGTATCTTTTGTCGGCCTGTCATGTGCATCGGCGCATTTGGCTTTGCACCTGCCCGCCCTGCTTGGCGCGTATGGGGGGGCTCACGATATAATGCTTCCTTTGTTTAAATTTCTTGCCCCAGAACCAGGTTTATATAATGACCACCATTCTCGAACATATCCCCGTTGGCCAAAAAGTCGGCATTGCCTTTTCGGGCGGGCTGGACACCAGTGCGGCCATTCTCTGGATGCGTAACAAGGGTGTTGTGCCCTATGCATACACCGCCAACCTGGGTCAGCCTGACGAGCCGGATTACGACGCCATCCCCCGCAAAGCCATTGAGTACGGCGCTGAAAAAGCACGGCTTATCGACTGCCGCGCCCAACTGGCGGCTGAAGGCATTGCGGCATTGCAAAGTGGCGCGTTCCATGTCACGACGGCCGGCATCCCTTATTTCAACACCACACCCATCGGCCGTGCCGTAACCGGCACCATGCTGGTGGCTGCCATGAAAGATGACGATGTTCATATCTGGGGCGATGGCAGCACCTACAAGGGCAACGATATCGAGCGGTTCTACCGTTACGGTTTGCTTACCAACCCGGAACTCAAAATCTATAAGCCGTGGCTGGACCAAACATTCATTGACGAACTGGGCGGCCGCACCGAAATGTCCGAGTACATGCAAAACGCGGGTTTCGACTACAAGATGTCGGTCGAAAAAGCGTACTCCACCGATTCAAACATGTTGGGCGCCACCCACGAGGCGAAAGATCTCGAATTTCTTAATGTCGGCATGTCAATTGTCGAGCCGATCATGGGTGTGGCATTCTGGCGCGACGACGTCCAGATTCCGGCCGAAACGGTAACGGTTTGCTTTGAAGAGGGGCAGCCGGTTGCCCTGAACGGGCAAGAGTTCTCCGACAACGTCGAGTTGTTCCTGGAGGCCAACCGCATTGGTGGACGCCATGGCCTGGGCATGAGCGACCAAATTGAAAACCGTATCATTGAAGCCAAAAGCCGTGGCATTTACGAGGCGCCGGGAATGGCGCTTCTGCATATCGCTTACGAGCGTCTGGTTACGGGCATCCACAACGAAGACACCATCGAGCAATACCGCATCAACGGCTTGCGTCTGGGTCGGTTGCTGTACCAGGGGCGCTGGTTTGATCCGCAGGCCATCATGTTGCGTGAAACCGCCCAGCGCTGGGTGGCCCGAGCCATTACGGGCGAGGTCACGCTTGAGCTGCGCTGCGGCAATGACTATTCCATTCTGAACACCGAGTCGCCCAACCTGACCTACCATCCCGACCGCCTTACGATGGAAAGCGGGGCGTCCACGTTCTCGCCGCGAGATCGTATTGGTCAGCTGACGCTGCGTAACTTGGATATCACCGACACGCGCGATAAGCTGTTTACCTACGTGAAGGCAGGGCTGCTGGTGCCGGCCTCGGGCACCGATCCCTTGCCCAAGCTGAAGGACGACACGTCCGACAAGTAGTCGATAAGAACTGACGTCGACAAAAAACCCCGGCGGCAATGACCGGGGTTTTTTTTTGGGGATGCTTCGTCGGCATCTTCCGTCAATTGATATCAGCCGGCGATTGCTATCTGCTGGCAGTATCCGACGGCAGTTGCCATCTGCTGACGGTTAGCCCTTGCCGTCGACGCGGCCCAGCAGCAAGAACTCCATCAGGGCTTTCTGTACGTGCAACCGGTTTTCGGCTTCGTCCCAGACGACACTTTGCGGGCCGTCGATCACGTCGGCGGTTACTTCTTCACCGCGGTGCGCCGGCAAGCAGTGCATGAAGAGGGCATCCGGCTTGGCCTTTGCCATCATGGCCGGATCGACGCACCAGTCCGCAAAGGCCTTGCGGCGCACCTCGTTTTCATCTTCGTATCCCATGCTGGTCCAGACGTCGGTCGTGACCAGGTCGGCGCCTTCACAGGCGTCGTGCGGATTTGCGAAGGTTTTCAATATATCCGGGCCCGGCTCACCGGTGCGGGCGGGGTCTAGCCCGTACCCCTCCGGCGTGGAGATGTGTAAGGTAAAGCCCAGTAATTCGGCCGCCTGCAGCCATGTGTACGCCATGTTATTGCCATCGCCGATCCAGGCAACCGTTTTGCCTCGAATGGTGCCACGGTGTTCTTTAAATGTGAAGATATCGGCCAGGATTTGGCACGGGTGATATTCATTGGTCAGGCCATTAATGACGGGCACGCGTGAATGCGAGGCAAAGCGCTCGATACGGCTTTGCTCGAAGGTGCGAATCATGACCAGATCGACCATGCGGGAGATCACTCGCGCCGTGTCTTCGATGGGCTCGGCCCGGCCCAGCTGCGAGTCGCCAGTGGTAATATGTATGACTGCGCCGCCCAGCTGATACATGCCGGCTTCAAACGATACCCGTGTGCGGGTACTGGCCTTTTCAAACACCATTGCCAGGTTGCGGTCGTGCAACGTGTGATGGGGTTCGTAACGTTTGAACTTGTCCTTGATCAGGCGGGCACGGTCCAGCACGTACTGGATTTCTTCCGCCGAGAAATCGCGGAACTGCAGAAAGTGCCGTAACGGGCCGGTGTTCGGTAAAGCGTCAGACATAAAATGCAACCTTTGTGTTGTTTTCCGGGCCTTTGCCATGCAAAGTTAGCCCGTTGTAATCGCGTGAGCATGGAGTTTGGTTCAACCCTGCCACATTAATGTCGAGACGACTATCATATACAATTCGCAGCGGCGTGAAAGCACGCGATGGCGAAAATTGCGACGATTGCTTGGCAGGGGTTTATGTCACAACATGCGAAGAAGCTGATTATTCATGGCACCACACTGGAGGGGCGGCGGTTTCGTCCCAGTGACTGGGCCGAACGGTTGGCCGGTGTGATGTCGCAATTCAGGCCGAAGGGCTCAGAAGGCAGCCACATGACGTATTCGCCCTATGTTGTGCCCCGGGTAATTGACGGTGTCCGTTGTGTGGTTGTTGATCACCGCCTGCGCGATATCTCACCCTTGGCGTGGCAATTTGTGTGCGATTTCGCCAAGGACAACGATCTGCAAACCAGCGGCGATGCTCAAGATTAAACGCCCGTTAATGCCCCGTTAATGGGCGGCCGCGAAAGGGCAGTTGCCATTCGTGCAACATAGGGTTTTTCGGCATGGTCGCGCCATTGCTACAAATACAAAAAGGGACGCTGGATGCGTCCCTTTTGCGTGGCGGCCTGACAAGGACAGCCCGATGGCGTTTAGCCAGGCTGCCTGTTGCCGGCACCGTGCCCGATCAGGCCAAGGCCTTGATGGCGGCAGCAAGGCGGCTTTTATGACGAGCGGCCTTGTTTTTGTGAATGATGTTTTTATCGGCAACACGATCGATAGCGCTGGTTGCCGTGCGGAACAAGTTTTCCGCGGTGGCTTTATCGCCAGCCTCGATTGCCTGGCGTACACGTTTGATAGACGTGCGCATCATGGAACGCATGCTGGCGTTGTGCTTGTTACGGGCGACCGACTGGCGGGCGCGCTTGCGGGCTTGGGCGGTATTAGCCATTATTCTGAGACGTTTCCTGTAACTGGTGAACTGTAAAAGTCTAACTTGACGAAAAGACGTAAATCTTAAACTAGTTTTGGGGCCGTGTAAAGTCTTTAACGCGAAACCCCAGCAATATCAATACGATGAAATACGTGGCGGCGGCGGCTAAAACCACGCCTAGCAGGTACAACAGGCGCAGTGCGGGCTGTTGCCCCAAGGCAATCCAGTCGATGACCTGATTGCACGCCCATAACGTGCCCGCCATGGCCGCAAGCGCGGGCAGAAAGCGGGCAATTAACGCTGCCCAGTCGTTGCCCGGCTTGTACAGCTGCTTTTTGCGTAGCAATACCAATAAGGTTAACGCGTTGATGCCCGCTCCCAACCCGATGGACAACGCCAAACCCGCGTGGGCAAACGTAGGCACCAGGATGATATTGAATACCTGCGTCAGCACAAGTACGAAAATAGCAATTTTGACCGGCGTGCGGATGTCGCGCTGCGCGTAAAAGCCGGGCGCCAGAATCTTGACTGCCAATAGCCCCAGCAGGCCCACGGAATAAGCCATCACGGCGAGCCGGGTTTGCAATACATCAGCACTGCCAAACGCGCCATAGTTGAAAAGGGTGGCGACCAAGCCTTCGGACAGCATGGCCAGACCCAGGCTGGCAGGTAGCCCCAGCAACAGTATCAGGCGCAATCCCCAATCCAGCAAGGTGTTGTAGGTGCGGTAGTCTTCGCGCGACCAGGCGGCCGATAGCTTGGGCAGCAGCACGGTACCCAGTGCCACGCCAAGCAAGGCGGTGGGAAACTCCATCAGCCGGTCGGCAAACGAAAGCCATGTGACACTGCCGGGCTGTAGCCATGTGGCAATATTGGTGTTGATAAGCAGTGAGATCTGCGCCACCGATACGCCCAAAATAGCGGGAAGCATCTGGCGCAATATGTATTGCACTGTGCTGTCTTGCCAGGCTTCACGTATACGCAGCGAATATCGTGGTAGCAACCCCAGGCGTGCAAGGGCAGCCCATTGCACTGTCAGTTGGGCCACCCCGCCAATCATGACACCCACCGCCAGCGCATAAATAGGTTCGGCAAAATAGGGCGCTAGCAGCAGGCTGGCCCCGATCATGCAAAGGTTTAGCAATACCGGTGTAAAGGCCGGGACGGCGAATCGGCTCCAGGTATTGAGTACCCCCGATGCAAATGCCACCAGCGACATGCAGATAATGTAGGGAAACATCAGGCGCGTCATCCACACAGCTGCGCCAAACTCTGTTTGCCGTGCGGCTGTGCGCATGCCGCTGGCCATGGCACTGACCACCCATGGTGCGCCCAAAATCCCGGCCAGCGTTACCAGCATGAGAGCGGCCGTCAGCACCATGGCGACACGGTCCAGCAACACCCGGACGGCGTCCGGGGTTTGTGTGCTGCGGGCTTGTCCCAGGATGGGTACAAAAGCTTGGGAAAACGCGCCCTCAGCAAACAGGCGGCGCAGCAGGTTGGGGATCCTGAACGCCACCCAGAACGCGTCAGTAAGCGGGCCTGCCCCGAACGAGCTGGCTATGACAATATCGCGCAACAGTCCCGTAATACGCGAAAGCAGGGTAAAGCTGCTGACCGTTGCGGCAGACTTGAATAGCCCCATGACCCGTGATGAGGTTATTTTGGTGCCATGCGGATGGCGCCATCGAGGCGAATGGTTTCCCCGTTGAGCATGTCGTTCGTGATAATGCTGTGAACCAGCTTCGCGAAGTCTTCAGGACGGCCCAGCCGCGACGGGAAGGGGATGCTGGCGGCCAGCGAATCTTGTACTTCTTGCGGCATGCCAAACATCATGGGGGTGCCAAAAATACCGGGCGCAATGGTCATGCAGCGAATGCCGGACTTGGACAGGTCGCGTGCGATGGGCAGGGTCATGCCGGCTACGCCAGCTTTTGATGCGCTGTAGGCGGCCTGACCGATTTGGCCGTCAAAGGCGGCAACCGAGGCCGTGTTGATGATGACACCCCGCTCGCCAGTGGGCTCGGGCGTGTTGGTGCTCATGGCGGCGGCGGCCAGGCGGGTCATGTTGAAGGTGCCCACCAGGTTAACCATAATCACCTTCTGGAACATGTCCAGTGGGTGCGGGCCGTTACGCCCCACGGTACGTGCCGCGGGGGCAATGCCGGCGCAATTGACAATGCCAAACAGCGGGCCGGCATTGATCGCGGCGTCAACCACGGCTTGCCCTTCGGATTCGCTGGTGACATCGCAGTGCACATACGTTTGGCCCAACTCGGCGGCCAGGGCCTGCCCCGCTTCATCTTGCACGTCGGCCAAAATTACCTTGGCGCCTTCTTGCACAAGCATGCGGGCCGTACCGGCACCCAGTCCAGATGCGCCGCCGGTAACAATAAAGACTTTATCCTTGATTTCCATGTCAATTTGCCTTTTTTAGCGTCAAACAGCGCCCGACGCGGGGCCGGGCCGGCCGGGGCGATCAGGCGTTCAATGCCTTGAAAATACGTTCGCGGATTTCGTCGACCGTGCCCAGGCCGGACAATTGTACATAGGCAGGGGCGTTGGCATCGCCCGAGTTGGCCCATGACGAGTAATAGTCGACAAGCGGGCGCGTCTGATTGCGGTATACCGCCAAGCGCTCACGCACGGTTTCTTCACGGTCGTCGTCACGCTGGATCAGGGGCTCGCCGGTGATGTCATCGACGTCGGCCACTTTGGGCGGGTTGAACACCGTGTGATAGCTTCGACCGCTGGCGGGGTGAATGCGTCGGCCGCTCATACGCTTGATGATTTCTTCTTCCGGAACTGAGATTTCCACAACATAGTCCAGCCCGATGCCAGCTTCTTTCAGGGCATCGGCCTGGGGGATGGTACGCGGGAAACCGTCGAACAGATAGCCGTTGCTGCAATCGGGCTGTGTGAGCCGGTCTTTCACCAGTCCGATGATGATGTCGTCAGAAACCAGCTGGCCGGCATCCATGACCTTCTTTGCCTCGATGCCCAGCGGCGTTTGCGCTTTGACCGCGGCGCGCAGCATGTCGCCCGTGGCAATTTGTGGAATACCGAATTGTTCGGTGATGAAGGCAGCTTGTGTCCCCTTTCCCGCCCCCGGAGGGCCTAGCAGTATCACTCGCACTTAATTTCTCCCGAATGTCATTATTTTGAACCGTTCGATTATGCCGCAACGCAGCAAGTTGTGCACGCGCGCAACAGACACGAATGCGACACAAAAGGCGAATTTATAACCGATTTGCGTAAATTTCGCGTACCCGCTGAAGGTCGGCTTCGGTGTCGACGCCGGGTGCCGGCAAGGCATCGACGGGGTGAACGGCAATGCGGTAACCGTTTTCCAGCGCGCGCAGTTGTTCAAGGGACTCGAAACTTTCCAGTGCTCCGACAGGTAATTGCGGGAACTGCTGTAAAAAGCCGGTGCGCAGGGCATACAGCCCGATGTGGTGCAGGGCAGGCAGGCCTTTGGCAAGGTGCTGGCCGTGGCGAGCAATCGCGTCGCGTGCCCAGGGGATAGGCGCCCGCGAGAAATACAGGGCGCGCTGTTTGTTGTCGCAAACCACCTTGACGACGTTGGGGTTGAACAGGGCGTCGGCATCCGTAATGGGACAGGCGCAGGTAGCCATGGCCGCGTCAGGCGTTGCATGCAGCAGCTGGGCAACAGCGTCAATGGTGGCGGGCTCGATCAGCGGTTCGTCGCCCTGCACGTTAACAACGACGGCGTCGGGTGCCAGCCCCAGTTGTTGCGCGGCTTCAGCCAGGCGGTCGGTGCCAGTGGGATGGTCGGCACGCGTCATCAGAGCGTCGAATCCGTGTTGCTTGGCGGCTTCAGCGATCGCCGGGGAATCGGTAGCAATGACGACCTTCTGCGCCGCCGAGCGGCTGGCCTGTTGGGCGGTGCGCACCACCATAGGCGCGCCGGCAATATCAAGCAGTGGTTTGTCGGGCAGACGGGTTGACGCAAGGCGGGCGGGAATGATGACGATAAACGGCATAGGCGTACACTGCGGGCGATCAGACGAGTTGCCCGGACTTGGGCTCGGGTTCAAGTGTGCGGGCTTCGGCTTCGAGCATGACCGGAATGCCGTCCCGGATAGGAAATGCAAGACGGTCGGCGCGACAAATTAGTTCTTGGTTTTCACGATCGTGCCGCAGCGAGCTTTTGCAAAGCGGGCAGACAAGAATTTCCAGAAGGCGAGGTTCCATGAATGGCTCCGTTACGGAAATTGTTAATGGCGCGGCGGAGTGTGGTGCGCTCCGGCGTTGGGTGCTGCCCCGCGCGCGTGGCGTGCAGCAATCAGTTTACCGTGAAGCATATCAAGCCACGACGGGTCCGAGAACTGCGGACTGACCCGGACCGCCCAAAGCCTGCCATCGTTCAGGGCGGCGCATTTTACCGCGTCTTTCGTGGTGATCAGGATGGTCTCGGGGTTAAGTGATGCCAACGTATGGGCGTTATAGGCAGTGTGGTCGGGCAAGGCGAGCGTTTGCTCCAGGTGTAGGCCCGCCTGACGCAGCATGTTGAAGAACCGCTCAGGGTGGCCGATGGCCGCCGCAGCACCCAGCGGTGTCGTTCCGTACGTGTCCAGCCAGGTTTGCCACGACAGGGTTTTGCCGCTGCTGACATGAACCACATCGTGCGGGATTAGCATCATGCGCGTATGCAGGGGGCCGTCAGAGTTCGGGGTGCCAGCGGCGGCTTGCGTCGTCGCGCCGTCGGTTGCCCGGCTGATGTCAATATCATTGCCCAGGTTGCTCGCCGGAGCAGTATTGTTGGCGCCGCATACCTGCGCGTCGGCTGACGTACCGCTGAAATTGGTTACGACGATGTCTACGTGCTTCAGCCGTGCGGCGGGTTCGCGCAAGGGACCGGCGGGCAGTAAACGTCCGTTGCCGATGCCGCGCGCGTCTTGCACAACAATTTCTGCATCGCGGCCAAGGGCCAGATGCTGCAGGCCATCGTCGGCAACAATCACGTCTACGTCGGGCCAGTCGCGCAACAACGTTTGTGCCGCCTTGACGCGCACGGGGTGGACGGCCACCGGCGCACCGGTGTTGGCGGCAATCAGGGCCGGCTCGTCACCAAACTGTGCCGGGTCAAGTCGACCGTGGCCGGTGCGTGCGTGTGGCCCAATATCCACCCCATAGCCACGGCTGACCACACCCGGTGTCCAGCCGCGTTGGGCCAGTTGCCTGACCAGTTCAATGACCACGGGCGTTTTGCCCGTGCCGCCGACGTAAATATTCCCGACAACGACGACCGGTACAGGGGCGAGCCATACGCGCTGCGGGTGCCGACGGTATCGTTCGCGCTTGCGCCATATGAAGAGCCCGGCCAGCCAGGCCAGGGGCAGCAGCAATGTACTGACAATGCCGCGGCGGGCCCAGATGCGCTGCGCTACGGCGGCCAAAAATGCATTCACTTTCACTGTGCGCTTTGGGTGGCAAAGTTGAGCCGTTCGATGCCTGCAAGGCGCGCGGCTTCCATCACCCGAATGACTGAGTCGTGTGTGGCATGGGCATCGGCGCTGATGACGAGCGCGGTGTCCGGGTTGCGTGCCGTTGCTTGAAGTGCATGCACAATATCTTGGGTGGTGTTGCCGCTTAGCAGGCGACCGTCCATGGCATACACGCCATCACGACTTACCGAGATGTTGAGCATGGCCGGTACCGTACTGGCGTCGGCCTGGGCTTGGGGCAGTGTCACCTCCAGCTGGCTGTATCGGGAAAACGTGGTGGTGGCCGCCAGAAAGATCAAAATAACCAGCAGGACGTCGATCAACGGGATCAGGTTGATCTCCAAATCGTCGCTAGGGCGCTCAGGTCGAAAGTTCACGGCTCACCTTTGCGAGCAATGAGGCGATCCAGTGCACTGGCTTCGCGTTCAAGCCGGTGCAGGAAATAGTCGACACGGGTGCGGAAAAAGCGGTGAAAGGCCAAGGCAGGGATGGCGATTAGAATGCCAAACGCCGTGTTGTACAGCGCAATCGAGATGCCGCGTGCCATTTGTGCGGGGTCGCCCCCCGTGGTGGTGAACGTGCCAAAAATTTCGATCATGCCGATCACGGTGCCAAACAGCCCCAGAAGCGGGGCAATGACGGCGATGGTCCCCAGCGCCGGCAGGTAGCGATTCAGGCGGTAGGCAACATCTTTGCCTACATCCTCGATGGCGGCAACCCGATATGCTTCGGGCTGCTCGCGGTTGGCCAGCACTTCGGCCAACACGCGGCCCAAGGGGGCTCGTGCGGCCAACCGTACAATAGCCTCCGGCGTGTCTTTGTTTTGACGGTATAGATCCAGTGCTTGCCCGGGCAGGCGTGTTGGCAAAACGTGTCCTGGGCGCAATGAGAGCAGCCGCTCAATGATCAGGGCCAGGCACAAGACTGATGTGGCAATCAGCAACCAAATAGGCCAGCCGGCGGCCTCGATAATGTGCAGCAATGTCAACGCTCCTTTTTGTTTTGGGGATGCAATCGCTATTATGCTGTCGTCGCGACGATCTGCCTATAGCGCAGCGGGCG
>Ga0079224_100008631_pt1 | contig 13823 bp, 15 predicted proteins | sample Stecom2015_FD_80414 | JGI IMG/M metagenome (GOLD analysis project Ga0079224, IMG submission 80414) | Agricultural soil microbial communities from Utah to study Nitrogen management - Steer compost 2015 | ecosystem: Environmental > Terrestrial > Soil > Agricultural land | place: USA: Utah... | reverse complement strand
GGCCTGAGAGGCGCGGCCCGACGGCCGGAGGTGCGGGCCAGGAGATCAGACGGTCGCGCCCGTGAGCATCTCGGCGCCCTCGAGCACCTCCGCCCGCTTGCGCGCCCGGTGTGCCGCGACGTGGGACCGGGTTGCGCACCGCTCGGAGCAGAACCGGCGGCAGCAGTTCGATGATGTGTCCAGATAGACGTTGCGGCATCGCTCGTCGGCACAGACTCCGAATCGCGCGCTGCCGTACTCACACAGCCAGACCGCCAGGCCCCACACTGCGCCGGCCATGTGCTCGGCCGCCACCGACGAGCCCCGACTGGTGACGTGCATGTGCCACTCGTTCACTTCGTGGCCGGAGATACGCGGACGTACGGGATGCGCCTCGAGCAGGGCGTTCAGGGCGGCGACGGCGTCGGCATCCCGACCGGCCGATCCGTGCTCAAAGACCTCCCGGAGGCGCTTGGCCCCACGGCGCAGCACGGCGACGTCCCGCTCGGTCGCCTCGGCCGCCTGCCAGCTGTCCGGGCCGTAGAACTCGCGGAGCTGCTCGAGCGTTTCGATCTTCGCGTTGACAAGATCAACCGCAGTCCGGGCGTACTCGTCGAAGTTCACGCGGACAACGGTAGTCGGGAAGTTGCGGACGGTCGACAGGCGCGCCCGCGGATCGGCGGCCGGGATAGTCTCGGCGCATGTTCCGATCGGTGATTCTCGCCGCCGCCCGGTCATCCCGGGTCGAGCGGTTGGTCGAGACGGCTCCCGTCAGCCGGGACGTGGTCCGCCGGTTCGTCGCCGGCTCGACCACCGCGGACGCGCTTCGGGTCGCCGGCGAGATCGTCGCCGGCGGTCTCTCGGTCACCATTGACTACCTCGGCGAGGACACGCTCACCCCCCAGCAGGCCGAGGCGACGCGGGACGAGTACATCCGCCTTCTGCAGGAGCTTTCGAAAGCGGAGCTGACCCCAGCGGCCGAGGTGAGCGTCAAGCTCTCCGCGCTGGGTCAGAAGTTTGACGAAAAGGTCGCCGAGCAGCACGCCCGCGCGATCTGCGCGGCAGCGACCGAGGCCGGCACCACGGTGACCCTCGATATGGAGGACCACACCACCACCGATTCCACGCTGGAGATCCTCAGCCGGCTCCGAGTCGACTTTCCGACGACCGGGGCGGTGCTGCAGGCGTACCTGCGCCGTACGGAGGGGGACTGCCGCGAGCTCGCCGGACCGGGTTCACGGGTACGGCTGTGCAAGGGCGCCTACCGGGAGCCGGAGACGGTCGCGTACCAGTCCAGGCTGGAGGTCGACAAGTCGTTCGTCCGGTGCCTGAACATCCTGATGTCGGGCGAGGGCTACCCGATGATCGCCACGCACGACCCCCGCCTCATCGCGATCGGCGAGGACCGAGCCCGGTGGTTCGACCGGTCGCCGGACACGTTCGAGTTCCAGATGCTGTACGGGATACGCCCGGCCGAGCAGTACCGGCTCGCCCAGAGTGGCTACACCGTGCGGGTGTACCTGCCGTACGGCTCGCAGTGGTACGGGTACCTGATGCGCCGGCTCGCCGAGAAGCCGGCGAACCTCGCGCTCTTCGCCCGCGCCCTGTCGTCGCGCAAGTGAACCGGCGGCACAGCTGACAGCAGGAGTGCACCGCGTCGCGTAAAGTGCCGGCCGTGACGATCGGTGACGCGGGTGAGGTACGCCCGGAGGGTTCCGACGCCATCCTGCCTGCGGGTCACGCCGCGGCCAGTGACGCCGCCCCGCCGCCTCCCGCACCGACCTCCAGCTCTGCCGACTCGCCCGCGTCCGACTCACCTGCGTCCGGGCCCGCCGCGTCCAGGCCTGCCGCATCCGGGCCTGCCGCGTCGGGGCCGACTCCGTCTGAGCCAACCAACGCCGGGCCGCCGATCGCTGGGCCGCCGATCGCTGGGCCGCCGGTGGCGCCGCAGCAGCGCCGGGAGCCCATGATCGCCACGCCCCGTCCGGAGCCGGGATCCGGGGTGGTCTACGGCCGCGGCCAAGCCACGCCGGGCGCGCCGCCGGCGCCCCACCCGGTGTGGTCGGCGCCCCAGCCGCCGTACCTCGCCCCTCGGCCACCGCGGCGGAGCCTGCCGTGGGTGCTCGGGTCGATCACGGTGGCGATGGTTCTCGCCGTGCTCACCCTCGGCGCCGTGGCGGCGATCGGGTCGCTCTCTGGCCCTGTAGAGGAGCGAGCGACCTGGCGGGCGGCGCCGGAGCCGACGGCGCTGATGCCCGATGCCAGCGCACCCGCGACCGAGTGGACCCGGTGGGCCCGGCGGGCGATCAACGATCTCGCCGAGGCGCAGGCGCGCGCGCTGCTCGCCGGCGACGAGGAGGCCTACCTGGCACCGGTCGATCCCGAGGACGACGATCTCATCGAGGAGCACCAGCGCCGGTTCAAGGTGCTCCGGGCGATGGGGCTCGGCGTCTGGACGCAGACCATCACCGGGCTCCCGACCGACCGCAGCACCGCCAGCGACCGGATGTGGGACGCGAAGCTTCGCATCACCTACTGCTTCGGCGAACCCAGCTGCCAGCCGGCTCAGCTCGTCGTGGGCAGCAAATGGGCGATGGTCGAGGACCGGCTGCTGCTGGTGGGACTCTCCACCTCCGACGCCTCCCAGGCCGGCCCGCGGCCGTGGGAGACCGACGATCTGTCCGTGGCGGCCAGCGACCGCGTCGTCGTCGCCTCCCAGAAGGCCAACGCCTGGCGCCTGCCCGAGGCGCTGCGGGCTGGGAATGAGGCGGCCGTCGTCGCCGACCGGATGGCCAAGTGGGCCGATCCGCCCAGTCGCTACGTCGTCTTCCTCGCCGGTCCGGATGACTGGGAGCGCTGGTACGGCGAGGAGCAGCCCGAGTGGGCCGCTGGCCGGGCGGTGGACGTCGGCCCCGGGGTTCGCGAGATCGTGGTCCGCACCGAGGTCGTCCTGCAGCGTGAGCTGGAGACACTGCTGACCCACGAGTTCATTCACGTGACGACGCTCGCTGGCGAGAGCGACGGCGGGAGCGGCGTGTGGTGGCTGGTGGAGGGGATCGCCGACTACGCCACCATGATCGATCGGCCGCTGCGCAGCTACGACGCCTTCGGCCCGACCCGCGAGTTCGTGCGGGGCAGGTGGGACGGCAGCTGCGCGGTCGACCCACCCGGCGGCGGGGCCTCGTTGGCGGACGCAAGCGGCCGGTACGGGGTGGCGTTCCTCGCCGTACGCCACCTCGCGGAGGCGTACTCGGAGGAGAAGCTCCTCGAGTTCTTCGGCCACGTCGTGCACGATGACGACAGCCTGCAGGCCGCCTCGCTCGCCGTGTTCGGTGAGGACTGGGCCGACGTCGGGGAAGCGTGCGCCAGGTACGTCCGTGACTCGGTCAGGTAAACCGCAGCCGGCTGCCTCGGCCGTCGCCGCCTGACCCGCAAGCCCACCGGCGCCCGCCGCGCCCACTGGCACGTCCGCTACCAGGGAAGACGGCTGCGTCACGATGCGATCAAATTCGGCAACGCATCGCGGCGTTCACTCCGGTACCGGTACCTTTGTCAAGTAACAGCGCGATCACCACGAACAGGACGGATCGCGCAGGGATGGGTGGGTGAGCCGATGACTGGACCACCGCAAGGCAAGCTGGCGGAGGTCAAGTTCCTGACCGTAGCCGAGGTTGCCGCGCTGATGCGGGTCTCGAAGATGACCGTTTACCGGCTGGTGCACACCGGTGAGCTGACGGCGGTACGGGTGGGCCGATCGTTCCGGGTGCCCGAGCACGCCGTACATGAGTACTTGCGGGACGCGTTCGCCGAGTCTGCGTAGCGGTGAACGTGGCGGGTGCGGCTCCGATTGGAGCCGCTCCACGGGGGCGCGTTACCCTGTACTCGACCACGATGAGACCGCAGTCGCCTGGCTATGTTGGGTCAGTGCCGCAGCGATCGGGGTCACGCTGATAAACCCTTGGCCCCGAGCCGCCCAGTGAGCGATGCGGCCGGTGCCGCACGCTTACCGAGGAGATAGACGTATGGGCTCTGTGGTCAAGAAGCGCCGCAAGCGCATGGCCAAGAAGAAGCACCGCAAGCTGCTGCGTAAGACCCGAATCCAGCGCCGTCGTCTCGGCAAGTAATCACGGGGGCCGGACAGCCCGGGCCACTTCTGTTGTCACTCCTCATCGTCGCGACACCACGGAGGCGCAGGTGGACGTCCTGGTGACCGGGATCAGCCGCAACCTCGGGGCGCGGCTGGCCGCCCGCCTCGCCGAACATCCCGAGATCGGTCGGGTCGTTGGTGTCGACACCATGCCTCCGAACGAGGAACTTCAGGCGATCCTTGGTGATCGCGTCGAGGTGATCACCGGCGACATCCGGACCGTCATGGCCACGGTCGCCACCCGCGACGCGGAGACCGTGGTGCATCTCGGGGTGATGTCCACCCCAGGACGGGCCGGGCGTGCGGCGATGAAGGAGTACAACATCATCGGAACGATGCAGCTCCTCGCCGCGTGCCAGGCTGCGCCGGGGCTGCGCAAGGTCGTGGTGCGCTCCTCGACCGCGGCGTACGGCGCCTCGTTCCGCGATCCGGCGGTCTTCACCGAGTCGATGCCGCCGACGTTGATGCCGCGGGGTGGTTTCGCCAAGGACATCATCGAGATCGAGGGGTACGTGCGCGGGTTCGCCCGGCGGCGGCCGGACGTGACCACGACCGTCCTGCGCTTCGCTCCGTTTCTCGGTGCCACCGCCGACACCACGCTGACCAGGCTGTTTAGCCTCCCGGTGGTGCCGACCGTGTTTGGGCGGGACCCAAGGCTGCAGTTCGTCCACATGGACGACGCCCTCGAGGTGCTGACCAGGGCGGTGGTGGAAGATCACCCGGGTACGTTCAACGTCGCCGGTCCCGGTGTGCTGCTGCTGTCCCAGGCGGTCCGGCGGGCCGGGCGTATCGGGCTTCCGGTCGTCGAGTTCGGCATGTCGGCCTTCGCTGGCTTTGTGCGGGCCTCGCGCCTTGGCCTCGACTTCACGCACGACCAACTCGACCTCTTCGTGCACGGCCGCGTCGTGGACGTGTCCCGGCTGATCGAGGAGTTTGGTTTCACCCCGCGTAGCACGGAGGAGGTCTTCGCCGAGTTCGTCGCGGCGCGCAGTCATCGCACCGCAGGCGGGCTGCCCGCCGTACGCCCGGACGCTTTGCTCGCCTACGAGTCGCAGATCCTCGACGGCATCCGAGCCGTACGGTCCGCTGCGGGCGCGGGTGTGAACGCCCTGCGCAGCACCGCTGCGCTGATGAAGAATGGGCTGCGATGAGCGAGCCGCGGCGCAAGGCGACCGGCCGGGCCTCTCCGAAGCCGGCGGCCAAGGCAACCGCGAAGCCGGGCAAGGAGACTGCGAAGCCGGCGCCCAGAGCGACTCAGAAGCCGGCGGCCAAGGAGACCGCGAAGCTGGCGGATGGTCGGCGGGTCCGGGCGGCCCGGACGAACGGTGCCGCCACGGCATCAGCCCGGGTGAACGCGGCTACGCAGGCGGGACGCCGGTCACGCACCAACGGCGCGGCGGCAGGCAGTCGGCGCGTTGCGGCGTCGCCGATGGACACCCTGGTCGAGTCGACCGCAGTGCCCGTCACCGGTCCGGCCGCCCGCAATGGAGCCCGGCCGGTCGCGGACCAGCCAATCGCGGACCAGCCGGTCACGGACCGGCAGATCACGGACCGAGAGGCGGCCCCAGGCCAGGCCGCCGGGCAGGAGACCGGAGGCCGCCAGCCCGACGTCTGGGACGAGCGGGTCGCGTCTGCGCTCGCCTTTCTGCGGCGCCGCCTTACCGGCGACTTCGAGGTGGATGAGTTCGGCTTCGATCCGGAGCTCACCGAGGCGACGATCTATCCGTTGCTGCGCGCCCTGTATCGCAAGTACTTCCGGGTCGAGACAACCGGCGTGGAGAACCTGCCGGTCGATGGGCCGGCGCTGATCGTCGCCAACCACTCCGGAACGTTGCCGGTGGACGCGCTCATGCTCACGGTCGCGGTGCACGACGAGACGCCGAACCACCGGTACCTGCGGCTGCTCGGCGCGGACCTGGTCTTCCGGATCCCGATCGTCTCCGAGTTCTCGCGCAAGTTCGGCACCACGCTCGCCTGCAACGCCGACGCGGAACGGCTGCTGCGACAGGGCGAGTACGTCGGGGTGTTCCCCGAGGGCTTCAAGGGTGTCGGCAAGCCGTACCGGGAGCGGTATCGCCTGCAGCGCTTCGGCCGAGGCGGGTTCGTGGCCGCCGCCCTTCGCACCGGCACACCGATCGTTCCCGCCGCGATTGTCGGGGCCGAGGAGATCTATCCGCTGATCGGCAACATCAAGCCGCTGGCAAAGGCACTGGGCGTCCCGTACATACCGATCACGCCGCTGTTCCCGTGGTTCGGGCCGCTTGGGGTGATCCCGCTGCCCAGCAAGTGGCTGATCGCGTTCTGCAAGCCGATCGACACCGCCAACTACGACGGTGATCCGGAAGACCCATTGGTGGTCTTCAACCTGGCCGATGAGGTCCGGGAGACCATCCAGCAAACGCTGCACGAACTATTGCAGCGCCGGCCAGACCCATTTGGTTAACCCCGCAGAGCCGGGCCCGCCCGGAGGCTAACGGTCGGTCTCCTCCGGCCGGCGGCGACGGGGGACGCGTACGGCGGTGCGCCGGTTCCTCGCGACCGCGGCCGCGACCGCACCGGCGGCCGCGCCCATGCCGAGAGCCGCCGGCACCGCGACCCGGACCGCCTTCCGGCCGGTGCGGAAGTCGCGGATCTCCCAACCCCGCTCCCGCGCGATCCGGCGTAACGCCGAATCCGGGTTGACCGCGACCGGTCGGCCCACGATCGAGAGCATCGGCAGGTCATTCACCGAGTCGCTGTAGGCGGCACACCTGGAGAGGTCCAGTCCTTCCTCCGCGGCGAGCTTCTTCACCGCCGCCGCCTTGGCCGGACCGTGCATGAGGTCACCGACCAGCCGGCCGGTGTAGACACCGTCCACAACTTCGGCCACCGTGCCGATGGCCCCGGTGAGGCCGAGCCGCTGGGCGATGACGTTGCCGAGCTCAACCGGCGCCGCGGTGACCAGCCACACGCGCTGGCCGGCATCGAGGTGCAGGCGGGCTAGGGCGTGCGTACCCGACCAGATTCGTTCCGCCATCAGGTCGTCGAAGATCTCTTCGCTGAGTTGGCGAAGCTCATCTACGGGCCGGCCGGCGACGAACGCGAGGGCCGCCTCCTTGGCCTCGGACATGTCCTCGCTGTGCTCGCTCGCGGTGACTCGAAACCGCAGCTGCTTGAGGCCGAAGCGGAGCAGGTCTCGGGTCGTGAAGTACTTGCGGGCGGCCAGCCCGCGGGCGAGCCAGTAGATCGACGCGCCCTGCAACATCGTGTTGTCGACGTCGAAGAATCCCGCCGCGGTTGGGTCCAGCGGCGTCTCCAGCGCGGCCTCGAGTTCGGCGACCGCGTGACCCGCTTCCGGCTCCCACGCTGCCTTGCGCCCGGATGCGCGCACCACCGCAGCCTCCCGTCCACTCCCCGACGGCCGGTTCACCGACGGATCAATTTGGAGGGTAATGGGAGTCGGCGAGCCAGGCACTTCGGATACGTCGCCGCCGATGGGCCGATCGGTGATTCTTTGCCGGCCGCCTGGACCACATGCGGGGGTCGGATTTCCGCCGACGGGTTCACTCGCATCTGGGAACGGGGCCGAGCGTGTCTGGTTCTGGGTGGTACTGGCACTCCCCGGCCAGTGCACGATGCAGCAACTCGACCCGAACCTGCACGCTGTCGAGCAGGGCGAGTGAAGCGAGGCGGACCTCCTCTTCTCTGCTCGGCAGGTGAAGCTTGCCCAGGCCGGCCCGCTGCCGGTCCACGAACCGCGTGATCGCGGCGAGATGGCTCGGGTCGTTGTTGCGTACCGCGACGGAAGTGATTCGCTGAACGCCGGCGCGAGTGGCCTCGTCCATCTCTCGTAGCAGGCCGCTGGCGCCGCTGCGTACGCGGCCCGCCTCGTCAAGGCGGTCGGCGGCGAACTTCAGGTACAGCTCGCCGCGCCCCTCCTCGGAGCCGGCGAGCGCGAGCTGTGCCTTCTCCGCAGTGATCTTGAGTGGGTAGAGCGCCTCTCCGGGGAGCGAGTTCGTGCTGGCGGCCGAGACCCCCGACAGGGCGAGCGCCCCGACGGTGACCCCGGTGAGCACCGCGGCCCGCGTCCGTCGGGTCCGGGCGGGCACGGGGTCGACGGTCTGGGTCTCGCCTTCCAGCGCCGCGCGCCTGGCTGCCTCCTCTGCCTTCGCCACCGCAGTGGCGCCGATCCCCTCTCGCTGGATCGTGGCGAGCAAGAGCCGGCGCAGGTGGGCGCGGAACTCCGGATCTGGTTTGGGCCCGGGGACCTCGGCGATGCGCCCGGCCAGGCGCACGAGGTCACCGAGCTCCTCGTCGAGGTCGGTGCGGCGCCGGTGCCGGCGGCCGCCGGCGGCCTCGTCGAGGAGTACAGCGAGCCGCTCGGCCCGTCTCCTGTTCAAGGCCGGCATGCTTACCGCCTCTCCTCCTGGCAGCTCGGTGCCCGCGACTCGTGACGTCGATCGTGGCCATGCCGGCGGCCACTCCGTGTAACGAAGCCGACAGTTACCCGGTGACGGCGGGTGAAAAGGTGAGACCGTTTCGTCGATGTGATGTAGGTCACTGTCGATTCGAGGCTCACGGTTGGAAGCCCTCAGGGAGGAGCCGATGCAGCGCCCGAACGGCGCGATATTGAAGGGCCTTTATCGCCCCCTCGTTCTTGCCCATCGCCTGCGCCGTCTCTGCCACCGAGAAGCCTTGGAGGAAGCGCAGGACGATGCACTCCTGCTGCTCTCGGTTGAGCCGTTTCACGGCATTGAGGAGCGTGACGTGGGTGAGGTGGTCCACGACCGCCATCTCGGGGCTGCTCTCCGGTTCTCGGTCGGCCTGATCGGCGTCGAGGACCTCCGCGGTGCTGACCTCGAAGCGGTTGCGCCCTGACTTGAAGTGGTCCGCGATCAGGTTTCGCGCGATGGTGACGAGCCACGCGCCGAGGTCTCGACCCTGCCAGGTGAAGCTGCCGATCCGCTTCAGGGCTCGCAGGAACGTATCGGAGGTGAGGTCCTCGGCGACGGTTTTGCTGCCGACCCGGAAGTAGATGAACCGGAACACCGTGTCGACGTAGCGGACGTAGATCGCGGCGAACGCCTGCGCGTCACCGCCCTGGGCCCGCTCGACCAGTGCCCACACCTCGGCGGCCGCATCATCCGGCGCGGGTCGGTTCGGTGTGGGCCGGTTCGGCGCGGGGGACCGGCGTTCGGGCCGGGTTCTGGTGTCACGACCCAGCTCGACCGTGTCGATATCGGCCGGCGTGTCGGCTTCTGGCGTCTCTGGGGCCGTCGGCTCCCCGAGCGCCGGCTTGCCGAGGGTCGGGTCGGCGTACGCCGGTTCGGTTGGCCCGAGGTGGTTCGGGCTGGCCGGCCCAGCCGCGGCCGGTTCTGCGTCGACCGGCCGTGCCTGCGTGGGGACCGACCACAGCTCGACCGTCTGCTCGCCGACCGCAGCGAGCAGATCCACCGTCTCGGGTCCCGCCGGTTGTGGCGAAGGCCCCGGCCGGGGACCCTGCGGCCGGGCCTGTGGCGTTCGAGGCTGCTGCGCCGCTGGCGCAGTCGGCCGTTTGGGTGCGGCCTGGTTGTGTCGTCGCCGTACGACATTGAGCGCACCGGCCCGCGCCAGTGCCCGTCGATGGGGCCACGAGTTCTTGCGTTGCGTGCGCGGTGAGCTCACATCTTCAGTCACCGATTCGCCCAGCTCCCCCGCCATGTCGAGCTCGCTCACGGGCGTGCCTCCTGGGTGTGCGCTGCCCGGCCAAACCCCCGCTTCGGCCAAACGGGACAGACAGTCACGAGATACGAAACTGATCCTCTAAGCCGCACTACGGCCTCCTCGGACTGAGGGGTTCGATCAGACCCAAACGGGATGAGTCGACCTCGTGAGCATAAAGGTGACAAGGTTCCTCTGTGATGGAGTTGGCTCGGCCGGAGGGAAGTGTCGGACGACTCCCGCGGGAGGAGTCGCACAGGTTGTGCGACTCCTAGCAGTCAAGTGGTGACGGACTGGTGTCCTTGGCGGGGCCGTTCGCTCGCCCACCGTGACCGCGGCGTGTCAGACTCGCAGCCGTGCCCGACCCGAATCTCGCCGATGCCGTGAGCCGCGCCGCGACGGCCAGGCCCAACGACCCCGCGATCGTCTATGCCGGGTCGAGCGCGAGAGCGGGCGACGAGGTGGTGACTTGGCTGGAGTTCGACGGCTGGGTCGACCGGGTGGCTGCCGGGTTGCGCGCGCTACGCCTGCCGGGCAGCCGCGGCGTCGCCGCCCGCGTGATGGTCGTGCTCCCAAACGTTCCCGAGTTCGCGTACGCGTACTTCGGCATCCTGAGAGCCGGACTCGTGGCCGTACCGGTCAACCATGGCCTCACCCCGCGCGAACTCGGCCATGTCCTGCGGGACTCGGAGGCCAGCGCGGTCATCGCCCATCCGGACGCGGCCGCAGCGATCGAGGCGATTCGCGCGGATCTGCCCGACTTGCGGCACTGCTTTGCGGTCGGCACTGGCAGCGCTGAAGGTGCCGGCCGCGGTGGTGGCGCTGAGAGTTTGGTGGAACGGCTGCACGCCGCGGTCGGGGCTGGCGCAGACGCCGCGGCGGACGAAGGCCCCGTGGCCGGAGAGGATCAGCTCGCCGCGTTGCTCTACACATCGGGCAGTAGCGGCGTGCCGCGAGCCGCCATGCTGACCCACGCCGCCCTGATGGCGAACCTCCGCCAGCTCGAGTCGGTCGATGGCGGTGTGATCCGGCGCGACGACGTCGTCCTGCTGGCGCTTCCGTTGTCTCACGTGTTCGGACTCAACGCCGGTCTCGGCGCGGTCGCGTGGCACGGTGCGTGCGGCGTCCTCGTGGCCGAGTTCGACCCGGCGGCGAGCCTCGACGTGATCGCTCGCACGGGCGTGAGTGTCGTTGCCGGCGTACCGCAGATGTACGCCGCTTGGGCGGCACGGCCCGAGGCGCGGGAACGGTTCGGCTCCGTGCGGCTCGCAGTGAGCGGTGCGGCGCCACTGGAGGTCGCGACCGCCGAGGCGTTCCGGGCGGCCACGGGACGGGAGATCTACGAGGGATATGGGCTCACAGAGGCCGCGCCGGTCGTCTGCTCGGCCCTGGTGAGTCCGGCGCTCAAGGTCGGATCGGTCGGCCGCCCGCTCCCCGGGCAGCGGCTGCGACTGTTGGGTGAGGATGGCACGGTCGTCGCCGAGCTGGCGGCCACGGGCCTGCTGCACGTCGACGCGTACCCGAGCGGCTTTGACGACGACGCCGGTGGGGTGCCCGGCACGGACCCCGGGGAGGTCGCCGTTCGCGGGCCGAACCTCTTCAGCGGCTACTGGCCTGACGGTCGTGACGGGCCGGACGGCGACGGCTGGTGGCGGACCGGGGACCTCGGCTACGCCGACGCCGACGGTGATCTGTTCCTGGTCGGCCGCACGCGTGACATGATCATCGTCAGCGGCTTCAACGTCTATCCGGAAGAGGTGGAGCTGGTGCTCACGGGCCATGCCGGGGTAGCCCAGGCCGCCGCCGTCGGCATACCCGACCCGCGGACCGGGCAGGCGGTGAAGGCGTATGTCGTCCGCGACCCGGGGAGCACGGTGACGGAGACCGAGCTCAGCGAGCATTGCCGGCGTAACCTCGCCCGCTTCAAGTGCCCCACGTCGTACGAGTTCGTCGATGCCCTCCCGCACACGCCGATCGGCAAGGTACGCCGAGGCGTGCTGCGGCCGGATGAGACGCCCGGTGCCGACCGGTCCGGGTTGCCGTCGGCCGAAGGCCGAGGGTCGCGGTGAGCGGACCGGGGCGAGCCGACGAGCCGCGGCTCACGCTCATCACCCGGGCGCAATGCCATCTGTGCGACGTGGCGAAGGAGGCGATCGCCCGGGTCGCCGCGACCGCCGGCGTGCAGTGGCGCGAGGTTGACGTCGACTCCGACCCGCAACTGCAGGCCGAGTACTGGGACCGGGTGCCGGTCGTGCTGCTCGATGGGAAGGAGCACGGGTACTGGCGGGTCGAGGAGGAACGGCTGCTGCGTGACCTCGCCCGGCCGCCCGGCGCGCCGCCGTGGCCGGCGTAACCGATTCGATCGAGCGTAAACGATTCGACCGACCACGTACCGTTGTGGTGTGCCGCACCTGGTCTGGGACTGGAACGGAACCCTGCTCGATGACCTAGCCGTGGTCGTGGCCGCGACCAACGCCTCCCTCGCCACGGTCGGCGGGCCGGCAATCACCGCCGACGAGCACCGGCGCGACTACCGCCGGCCCATCGCCGATTACTACGCCCACCTGCTCGGGCGTCCGGTGAGCGAGGCGGAGTTCCGTGCCTTGGACGATGTGTTCCATCTCAGCTACCGCACCGGGTTATCGTCCTGCCGGCTCGCGGTCGATGCGCTGGACGCCATCGCTGCCTGGACCGGCACCCAGTCGCTTCTGTCGATGTATTTCCACGATGAGCTGGTGACGGCGGTGACCCGGCACGGCCTCGCCTCCTACCTGTGCCGCGTCGACGGCCTGCGGGCGCGTGTCGGCGGCGGCCCCAAGGCACCGCACCTGCGCGCACACCTGGATGCGCTGGCGGTTGACCCGGCCGACTGCGTGCTCATCGGCGACTCGATCGACGACGCTGAGGCCGCCAGCGCCGTGGGCGCCAGGGTCGTCCTCTATGAGGGCGGATTCACCCATCCCGAACGGCTCCGCGCCACCGGCCTGCCGGTCGCCCGCACCCTCCTCGAAGCGGTCGCCCACGCCAGCGCCCACTACTCGGCCGATCATGAACCGCAGGTCATGATCAGCGCCCGGGAAGCGCTTTCCCCTCATGATCGTCGGGATCTTGAGGCGTCCCAGTCGTGATCATCGGGATCTAGGGCGGCCGCGATACCCGAGCTAGGAGCGGAGGTAGGTGAGGACGGCGAGGACCCGGCGGTTCACGTCGTCATCGGGCGGCAGGTCCAGCTTCGTGAAGATGCTCCGCACGTGCTTCTCGACCGCCCCTTCGCTCACGACCAGCTGCCGGGCGATCGCGGCGTTGGATCGCCCCTCCGCCATGAGTGCGAGCACCTCCCGCTCCCGTGCCGTGAGCTGGGCCAGCGGGTCGCGAGCCCGGCGCCGCACCAACAATTGAGCCACCACCTCTGGGTCGAGTACCGTGCCGCCGGCCGCCACCCGGTGCAGCGACGCGACGAACTCCGCGATGTCGGCGACTCGGTCTTTCAGCAGGTAGCCGACGCCGCCCCGCCGGTCGGCGAGCAGGTCATCGGCGTACGACACCTCCACGTACTGCGAAAGCACCAGCACCGGCGCCCCGGGACTGGCGGTGCGGATCGCGACGGCGGCGCGGAGGCCCTCGTCGGTGTGGGTCGGCGGCATGCGTACGTCCACGATGGAGACATCGGGCCGGTGCTCGGCCGCCGCGGCGATCAGCGACGGCCCGTCGCCCACCACGGCGACCACGTCGTGGCCCTGCTCCGTGAGGAGGCGAACCAGACCCTCCCGGAGCAGGACCGCGTCGTCGGCGAGGACGATCCTTAGTCGTCGGTCCGGCAAGGAATCTCCGCTCTGATTCGGGTGGGTCCGCCGGGAGGACTGGAGACCCACAGTTCGCCGCCCGCTACCTGAACCCGATCGGCAAGGCCGGCGAGTCCGTGTCCCTTCGCCATGTGCGCGCCACCTTTGCCGTCGTCGGTGATGGTCACCAACAGCCGGTCCTGTTCCTGGCGGATGGATACTGAGCACCGGGACGC
>Ga0079224_100008630_pt1 | contig 13824 bp, 8 predicted proteins | sample Stecom2015_FD_80414 | JGI IMG/M metagenome (GOLD analysis project Ga0079224, IMG submission 80414) | Agricultural soil microbial communities from Utah to study Nitrogen management - Steer compost 2015 | ecosystem: Environmental > Terrestrial > Soil > Agricultural land | place: USA: Utah... | reverse complement strand
CAAAAGCCTTCGGTAATGCTCCATGACCACGGTATTCGTTTCGCGCAATGGATCGGTCAAATCACCCTCCAAAAATGCCCAGAAAAGCTAGCTCTTCCACACAGATGCCGGAAGAACCCAATTATTCGAATAAATTCATTTTCATTCGGAGGTCAGATGTCTTTCGGCGCGAATTATTTGGGAGAGGGAAAATGTCGGTTCGAGGTATGGGCCCCCGATCTGGAACAGTTGTCCATAAGACTGGCATCCCCCGGGGATGCAGCCGGCGGGAACCGCGAAAAGGCCCTCGAAGCCGAAATGGAGAAGGGAAAGAACGGCATCCACTTTCTTTACAAGGAGGGCGTAACGCCCGGGACGGATTATACCTTGCTGCTTCCCGACGGGGCGGAAACCCCGGACCCGGCCTCTTATTTCCAGCCCGAAGGCGTAAAGGGTCCTTCCCGCATCGTGGATCATTCCGCCTTCGCCTGGCGCGACGGGCAATGGCAGGCGCCGCCTATGAGGGAATTCATCATTTACGAAATCCATACGGGAACCTTCACGGCGCGCGGGGATTTCCAGGGCATAGCCGAAAAGATTCCCCACCTCCTGGATCTGGGCGTCACCGCTTTGGAAATAATGCCCATGGCCCAGTTTCCGGGAGCGCGGAATTGGGGCTACGACGGAGTGTTCCCCTTCGCCGTGCAGGATTCCTATGGCGGCTCCGACGGGCTCAAGTTCCTGGTCGATGCCTGCCACCGGGCCGGCCTGGCCGTGATTCTGGACGTGGTGTACAATCATTTCGGCCCGGAAGGGAATGTACAGACCCGGTTCGGCCCCATGCTCACGGACCGGTATAAGACGGCCTGGGGTCAGGCCATCAACTTCGACGGTCCGGGCAGCGACGGGGTGCGGGAATTCTTCCTGCAGAACGCTTTGTATTGGTTCCGCCATTTCCACGCGGACGCGCTGCGCCTCGACGCCGTGCACGCTTACATGGATCTGGGTTGCCGGCACATTCTCCAGGAAATATCCCAGCGTACGCGCGCCCTGGCCGACGAATTGGGGCGGCCCCTCTACCTGATCGGCGAAAGCGACCTGAACGACGTGAAGGTGGTCCAGGCGCGCGAGCGGGGCGGCTGGGGGCTCGACGCCATGTGGAGCGACGACCTCCACCATTCCCTCCACGCAATCGTGACGGGGGAAAGGAACGGCTACTACGAGGATTTCGGCCCCGCCGAAATGATGGCCAAGGCCTTGCGCGAACCCCATGTGTACGACGGCCGCTTTTCGAAGCATCGGGGCAGGTCTTTCGGGAATTCGGCTCGGGGGTTTTCGGGGGACAAATTCGTGGTATGCGCGCAAAACCACGACCAGGTGGGCAACCGCAAGGAGGGGGATCGCCTCGCGAGCCTTGTGCCTCCGTCCGCCTTGCGACTGGCCGCGATTTCGGTTCTCCTTTCGCCTTACGTTCCGCTGCTGTTCATGGGCGAGGAATACGGAGAGGACCGTCCCTTCCTGTACTTCGCCGACCATTCGGATCCTGATCTGCTGCAGGCGGTGCGGGAAGGCCGCAAAGCCGAATTCAGCGGGTTCGGCTGGACGGATATGCCGCCGGATCCTTTCAGCCGGGACACCTTCCTGCGCTGCCGCCTGGACTGGAATAAGTTGGAACGGGACGGACACCGGGAACTGTTCGACTTCTACAAGTCCCTGATCCGGCTGCGCAAGGAGCATCCCGCCCTCAAAGGACGCGATCCCCAAGCCGCTTCCGTGCATTTCGAGGAAGAAAAGCGGCTGATTGTCTGGGAGAGGGCTGGGGGAGGCCGGCGCTTGAAATGCTACCTGAATTTCTCCTCCGATGCCGTCTTTCCTGGAGACTCCGGCTTGAACGGCACGTGGTCGACGCTGATGCGCTCCGGGACCGCCGATGGAAACGGATCGGGACGTACCCATGGCGGCTTTTCGCCCGAAGCGGGCGGAGCGGAACCGGAATTCGAGAAGCAAAGCGCGGCCGTGGCCGAGGCCGAGATGATCGAACCTTGGGGATTCCTGATTACCGAATCCCGGGCCTGAAGCGCAAGGGCCGCCGGGCCGGAGCCCCGGGTTCGACCGGGATTCCGGCGCCGACTATACCTGTTGGCGGTCCAAGGCGGCCGCCACCTCCAAAACCAGCGGATCGACTTCAATCTCCTCCAGGGTTTTTGGCAGGGGGATCTTCCAATTGGGGCGCTCATGCAAGGTGCCGGGGAGGTTGGGGCGGCGTTCCACCCCCAAGGCGTCTTCCAGAGTCGCGGCTACCAGGATGGACGGCGACCGAGCCAGCATCCGATGCACGCTAACGGTCACGGCGCCGGGTTCCGCATCCGCTGCGACGCCGGCCCAGGCGAGAACCCGCTCCGACACCCTGCCGCCATCCGGGTCCACCGGCAGGCCGAGACCGCGCTGTTCCTCATCGTCGAAACCGCGCAAACGCCCGCTCAGGGTCGGCAGATCATGTGTAGTGATGGTCGCCAAAGTCGCGGGTGGAAAAGCGGAAGGCGGGTCCGATTCGAACCACAGTACCTTGCTCCCGAGGACGCCCCATTCGGGAAGGATCCTCCGCACCAGCGGCTCCACGGTTCCCAGATCTTCCCCTATGGCGAAAGCGCCCGCGCGCCGGCATTCGGCCGCGACCGCGGCCAGCACGTCCTCATGGGAAAAGCGCACATAGGTCCCATCCGAAGCTTTGCTTCCCTTGGGAATCCAGAACAGGCGGAAAAGTCCCATGACATGATCGATGCGCAGCCCTTTGGCATGCCTCAGCACGGCCCGGAAGGTTTCTTCCAAAGGTCGGTATCGCGCCTTCCGTAAGCGATGGGGAATGAAAGGCGGGAGGCCCCAATCCTGGCCCTCCCGGTTGAACCTGTCGGGCGGAGCGCCTACGGAGGCGCCGAAAGCGAGCAGATCCTGCCAGGCCCAGGCATCCGCGCCTCCGGGATCGAATCCGATGGGAAGATCCTGTACGATGGAAATGGCTGCGGCGGCGCGCTCGAGTTGCGAATCCAAAAGCCATTGCATCCAAATGTGGAAATCCACCGCAGCCGCCCTTTCCCCGGCGAACCGGGTTATGGCGGGGGAATCCGGGTGCTGGAATTCCCGCGGCCAGGTTTTCCAATCCGGCCCCATGGCCTCGGCAAGAACGCAATAGACTGCGAATTGGCGCAGCCCGGATCCGGACTCCAGGACGAAACGTGCATAACCCGGATCGGCCATTCGGTCCGGGCGCCAGAGAAGTTCCAAAGCCTCCCTCTTCAACCGCAAAACGGCATCCCGATCGATCAGGGTCGATCGGTTGAGGGAGCGGCCCCGATCCGCCAGCGGGGCCAATTCTACGGCGGCGTCATCGGCTCCGGGAACGTCTTCGATACGCAGGTAGAGAGGGGACATGAAACGGCGGCTGGATGGATAATAGGGACTGGCTTCAACCGGCGGAAGGGGTTGGCCGGCCATCAGGGGGTTCACTTGTATGAACCCGGCACCCAGCCGGGAAGCCCATTCACCCAGCCGGCGCAGATCCGCCAGGTCGCCGATGCCCCAGCTTTGCGCCGATCGGACGGCATACAGCTGCACGGCCCATCCCCAGGCTTTTCGGGAAGGCCAGGGGCATGGTTGGACTGGAACGGGAATTTTCCCGTCGCCTTCCGCGCCCAGCGTTTCGTCCAGGTTTTCCAGCGGCCCCATGATGTTGCGAAGGGCCGTTCTCAGGGTTTCCGGAGACTCCCGCCAACGATCGTCGGCATCGGTATATCCGGCTTCTATTCCCCATGCGTCCGCCGCGGGAGCGTCCGAGTCCGGAGGAGGGGATACGTTTTTTTCCGGGTCTGTTTTCCGATTGTTTCGCACCGGTATCTTTCCCTGGTTCAAGGACGGCCGCGAGGGGGTCGGATACGCGATGGTTTTTCCGACGCCGGAGCCGGGTGTTCGTTATGGCCGTGTAATCATTAGTGCCGGCTTTCCATCAGCTGCGAAACCTTTTCCAGGATATCTTCGCTTCTGAACGGCTTTTGAATGAATGCGGTATCGCCGGCCTCCAAGGCTCCGGCGGAAATGATATCCTTGGCATAGCCGGAGATGAAAAGTGTGCGGATGCCGGGATGGACGGATTTCAGTTGCTCGGCCAGCTTTCCTCCGTTCATCCCGGGCATCACCACGTCGGTCAACAGCAAATCGGCTTTTTCGGCGCGCCTTCCCGTCTCCAGGGCTTGGGAGCCGTCCGATGCCTCCAGAACCCGGTAACCCTCGTTCCGGAGAATGGTAGCCAGGAACTTACGCACCGCCCCCTCGTCCTCGGCCAGGATAACGGTCCCCTTGGAGGAAAGGCGCCCCTTGCGCGGAGCCGTGCCGGACTCCCCTTCGCCTTCCGTGAATTTCACCAGCGGAAAGTAAACCTTGAAAGTCGTGCCGGCCCCGGGTTCGCTCCGGAAGGTTATGCTGCCTTCGCTTTGCTTGACTATGCCGTACACGCTGGAAAGGCCAAGGCCCGTCCCCTGGCCCACGGGCTTGGTGGTGAAAAAGGGTTCGAAAATGCGGGCCTTCACTTCCGGACTCATGCCCGTGCCCGTGTCGCGTACGCAGAGCATGACATAAGGTCCGGGCGCGGCCTCGAAATGAGGCGATCCGAAACCGGCTTCCATGTAAACATTGGCGGTTTCCAGGGACAGGGTTCCGCCTCCCGGCATCGCGTCCCGCGCATTGATGGCGAGATTCATGATGATCTGCTGCACTTGGGTGGGATCGACTCTGACGGTCCCGAGATCCGGCTGCAGGGAGGCGCGGATGGCGACATCTTCTCCGATAAGCCGCCGCAACATTTTATCCGTTTCCGAAACCACATCGTTGAGATTGGTGAGCTTCGGCGACAAAATCTGCTTGCGGCTGTAGGCGAGAAGCTGCTGGGTAAGCGCCGCGGCCCTCTCCCCAGCCTTCCGCACCTCTTCCAGATAGTCTCCGACCTCGCTTTCCTCGCCGAGTTGGGACTGGGCCAGCGCGGTGAAACCGTTTATCGATGTGAGAAGGTTGTTGAAATCGTGGGCTATGCCGCCCGCCAGCCGCCCGATGGCCTCCATTTTCTGGCTTTGTCTCAACTGTTCCTCGGTATTCCGGATATCGGTGATGTCGCGGGCGATCTTGGACGCTCCCACAATGGTTCCGTGCGCATCCAGAATGGGCGAAACGGTGAGGGAGATGGGAATGATTTTCCCGTCCTTCCTCTGGCGGACGGTCTCATAGTGCTTAATGGTCTCGCCGTTCCGGATTCGGCCCAGGATGACTCCCTCTTCGTCCTGGAGATGGGAAGGAATGAGCATGGTAATGGATTTCCCGATCATTTCCCCGGCCGAATACCCGAAGACGGCCTCGGCGGCTTTGTTCCAGCTCGTGACGATGGAGTCGAGATTCTTGCTGATGATGGCGTCGCTGGAAGTGCGGATAATCGCCGTATATTTCTGGGATTCCTTTTCGTGGAGGCGGCGCTGTTTCAGCTCCTTTTGCAGGGCGGCATGGAGCTTGGCGTTTTCGATGGCGGCCGCCGCCTGGGACGCCAGATTGTTGAGGAGATGCACCGTCCTTTCGGTAAAAATCCCGGCCTGCGTATGTCCATAAAAAAGGCCGCCCAGCACTTCTCCGCCGCGCGAAGCGACCGGCATGGCCAGATAACTCCGGATCGGGAGGGAATCCCGGGGCAAACCATGATACGGGCCCCATTTTTCGAATTCCCCCGGCTGGACCGCGTCATCGTATCGGACATGCTTACGGCTTTCGGATATCGTTCCCAGAATCCCGCCTCCGGAGGCTTCCGGGAAACCGGCGAAGGCTTCACGGGAGGCGCCCGAAACCGTAAAAAGCGAAACCGTCCCGCCCTGGGCATCGAAGGATTCGTAGAAGAACGAGCCGAAGGCCGCCTGGGAGATTTCCCGGCCCGCATCGGTAACCAACTGAAGGATTTTTTCCAGGTCATGCTCGGCCATCAGGCTGGAACCGGTCCTGTTCAGGATTTCCAACGCATGGTGCAATTGCCGGGATTCCTTTATGCATTCCCCGGCTTCCATGGCCTGCGCCTGCAGCATGATCGCGTTCTGCTGGAGCAGGGCGATGGCCCGCAGTTTTTCCCCTTCCGGCAAATCCGGGGAGGAAAGGGTTTCCGTGGGCAATACATCGGAATGGTGTTCGCATATTTTCAGGAACAGCCCCAAAGTGGCCGGGTCGTTGAAGACCTGAAGCGGATATGCGCAAAGAAGGCGGATGGATTTACCCGTGAGGAAATTCTCCCAGAGGCCTTCCAACTCCGCGGCCGCGTCCGGCTCGCCGCTCTCCCAAAGCAAGGCCACCATCTCGCCGAAAGCGCGCAGCGGTTTGTGCCGGGACTCGGCTTGGGCCAGAATCGATTCCAGCGCTTTCCGGAACAGGGCTTCGTCCGGCGCCGAGCCGATCATGAATGAGGCCAGGGTATCGGCCGCATCCTTCAGGATCAAACGCGATTCCAGCATCGGCGCATCTGCATCCTCTCCGGAAGCCGCAAGCCCTTTCAAAAGTGCGGCCCTATGGTCGGGTGTTGCGATAACCAAGCAGGTTTCCCCTGCTGTCAAACCGGAGCGGACGTAGCGAATAAGCTGGGAAACCAGAAAATCGTCCTTTTCGTAGAATTGCACGCAATGACGGTGCCTGCATTCCCCTTTTCGAAGGCGATTCGGGTTCCGGTGAGGTTCCATATGTGCTGCGCTTCCCATTTTTTTTGAACATACGCTTTTTCGGCAAAACTCCATGGAAATGTTCAAACCCCGTAGAATTAAAATTCCGGGATTCTACTTGGACCATAGCCGGAAAAATCGGTGTTGGAAACGCCCCGGTCAGGAATTGACCGACGGCTCTTATCAGGCCGATTTCTTCTTGGAATTAGGCCGCTATCTTTCCGAGAATCATGGCATCCGCCTTGCTATATAGCCTAGAAAACCCTGGAGTGGCGATGTTTACTCAAAAAACTTCATTCAGCCCTGCCCTCTTGACTTTTCTTTTTTGCGCTGCATCGGCTGTACAAGCCGGTCAATCCGCATCCTTCACTTGCCAGGCGACGCAAGGATTCGCCTGGCAAGGGACATCCCAGGTGACCGCCGAACGGATCGACATTACCATCCTTCCCGATCATCTGGACGTGGAGCATGAGATACGCATCGATGCACGATCGAATTGGAACGCGCCTTCGCACCCCAATTCCCTCGAAATCCTGGGGAATCTCACCATGACAAAGGGCACGGTGATGACCGGCCTCCTCCTGTGGAACGGGGACGTCGTTCTCAAGGGCAAATTGCTAAGCCTGGAAATGGCGCGCCGCAAATATGAAGAAGTGGTGGACCGGAATGTAACCGTTCCGCCTCCTCCGCGCGATCCGGCGATCCTGGAAAAAACGGGCGAAAACACCTATGCCTTGAGCATTTTTCCCGTTTCCCTGAACGGGTCACGCAAAATCCGGCTCCGCTACCTCATTCCTTCGACTTTCCGTGACGGGGCGCATCGGATGGCTTTCCCCCATGCTTTTTCGCGCCTCGCCAAGGTATCGATACGGGGCGCCGACGGTATTTCAGGATATGCTCTCACCTCTATTCGATCGGACAATAGTCTAAAAACGGTGAAGAACGAGGATGCCGTCAGCACGCCTCTGACGCTCGATTCCGAAGCCTACCAGCAATTCCTTCCCCTCCCGGGCTGGCCCTCGGGGAGCGGAGCCTGGTTAAGCAATATCACCCCTCTATTCGGCGACGCGGAAGGCTCGCGGGTCTATGCCGGATCGATGCGGGACACGAAAGGTACCCGCGGCCATGTGGCGCATTACATTTTCATTCCGCCCGCCGATTTCGTCGACCTCTCCCCCGGCCCGGCGATACGCATAGTCGCCGAGATTACGGACGGCGCCGACACCGTCAGGAAAGAGATTAACGGAGACGAATACGGGCGGCAGGGAGCGGAGGAATTGCGCGTTTTTTCCCACGCGGCCTTGAGCGACAGCATCACCTGGAAAATTTATACCAACGGCGAAATCACCAGCGAAAAGACCGAAAAACCCTTGGTCATCACCGCCGAAGACGGCAATCAATTGGCCCGCACCTTCGGCGGAAACCTTTTTTATCCTCTGGCCGAAAGCATGCCATATTCTCTCGCGGCGGCCTGGGGCTTCATCGACAGTAAATACGCCTTGCTCGCCTTGGAAAAGGATTTTCTAAAATCCGATACGGCGCGGCACTATGAAATGGCCGGAGTGCCTGACCTGCATCCCGAAGACATTTTTCCGGAGGATGGGCATCTCGACGACATTCCGCTCTCCGCCTGGTCGATGCAAAGGAACTTCAACCGGGACGAATTGCTGGAACCCTCTTCCATCGCCGCCAAAGGCCTCCCTCCCGGAATACGCTGGAGATTCCTCGACGGCCGCGTGATGGTTGAGATCGACAATGCCGCCCTTGCCCATGGCTTGCGCGTCAGCCTACATGGCCTGAACGGCAAGCTTCTGAAAGAATGGAACTCCAGCGAAATGTCCCGGGGCCGCTTGGACTGGTCCCCCCGCAGCGAAAGTTACGCTGCGGGCATTTGCCTGCTTCGCATCGTATCCGGAGCGCGGACTTATTCCGCGCGGGTGGTACTGCGTTAAACCCGTGCCTTAAAGCGCCCGCCTGGGATTTGCCGAGACCATAAGGAATCTTGCTTTGAAGTCGCCTCTTTTCGATATTCGCAAAAGGCCGCTGCATCCCGCTCAGGGCTACCTTGGGGCGTAAGCTATTGATCTGTCTGCCACTATGACATGATCTAACGGCACACCCATATTATTTTCGGCATTATCGTATCAAAATCATCCTTGTGTGATAAGCCGAGAGGACCGCGTTGAATTTTTTTTCGAAACCGTGAACTTTTTGTTGCAAACCGGATACGCATACATTAGGTTTCATCGCGTGAAAGCGTGAAGACTTTCACCCCTGACTAAAAAGAAGTACGGGTTACGATATCGACGTTATGGATTCCTGGAATTCAGCCGTCGTTTTGCCTTTGCCATGGAAATATTCACGGGAATATAAGGGGGGCGCTTGGTGATTTTAAAATCCATCCGGGTGATGGCTTTTTTCAGGGTCATACCTTTACTCATCGCGGGCCTGGGGGCCGCGTCCGCGCAAAGCGTGGTATTGCCCCCTCCGGATGCTCAAGGGTGGATAAAACTGTTCCGAGGCGGCAACACCGCCGATTTTTATTCCTTTTACACCAATGGCGTCAACGCCAGGCCGGCCGATAGGAAAACCGCCTTTCCGGATAATACTTTCCGCGTGCAAGGCGACACTATTCAAGTCGCCACCAATTCCACCGGCCATCTCATGTTCCGCCAGCCCTTCTCCCATTACCGCCTTCGCTTCCAAATGCGCTGGCCGGGACAGCTTTACAATTGCGGCGTGCTCCTGCATATACAGGAAAACGACCTGACGGCTTTGGGGCATTTTCCCCGTTCACTTGAGGCCCAGGGAGATCCCAAGCAGGGCATGGGTCAGCTCTGGAATATCGGCGACGTATGGGTAACGGTGCGGTCATCGGCGTCGGGCAATCCCCGTTACGCGCCCACGGCCTCCGAAATCCATTACGGCGGGGCCAATGCGAATGCCCGCCGCGTTGACGGCGTAAACGGCTACGGTCAGCCCCGGCCGCCTGCGATCTGGGCCAACAACGACTGGCGCTCCAATACGGATTGGGTGACCATGGAAGTGGCCGTTTACGGCTCCGACAGCATCCTGCATTATGTGGACGGTGAACTGCAGCTCAAGTACCGGGATCCGCGCGTTTCCACGGGCGGAACAGTGAACAATGTTTCCAAACGCCTGGATCGGGGCCTGCTCGCCTGGCAGGCCGAAGGCGGGCCGGTATGGTACCGAAATCTGGAAATCCAAATCCTTCCCGGAGATTCCCTGTACAAGCCCACCACGGCCCAACGGCATGCGCGACATGGCATCGCGCCCAAGGAATTACCCCGGCTGATTTTAAGCCCTAACGGAATGGCCGTTACCCGCGGAGCGGCGGCTTTCGCTCCCTATTACGATTTTCGGGGCCGCAGTCTGGATTCCCGCGCCGGATTAATGATTATTCCGAATGCCGGCCGGAATTCCGAACCCTATCCGGAACCATAGCGCAGGAGATATCCATGATCCGTAAAGTCATAATCTGCACCGCGGCGTTCGCCATCGGCGTCTGGGCGCAAACCCGGCCGCGCGATCCGTTCATTTTCCGCACCGCGCTGAGATCCGCAGGCACAGGAGGCAACGCGCTTGTTTGCCAGGCCTCAGCCGAATGCCGAAACCGGCTCATAGCCGTCTTGCTGAACCCGCAGATGACGGCGCTGTACAGCACCGAATCCGGCAGCCTGTATCTCACCCGGAACGCCTTGCCGCAGGACGGGAATCTCACCTATAACCACCTCCAATTCGGCAACCGACTGGCTTGGCAGACCGGAAGTTCGGCGGGCGTCACCATGCATCGCAACGATGCAGCGCAGTCCTGGGAATTGAGGCAAGGCGGGAGCACCGTTGCGTCCACCATAGTTTATAAGGGTTTCAATTTGGCCGGCAATGTAGCCACCCTGAAGCATAATCTGGTGGCCGGCGCCACGACGGTATCCATCCTGGAAACCCCGGAATACGCGGCCGTGGGCGGCAAACCGGGATTGCGCCGCACCATCGCGGTCAGCGGCCTGGAAAGCGGACAAAGCGTCCGGGTGCGCCTGAGCGGATCGGTAAGCCCTGAAACCTGGACGGCCGAAAGCGGTGGAACCCTTGAAGGTTCCAATCCCATATACCTTAATATCAGCAGCAACGGAACGGCCATCGTGACCGGATCCTGGCAACCCTAAAGCATAACGAGGCGAATATGAATAACAGAACGATGTTAATCGCGGCCACGCTGGGATGCCTGGCGGGAGCGGCCTTTTCCCAGACCGGCATGCATTCCGGCTATACCTACTCCAATGTGACTTTTTCGCCCGCCAATATCTTTTACGGGAATTCCCCCGGCCCGTTGGTGGGCGGGATGGACGTTTTCCCCGACGGCCGTATCGCGGTGGCGGAATGGGGCCTTCCCGCATCCGTGTATATCATCGACGGATTGCAGAACGGCGGATCCGCCGCCCAGGTGAAGCTATTCGCGAAGGGCCTGGACAATGTAATGGGTCTCAAGATCGTGGACAGCGTCATTTACGTGCTGGAAAAAGAAGGCCTTACCCAGCTTCTCGACACGGACGGCGACGGCGTCGCAGATCAATACAATTGCATCAATCAGACTTTCCCCTCCAACGTCAGCATGCTGAACCTGAGCTTCGATCTGGGCTTCCTCAACAACTCCTTCCTGGTGCCGCTGTCTTCGGACGTGGCCACGGGGGGATACGATTTCGGATCGAGCCAGCAAGCCGGTACCACTGCTTTTCCCGGCCGGTCCCAGATGTACAAAGTCGATGCGACCGGCGCGAGCACACCCTTCGCGGGAGGCTTCCGCAATCCTAACGGCGTAACCGTGAATGGCGAAGACATATTCGCGACCGACAATGAAGGCTCGTGGATGCCTTCCTCCAAGCTCATCCACGTTCGGCAAGGGAAATTTTACGGGCATCGCACCAATCCCCCGCAACAATTCCAGGAATCCAACAATAATGCGGAAACCCCGCCGGTGGTGTGGTCCAACTTCAACGATGCCACCGATGCGACCGGCCGCTCCTGGGGAAATCCCATCATGCTCCAGAAGGGACGGTATCGCGGGCATTTCCTGATACCGGACCTGGTTAACGGCGAGCCCAATAAAGTGGTGCGGGTTTTCGTGGAGCGCGTGGGCGGCGAGTTGCAGGGAGTGTTATTTCCCTTCGTTAAAAGCTACAACAATGCCGGGGTGCACCGCATCAAGGAAGGCGACGACGGCGAATTGTACCTGGGTCTTCTCGGCACCAATTGTTGCTGGGGGCAGCGTGCCAATATGATCAAAGGCTTCCACGTTCTCAGGCCCAACAACAACGTACCCTTCGAGATAATGGCCATTCGCTCTTTGGGACAAAGCGGATTCCAGCTTGAATTCAGCAAGCCGGTGGGCGCCGCCGGCAACCAGGCCGCGCGCTATACCGCCACCTCCTGGCGACAGGTCGCGTCCGAGGCCTATGGCGGCGGCAATCGCTCCGGGTTCTCCACGCTCACCGTATCCTCGGCTACGGTTTCCGCCGACGGGCTCAAGGTTACCCTTCAAATCAGCGGATTGCCTTCGGCGGAACAACTCCAGTCGCAACCGGGCCGCGTCGTCAAAATCTCGGTGAACGGCTTGTCCGCACAGGACGGAAACGCGCTCTGGACCCAATTCGGCGCCTATACCTTGAACCGCTACGGCCCCGGCACGGATTACACCGCCGTGGAAAACACCACTCGTGCGGTCTCCCGGGATGTGGAAGCGGGATGGAAGCTCGTGGCCGGGAACGGTCACCATTTCCTCCAATTCAGCTGGGACCAAACCACCCCAAAAAACGTGGCTGTTTATGACATGAAAGGGGAGATTCGTTTTCAGGTAAATGAGGCGAAAGGCCCGAGGGTAAGGCTGGAAACGGGAAAGCTGTCCCGTGGAATGTACATGGTACGGGTGCAGGAGGGCCGGAAGACGGCCGCCCGGCCTTTCATGGTTCAATAATGGCGCGGACCGGGAGGATTTTTATCTTCAACCGCGGATCAAAAGGGGTTTGTAAATGAAATTCGGTTTATTTTTGCTTACTTGTGCGGCCCTGGCGGGAACGACATCCGCCCAGCCGGACGCCATCAATACGCTGACGGACTATGAAGAAGTCCAAGGCTTCGAGCTGATGTTCGACGGCACGCCGGAAAGCTTCCGCAACCGGTTCGCCAATTATCAGCAGAACAGCCCCGACAATTCCAATTTGCATGCCGGTTGGGCCGTGAACTCCGCCCTCACCGATCCCGACAAACCCGGGGCGGCTTTCCGGGCCGTAGTGAACGGGGCGGCCAATGTCGATATCAGGACGCGCGGACAATACCGGGATTTCGATTGGCGCATGGAATTCCGCAACGGCGGCAACCAGGGCGTTTTCTACCGGTTCGACGTTTCCGGCGTCTATGCCTGGAACACCGGCATTGAATACGCCATCGACAATAACGTGACTCAATCCAACCAGAAGTACCGGGCGGGAAGCGCCTATGATTTGATCGCGCCCTACTCTCAGGAATATCAGGTACGCTCCACCAACAAATGGAACTCAATGCGCATCGTGGTGAAGGGCGATAGCCTGGAGCATTGGATGAACGACGTCAAGGTGGTCGCCCTCCGCTACTGGTCGCCGATTTTCCAGTCCGCGGTGCAGAACAGTAAATGGACGTCCTTCAACCGATATTGCCAAACCTCCCCCAACATCCGCACCTATATTCCCGCCGGATACCTGGGATTGCAGGCGGATCATGGCGGAGCCTGGGAAATCCGCCGGATGCGAATTCTCCACGACTCCATCCCGGCCCAGAACCGGGTCAAACTCGGCCCGGTGGAAACCTCCACCGTTTCGGTTGGGCCGGAAGCAAGGGAAATTGGATTCGGACATCGCATCGAAAAGCTGTCGCGGGGATTCCGGATTTCCGTGGATCCGGAAAACCGGTTGCAGGCGATAGAGGTCCGGGATTTCGGCGGCCGGCTGGTGCAACGCATCAAGCCCGTTTCCGGAAACGAAGCGGTGCTGGATGGAAACGGCCTCCGCCCCGGCCTACATTTCCCGCGGATGGAAACCCTCAAGGGCTACCTTTACGGCAAGACTTT
>Ga0079224_100008629_pt1 | contig 13824 bp, 11 predicted proteins | sample Stecom2015_FD_80414 | JGI IMG/M metagenome (GOLD analysis project Ga0079224, IMG submission 80414) | Agricultural soil microbial communities from Utah to study Nitrogen management - Steer compost 2015 | ecosystem: Environmental > Terrestrial > Soil > Agricultural land | place: USA: Utah... | reverse complement strand
GGGGGATGGAGGAGGAAGGCTTTCGGGGTCAGTGCGTGGGGAGGGTGCCGACCGCGCTGCGGCCGCCGTCGACGGTGTAGATGCCCCCGGTGATCCAGTCGGCCTCGTCGCTGGCGAGGAAGAGGGCGAGGGAGGCGATGTCCTCGACCGTGCCGAGGCGGCCGAGCGGGTAGTGGCGTGCGGCGGCGGCGTTGGCCTCCGCCACGGTGGCCGCGGTCAGGCCGCGCTTCTGCCGGGACCGCTCCACCAGCGGGGTGTAGACCCCGCCCGGGCAGATCGCGTTGACGCGGATGTTGTCGGGGGCGTAGGCGGCGGCCATCTGCCGGGTGATGGAGACGACGCCGCCCTTGGCGGCGGCGTAGGGGAAGATGCCGGGGATGCCGATGAGGCCGCCGACGCTGGCCTGGTTGATGATGACGCCGCTGCGGCGCTCCACCATGTGCGGCAGCGCGTACCGGGAGGTCAGCCAGACGCCCTTGAGGTTGACGGCGATGACCCGGTCCCACTCCTCCTCGGTGGTGTCGGCGGCGTCGCCGGAGCCGGGGATGCCCGCGTTGGCGAAGACGACGTCGATCCGGTCGAAGCGGGCGAGGGTCTCCTCGGTCATCCGTTCGGCGTCGGCGGCGGCGGAGACGTCGGCGGCCAGGGCGATGGCGGTGCCGCCGGCCTCGCTGATCTGCTCGGCGACCCGGCGGGCCGCGTCCGCGTCGAGGTCGACGCAGGCGACCCGGGCGCCCTCCGCGGCGAAACGCAGGGCGCTGGCGCGGCCGAAGCCCGATCCGGCTCCGGTGATCAGCGCGACCTTGTCCGTCAAGCGGCCCTGTGCGGCCATGGGTCCTCCCGAGACGCCGACAACATACCCAAATCAAGTGTTTTGATTATCACTAAATCGGGGTGCTGTCCATGCTCGGTGCGGCGTCGGCGGCCCGCTGCTCGGCGGTGTGGGCGCGCAGTGCGGCGAGCAGGAAGTCGACCAGGCGCCGGGCGTAGCGGCGGCGGGCCGCGGCGTCGGAGCGGACGTGGTCGGGGGCGGCGGTCGAGTAGTTGACCACCGCGCCGTGCAGGGCGTCGAGCAGCACCGACACGGGCGTGTGCGGGCTCAGTTCGCCGCGGGCCAGCGCCCGTTTGACGATCGCCCGGCTCGTGCGGATCTGTGACTCGCGCACCCGGCTCCAGCGTTCGGTGATGTCGGGGATGATGCGCGACTCCACCGCCATGCGCCGCGCGGCCATCCCGTCGGGGCCGCAGAACAGGTCCATCAGCAGGTCGGCGAACTCCACCAGGTCGGTGCGGACGTCGCCGTTGTCGATCTCGGCGATGGGGGCGAACCTGCTGGCCACCGCCTCGGTGAGCAGGTCCGCCTTGCTGGTCCAGCGCAGGTACAGCGAGGCCTTGCCGACTCCGGCGGTCCGCGCCACGGCCTCCATGCTGAATCCCGACCAGCCGGACAGGCCGAAGACCCGCAGGGCGGCGGCGATGATGCGCCGGTCCACCTCCGGGTCGCGGGGGCGGCCTCCTCGGTCCCTGGGTGAGGACATGTTCATGGGCTCCAGACTCGCACATCTCGCGGGGGTTGACTTACTGAACAGCTACCGTTCATTATCAGGTTTGTATACGGCAAGCGTTCAGTAAAGAGGGGCACGTGTCTACCGGAATCCGCGCTGAGGCCGAGGACTTCGGCCGCACCGTCGCCGCCGTCCTCGACGACCGGTGGGGCGACGCCACCGCCGCGCCCCACGGCGACCTCGCCGGACTGTGGCGGACCGCGGCCGAGCAGGGATGGTTCGAACTCGCCTCCGAACGGGCCCTGGACTTCCTCGTCGCCGCGGTCCGCGAACTCGGCGCGCGGGCCTGCCCGCTGCCGCTCGTCGACGCCTACGTCGCCGGACTGCTGCTCGACGCCGACCGCGGCGCACAGGTCGCCTCCGGACAGCTGCGCCCGATCGTGGCCGTCGTCGACGACCCCGACACCGACACGGCCGACCACTGCGAGGCCGCCCCCCAGGCCACCCACCTCCTGCTGGTCCACCCGGCCGGCGGGCGGGTGCGGCTGGCGCCGATCAGCCGGACCGAGCCCACCCCCGGACTGGCGGTGCCCGCCTGGTCGCGGGTGCGTGCCGGCGCGACGGAGACCGAGGTGGCGGCCGATCCCGCGGCGGTCGCCGACGCCCTGGCGGTGTGGACCCTGGGACTGGCGGTGCGGGCGCTCGCGGCGGCCGAGCGCGGCCACGAGCTGGCCGTCGCCCACGCCACCACGCGGGAGCAGTTCGGCCGCGTCATCGGCGGCTTCGGCGCGGTGCAGCAGCGGGTCGCCGCCTGCCACATCGAGATGGCCGCGGCCAACGCGCTCGTCGGAGACGCGGTCGGCCACGGCCTGGCGGGAAGCGGGGAGTGGCCGCTGGCCGCGGCGCTGGCCGTGCGCCACATCGGCGACACGGCCACGTCCGTCATGTTCGGGGCGCAGCACACCCTGGGCGCGATCGGGTTCTTCGAGGAGCACGAGGCCGCCTGGCTGTTCCGCCGGGTGCACGCCGACGTGGTCCGGCTGCACGCCCACGCCCGCCACGCCGTGCGGATCAGCCGCGCCCTGGTGGAGCAGGGCCGGTCGCTGCCGTCCTTCCACCTCGGCGAGGCCGCCGAGCGGTTCCGCGCCGAGGTGCGCGCCCTGCTCGCCGAGCACCGCCTCGTCGACGAGCACGGCCGGGAGGGGCACGACCAGGAGGGGCTGCGCGCGGCGATGGCCGAACGCGGACTGTTCAGCCTCGGCTGGCCGCAGGAGGCGGGCGGCCGGCAGGCCGGAGTCGCCGAGCAGGCCGTCCTCAACGAGGAGATGAAGTACGCGCGCGGCCCGGTCGACCGCGCGATGAGCGCCACCATGCTGCTGGGGCACTCGATCCTGCGGCACGGCACCCCCGAGCAGCAGGCGGAGTTCCTGCCGCTGATCCGGCGCGGCCAGCTGCGCTTCTGCCTGGGCTACAGCGAACCGGAGGCGGGCTCGGACCTGGCGTCCCTGCGCACCCGGGCGGTGCGCGACGGCGACCACTGGGTCATCAACGGCCAGAAGTCCTGGACCACCAGGGCGCACACCGCCAGCCACGTGTGGCTGGCGGTGCGCACCGACCCCGACGCGGTGCCGCGCCACGCGGGCATCACGATCTTCCTGGTGCCGATGGACACCCCCGGCATCACCGTCCAGCAGTACACCGCGCTGTCCGGCGAGGTCTCCTGCACCGTCTTCTACGACGACGTGCGGGTGCCCGACAGCATGCGGGTCGGCGAGGTCAACGGCGGCTGGCGGGTGATCACCGACGCCCTGGCCGCCGAGCGCGTCGTCATGGGCGGGGTCGCCGCCACGCTGCTGCGCCAGCTCGACGACCTGCTGGAGCACCTGCGCACCGACCCCGAGCGGCTGCTCGGCGCGGACGGCTCCGCCAAACGCGACCGGCTGGAGTCGCTGGCCGCCCGGCTGCAGGCCGCCCGCGCCCTGGTGCTGGAGGCCACCCGGGCCATGGCCGGGGGCGGGGCCTCGGACCTGGCCGCCCCGATGGCGGGGGTGCTCGGCGGGGAACTCGCCGAGGACTTCGGCCAGGGCGTGCTGGAACTGCTGGGACCGGAGGCCGCGCTGGGCGCGCAGGTGCCCGGCGTGCCCGGGGGCGGGGGGTTCGAACGGGCGCTGCGCACCTCGCCGATGTTCGTCATCGGCGGCGGCACCAACGACATCCAGCGCGCCATCATCGCGCGCGGCCTGGGACTGCCCCGCGAGGAGCGCGCGGCACGGAAGAAGGAGCGGTAGATGCGGACCGCGCTGACCGAGCTGCTCGGCGTCGACCTTCCCCTGGTCGGGTTCAGCCGCTCCCCGGCCGTGGTCGCCGAGGTGTCGAAGGCGGGCGGTTTCGGGGTGCTGGCGGCCACCGCCTACCGCCCCGAGGAGCTCGACGCCCAGCTCACCTGGATCGAGGAGCAGGTGCGGGGGCGCCCCTACGGGGTGGACCTGCTGGTCCCCGCCGCGACGTCGGACCGGGACCCCGAGGCCCTGGCGGCGGAGCTGCGCGCGCAGATCCCCGCCGAGCACATCGAGTTCGTCCGGGGCCTGCTGGAGAAGTACGGGGTGGACCCCGGCGACCTGTCCCGGGGGTTCGGCGCGGCCGACGGCCAGGTGGCGGGCATCGCCCCGACGGGGGTGGAGGCGCTGCTGGACGTCGCCTTCTCCCACGACATCTCCCTGGTGGCCAACGCGCTCGGTCCGCCGCCGCCGTCACTGGTGGAGCGCGCCCGCAGGGCGGGCGTGGTGTCGGCCGCGCTGGTCGGCAACGCCCGGCACGCCGTCCGGCAGCTGGAGGCCGGGGTGGACCTGCTGGTCGCCCAGGGAACGGAGGCGGGAGGGCACACCGGGACCGTCGCCACCATGGTGCTGACCCCCGAGGTCGTGCGGATCGCCGGGGACACCCCGGTGCTGGCGGCGGGCGGGATCGCCTCGGGGCGGCAGATGGCCGCCGCGCTGGCGCTGGGCGCCGCGGGCGTGTGGTGCGGGTCGGTGTGGCTCAACAGCGTCGAGGACATCACCCCCGAGCACGTCAAACGGAAGTTCCAGGCCGCGGCCAGCACCGACACGGTGCGGTCGCGCACCCGCACCGGCAAGCCCGCCCGCCAGCTGCGCAGCGCCTGGCACGACGAGTGGGAGCGTCCCGGAGCCCCGGAGCCGCTGGGCATGCCGCTGCAGATGATGCTGGCCAAGGACGCCTGGCAGCGCATCGACGCGGCGGCGCGGGCGGGCTCGCCGGGCGCCCGCGCCCTGGAGTCGTTCTTCGTCGGGCAGGTCGTGGGCTCCTTCGCGGAGCTGCGGCCCACCGCCGAGATCGTCGCCGGGATGGCCGCCGAGTGCGCCGAGTGCATCAGCGGACTCCAGCGGGTGCTGTGAGCGCCGTGCAGACCTTCGTGGAGAGAAAGGGAGAAGGCCGTCCGGGGCCGCGCCGCGCGGCCCCGGACGGCCGGGGCTCAGGCGGGCCAGCCCGCGTCCAGGTCGGTGCCGACGTGCATGGTGATGGTCTTCTCGGCGATGAGCGCCTCGTCGCCGGTGACGCGGATGCGGTCGAGGTAGGTGCCCCAGCCGATGGCCGAACGGTCGGCGCCGCGGCCGGTGAAGAGGAAGTAGGAGGAGACCTCCACCAGGCCCGGCGCCAGCCAGGTGGTCTTGGGGGAGGTGATGAAGTGCCGCTTCTCCGCGGGGTCGAGCTGCAGGAGCCGGCGGTAGAACTCCGCGATCCCGCGCCGCCCCACGGCGTCGCCGCGCCGGGTGCGCAGCACGCCGTCCTCGGTGAACAGGGCGGCCACCGCCTCGGGGGTGGGGTCGTCCAGGGTCTCGGCGTAGCGGTGCAGGTGGTTGCGGGCGGTCTCCATCTCTTCGAGCCGCCGCACACGGTTCAGCAGGTCCTCCACGGCGTGCGGGTCGGTGGCGGTCATGGCCGGTCTCCTCGTCCTCGGCGGGGCAGGGCCGCGGAACTTCCTTGACCCCACCCGGCAAATGTGATTATTATCATTCTCATAATTATCATCATTAAATGAACGTGGGGAGTCGCCCCGAGCGACGGAGAGAGGGGAGGGCGCCGTGTCCCTGACGGAACGTCCCGAACTGTTCATCGGCGGGCGCTGGACCGCCGGCAGCCAGACCCGGCAGATCGAGGTCCGCAACCCGGCCACCGGAGCCCGCGTCGGAAGCGCCGCCCTGGCCTCGACCGCGGACATCGACGCCGCGGTCGAGGCCGCCCGCGCCTCCTTCGACTCCGGGGTGTGGGCCGACACCCCGCCCGAGGAGCGCTCCGCCGTCCTGCACCGGGCCGCCGACCTGCTGGAGGCCCGCGCCCCCGAGCTCGCCCGGCTCATCACCTCCGAACTCGGCTGCCCCATCTGGTTCAGCGAGCGCGCCCACGTCCCCAACCCCCTCCGCAACCTGCGCTACTACGCCGACCTGGCCAAGGACTTCGACTACGACGAGCGCCGCGGCGACGGGACCAACACCAGCCTCGTCACCCAGGTCCCCGTCGGCGTCGTCGCCGCCGTCACCCCCTGGAACGGGCCGCTGAGCACCCCCACCCTCAAGGTCGCCCCCGCGCTCGCCGCGGGATGCTCGGTCATCCTCAAGCCGCCGCCCGAGACGCCGCTGTCGGCCTACAACCTCGCCGACGCCCTGAGTGAGGCGGGCCTGCCCGAGGGCGTGCTCAACATCGTCCCCGCCGACCGGGAGGAGGGCGCCCACCTCGTCAACCACCCCGGAGTCGACAAGGTCGCCTTCACCGGCAGCTCCGCCGCGGGCAAGAAGATCATGGCCGCCTGCGCCGCCCGCGTCGCCCGCGTCACCCTGGAACTGGGCGGCAAGTCCGCCGCGATCATCCTCGACGACGCCGACGTCGACAAGGTCGTCCCCGCCCTGCTGCCGATGGCGTTCATGGTCAACGGCCAGGCCTGCATCGCCCAGACCCGGCTGCTGGTGCCCCGCTCCCGCAGGGACGAGTTCATCGACGCGTTCGCCCAGGCCATCGCCGCCCAGCGGGTCGGCGACCCGCTCGACCCCGCCACGATGATCGGCCCCATGGTCAGCCGGCGCCAGCAGGAGCGCGTCGAGGGCTACATCGCCACCGGCCGCACCGAGGGAGCCCGCGTCGTCGTCGGCGGCGAGCGCCCCCACCTGCCCCCGGAACTGGCCGGAGGCCACTTCGTCGCCCCCACCCTGCTCGCCGACGTCCACAACTCGATGCGCGTGGCCCAGGAGGAGATCTTCGGCCCCGTGCTCGCCGTCATCGACTACGACGGCGACGACGAGGCCGTCGCCATCGCCAACGACTCCGTCTACGGCCTGTCCGGCTCGGTGTGGGGCAACGACGAGGAACGCGCCCTGGCCGTCGCCCGCCGCATGCGCACCGGCATGGTCAGCCTCAACGGCCGCCCCCAGGCCTTCGGCTCCCCCTTCGGCGGGTTCAAGGAGTCCGGCATCGGCCGCGAGATGGGCCCCGAGGGCTTCCGGGCCTACCTGGAGACCATGTCCATCGCCGTCGGCTCCTGAAGGACGCGAAGGGCACGACAGGGAACGAGGAGACGATGACCCAACGCCTGACCGGGCGCGTCGCGGCCGTCACCGGCGGCGCCAGCGGCATCGGCGAGGCCACCGCGCGGCGCTTCCACGCCGAGGGGGCCAGCGTCGTGATCGCCGACATCCAGGACGACGCCGGCCGCGCCCTGGCCGCGGAGCTGGGCGAGCGCGCGCTGTTCGTGCGCACCGACGTCAGCCGCGAGGAGGACGTCGCCGCGCTCGTCGACACCGCGGTCGACCGCTTCGGCCAACTCGACGTGATGTTCAACAACGCCGGGATCATGGGCGCGCTCGGCCCCATCGACGCCACCCGGATGAGCGACGCCGACCTCACCATCGCGGTGAACCTGCGCGGCGTCATCTGCGGGATGAAGCACGCCGCCCGGGTCATGAAGCCCCGGCGCAGCGGCGTCATCCTGTCCACCTCCAGCCCCGCGGGCGTGCTGGGCGGCATCGGACCGCACATCTACAGCGCTGTCAAGGCCGCGGTCATCGGCCTGTCCAACTCGGTCGCGGCCGAACTGCGCCAGCACGGCATCCGCGTCAACACGATCATCCCCGGGGCCGTGGTCTCCCCCATGACCGCGGGGGTCGTCGCCGACGACGCGACCGACCTCGCCGGAGCCGAGGAGGCGCTGGGCCGCACCGCCCTCATGGGAAGCCCCATCCAGCCCGCCGACGTCGCGGCCGGAGCCCTCTACCTGGCCAGTGACGACGCCGCCTTCGTCACCGGCGTCGTGCTGCCGGTGGACGCCGGACTGACCGGGGCGAGCCGGCCCTCCCCCTACACCTCGGGCCGCTACGCCACCCCCGTCGCCCTGCTGGAGGCCGGGCGGCGCATCGGAACGGAGAGCTGAGGAACGCCATGGTGACCCCCCAGCGGCTGCGGGAGTTCTTCCGGCCGCGCTCCTTCGCCCTCGTCGGCGCCAGCGACAAGTCGACCTTCTCGGCGCTGCTGTACCGCAACCTCGTGGCGGCCGGCCACGAGGAGGCGACCTACCTGGTCAACCGCAGGGCCGAGCGGGTGCACGGCCGCCGCGCCCACGCCAGCTGCCAGGACATCGGCCGCCCCGTCGACCTGGCCTTCGTCATGGTGCCCGCGGCCGCGGTGGAGGAGGCCCTGCGCGACGCCGCCGCGGCCGGGGCGCGCGGCGCACTGGTGCTCAGCTCCGGCTTCGCCGAGGCGGGCGAGGAGGGGCGGCGCCGCCAGCAGCAGCTGGTCGACCTGGCCGCCGAACTCGACCTGCTGCTGCTCGGCCCCAACGTCCTCGGCTTCACCAACGTCGCCGCGGGCGTGCCCGCGATGGTGCTCGCCGACCCGCCGACCGTCCCCGGCCACGTCGCCCTCATCTCGCAGAGCGGCGCCAGCTGCGGCGCGATGAAGGACTTCGCGGCGCTGTCCGGGGTGGGCCTGTCCCACGTGATCACCGTCGGCAACGAGGCGATGATCACCGTCGGGCACCTGGTCGACTACCTCGTCGACGACGAGCAGACCCGCGCCATCGCGGTGTTCATGGAGGGAGTCCGCCAGCCCGAGGTGTTCGCCGCCGCGGCCCGCCGCGCCGCCGCGGCGGGCAAGGCCGTCGTCGTGCTCAAGGCGGGGCGCAGCGAACTGGCCGCCCGCGCGGCCGCCTCGCACACCGGCGCCCTCGTCGGCGACGACCGCGTCATCGACGCGGTGTTCGCCCGCCACGGGGTCATCAGGGTCGACACCATCGAGTCGATGCTGGTCACCGCCGGGGTGGCGGCGCACACCGGCCCGCTGGCCCGCCCGGGGGTGGGCGTCGTCTCCATCTCCGGCGGCGCCTGCGACATCCTCGCCGACCTCGCCCAGGACGCCGGGGCCGCGCTGCCGGAGCTGTCGCCGGCCACCACCGAGCGGATCCGGGCGGTCATGCCCTCCTACGGGCACGTGCAGAACCCGCTCGACATCACCGGGGCGGCCATCCTCGACCCCTCCCTGTGGGAGGAGACGGTCGCCGCGGTGGGACAGGACCCCGGCGTCGGCGTGGTGGTCGCGGTCAACAGCCTGCCCTGGCGCGAGGACGGCGAGCCCTTCTACGGCCAGAAGTACGTCGACGCCATCGGCGCGGGCGCAACGCGCTCCACCGCCCCGGTCCTCTACCTCACCCAGGTGACCCAGCCGATCGGCGCACAGGCCCGCGCCGTCCTCGACCAGGGGGGACTGGCCCACGTCGTGCCCGGCCTGCACCTGGGCATCGACGCCCTGGCCCGGGTGGCGCGCTGGTCGCTGGAACGCGAACGGATCGCCGGGGAGGAGCGGCACGGCCGGGTGCGCCTCCGCGACGTCGACCCCGTCCCGCTCTCCGAGGTCCAGGCGCGCGCCCTGCTGGAGGACGCGGGCATCCCCGTGGTCCCCGCACAGCACGTCCGCTCCGCGGCGGAGGCGCGGGCCGCGGCCGGCCGCTTCGGCGGCCCGGTGGCCATGAAGATCGTCTCCGCCGACCTTCCGCACAAGAGCGACGTGGGCGGTGTGCGGCTGGGCGTGGACGCCGCGGCGGCGGCCGAGGCCTACGAGGAGATCGTCGCGGCGTGCGCGGCCAAGGCCCCCGAGGCCCGCCTGGACGGGGTCCTGGTCTCCCCGATGCGTCCGGACGGCCTGGAACTGCTCGTCGGGGTGACCCGCGACCCCGACTGGGGACTGATGCTGGCCGTCGGCCTGGGGGGCGTCCTCGTGGAGGTCCTCGACGACGTCGCGCTCACCCCGCTGCCGGTCTCCCCCGACCGCGCCCGGTCGATGCTGCAGAGCCTGCGCGGCGCGGCGCTGCTGCGCGGGGTGCGGGGCCGCCCGGGCGCCGACATCGACGCCCTGGCCGAGACGGTCAGCGCCGTGGGGCGGCTCGCCGAGGAGCTCGGCCCCCGACTGGAGTCTTTGGAGATCAACCCGCTGCGTGTCGCGGGGGAGCGCATCGAGGCCCTCGACGCGCTCGTCACCTGGTGCGACACCGCCCCGCACACGTCTGGAAAGGACACCGCCGGATGCTGACCGACAAGAGGGTCCTGGTCACCGGAGCAGGCCACGGCATGGGGCGGGCGATCGCCCTGGAGGCGGCCCGGCAGGGCGCGGCCTGCGTCACCGTCGCCGACATCGACGCCGCCGCGGCCGCCGAGACCGCGGCGGCCGTCGCGGAGCACGGGGCCCGCTCCCACGCGGCCGTGGTCGACCTGTCCGACGCCGCGCAGGTGCGGCGGATGGTGGAGGAGGCCGTGGCGGCCGGAGGGGGACTGGACACCCTCGTCAACAACGCCGGGGTGCTGGACTCGGCGTTCACCGACACGCCCACGCTGGAGGAGCTGCCGGAGGAGGCCTGGGACCGGGTCTACGCCGTCAACGTCAAGGCGGTCTGGCTGGCCACCAAGTTCGCGGCGCCCCACCTGCGGGCCTCCGACCGCGGCCCGTCGGTGGTGAACGCGGCCTCGGTCGCGGGCATGACCGGCTACGCCACCCCCGCCTACGCGTCGAGCAAGGGCGCGGTCATCCAGCTCACCCGCTCCACCGCCATCGCGCTCTCCCCCGAGGTGCGCTGCAACGCCTACTGCCCCGGGTCCATCGAGACGCCGATGAGCCGGGCGCACCTGGAAGCGGCGCCGGACCGCGAGGAGCGGCTGCGCTCGATGACGGGGGCGCACCTGATCCCCCGGTTCGGCAGGGCCGAGGAGGTCGCCAAGGTGGTGTGCTTCCTGGCCTCCGACGACGCCTCGTTCGTCACCGGCGGGATCTTCCCCGTCGACGGGGGCACGACCGCCTGGCGCGGTCTGCGGAGCTGAGCGGGCGCAGGTCGCCGGGGCCGGGAAGGTCCCGTGCCGTTCGCGCACGGGAGGCTTCCCCAGCCTGCCGTGACCAGGGGCAACCACTCACGGTAGCGGCGGTGGTGCGGACGGGACCGGGGTCAAATCGATGCTCATGAACCCTTGACCGGTGGACAGATAAGGCTAATGATGATCAGGGCCAAGTGGCGTAGATCACTGATCCGCCGATCCCGCTGAGCGGTCGGCGACGTGGAGCCGCTGCTCCGACCCCCCAGCCAACAACGGAGTTCATTCATGGTCACACGACGTGGAAGCAAGGACGCCGCTCCCAGAGCGTCCTGGGTCGCGCTCGGCGTGGTGGGCGCACTGGCCCTCACCGGCTGCGCCGAGACCGGAACCGGCGCCGGCGGCGGCTCCGGCCAGGGCGTCGAGTACGGGGCCAGCATGGAGGAGTACCACGCGGCCTTCGCCGACGTGGAGCCCATCACGCTGACCACGCAGAGCCCCGCCCCCAAGGGCTCGATCACCGGAGCCAACGTGGAGGCCTACTTCGAGGCCCTCACCGAGTGGTCCGACGGCAAACTGCAGTTCGACATCGCCTACTCCAACGCGATCGTGGAGCCCGCCGAGGCCGACGACGCGCTCATCGACGGCCGCCTCGACATCGCCCAGGTCCTGCCGATCTACGAGCCGTCGGAGTACCCGGCCAACGCCGCCCTCATCGAGGCCAGCTTCCTCTCCGACCACAGCGTCGTCGTCGGCGCGCTGCAGTCCAACGCCTGGCCGCTGGAGACCGCTTTCGACACCCCCGAGATCCTGCAGGAGTACGAGGACAAGGGCATCAAGCTGATGATGCCGTCCTACAACTCCGGCTCCAACGCGCTGTTCTGCAGCAAGGAGCGCCGCGGCCTCGACGACCTCAAGGGCATGCAGGCCGCGGCCGGCGGCCAGGCCCAGAGCAAGGAGATCGAGGCGCTGGGCGGCTCCGCCGCGTCCGTCGCCTACCCCGAGCTGTACGAGAGCCTGCAGCGCGGCGTCGTCGACTGCAGCGTCTCCAGCCTCACCGTGGGCGTGCTCGGCGGGTTCATCGAGGCCGCCCCGCACGTCGTGGTCGACCCCGACGCGGGCTTCGCGCTGGCCCCCGGCGGCATGGCGGTCAGCCAGGCCACCTGGGACTCGCTGCCGCTGGTGGCCCGGCAGCTGATGTGGGACCGCCTGGACGTCTTCCTGACCAGCAACATCGCCGACAAGATCTGGCCGAACATCGTCGAGGCCTCCACGCAGGTCGCCGAGGCCGGCGGCTCGATCGAGGTCTTCGAGGACGACGCCCGCAAGGCCCTCAACAAGGCCAACGCCGAACTCCTGGAGGACCTGCGCGGTACCCCGGCGATCGCCGACGGGGACGCGTTCGTCGACCGGATGGAAGAGTCGGCCGCCAAGTGGCTGCAGATCGTCGAGGAGGACCTCGGCTACACCAACGAGACCGACTACAACGGCTTCGCCGACTGGTACACCGCCGACGCGGTCGACCTGGAGCCCTACGTCACCCGGGTGTACGAGGAGATCCTCCTGGAGCACCGCCCCTCCTGACCCCGCACCCCCGCATCCGCGTCCGGGGCGGGCGACCCCGCCCCGGACCCCCTCCCCTCCCGTTCTCTCTCTTCCGACCCCAGCCCCGCGGAGAAGCCATGACCGCACCACCGGCTCCGAAAGGCCGCCGCGTCATCGAACTGCTCATCGAGGTGCCGGCCGTCACCGTGACGTTCGTGATGATGCTCCACATCACGGCCAACGCCCTGCTGCGCTCCTTCGCCAACAGCCCGCTGCCCAACACGTTGGAGTACGTGCAGTACTGGTACATGCCGATCGTCGCGTTCCTCGGCTTCGTCGCCGCGCAGCTGCGCGGCCAGCACATCGCCGCGGACCTGGTCTTCCGGATGCTGCCCCGGTCGACCAAGCCCTACGTCACCGCGGTCGGCTGCGCGGCGAGCGCGCTGATGGCCGCGGGATTCGCCTGGTACGGCTGGGGCGAGGCCGTGCACGCCTGGGAGATCACGATGACCGCGGGCGTCAGCGACGTGATCTCCTGGCCCACCTACTTCCTGGTTCCCCTCGCCTTCGCCAGCCTGACCGTGCAGTTCGCGTGGGCCACGGTCCAGGCCGTCCGCAACCCCGAGGCCGACGACGCCGACGAGTCGTCGGGCGCCGAGACCACCTCCGTGTAGTGGGAGGGAGAAGACCATGACGAGCGCAACCCAGACCGACCCGGCGCTGGACGACAACGGGCGACCGCGGGCCGGCAGGCGGAACGGGGCCGCCCCCGAGGGACGCCGACCGTGGATCGTGGCCGCGGTCACCCTGGTCGTCCTCGTCGGCTCCGCGATCTGCGTGATGCTTCCCCTGGTCCCCGAGGCGATCGGGATCATGGCCTGCGTCATGATGCTGGCCCTGCTCTTCCTGCGGGTCCCCGTCGCCGTGGCGATGATCATCCCCTCGCTGCTGGGCCTGTACGCCCTGCGGGGCATGCCGCTCATCGAGAGCACCCTGAGCAAACTGGCCTACAACGGCGTGTCCGACTGGACCCTCAGCGTGGTCCCGATGTTCGTCCTCATGGGCCTGCTGCTGTGGCGCTCGGGCCTGACCGACGGCATCTACCTGGCGGGCCGCAAGTGGCTCAACTGGCTGCCCGGCGGCCTGGCCGTGGGCACCAACGTCGCCGGCGCGGGACTGGCCGCGGTCAGCGGCTCCTCCGTCGGCACCGCCTACGCCCTGGCCCGCATGGGCATCCCCGAGATGCTCAAGGCCGGATACGACCGCCGCATGGCCATCGGCGCGGTGATCGTCGCGGGCCTGCCCGGACAGCTCATCCCGCCCAGCATCATGCTGGTCATCTACGCCGGCATCGCCGAGGTCCCCATCGGCCCCCAGCTGCTCGCCGGCATCGGCCCCGGCCTGCTCGTGGCCGTCAT
>Ga0079224_100008627_pt1 | contig 13825 bp, 12 predicted proteins | sample Stecom2015_FD_80414 | JGI IMG/M metagenome (GOLD analysis project Ga0079224, IMG submission 80414) | Agricultural soil microbial communities from Utah to study Nitrogen management - Steer compost 2015 | ecosystem: Environmental > Terrestrial > Soil > Agricultural land | place: USA: Utah... | reverse complement strand
GGTCCGAGCCCGACGGGTCCGAGCCCGACAGGGGGGCGTCTGCGGGCTCCTCCGCCGTCGCGCTCACGCGTTCAGGGGAGCCCCCGTTCGTCCTCTTCGTCTGCGCAGGGGTCGCCGGGACGGACGCTCGTCGCCGGGGGCCCTCGTTTTCGCCTGCCCGAGTCACCGCCATGGAGTCCGCAGGGAGTACCATCGGTGATCCGGAATGGGAACAGAAAATCAGTGGACGGACGCTCTCCCTGCACTCCTGGTCAGGGGTGGGACGTGGGCTCCGCCTTCCCTGACGTCCTCCCGGGACGCCCGCGGCGGAGGTCTTCCGACGCCCCCGGGTGGGCGGTGTAGGGTGTGAGCGATGCAAGACTTGCCCATCCCGCGCATCGGGCGCCGCGACCTGTTCCCCCGGCTGCAAGCACGCGCGTACCTGAGCCACGCGGCGATCTCGCCGCCGAGCCTGCTCGTCGAGCGCGCGGTGCAGGAGGCCCTGTCCGACTACGCCACCCTCGGCGTCGGCGCGTTCCCCCTCTGGGCCGAGCGACGCGAGCAGCTCCGGGGGGCGCTCGGCCGCCTCCTCCAGGTGGACCCGTCTCTCGTCGCCGTCACCCCGGGCACCACCCACTCCATCACTCAGCTCGCCTTCGGTCTGCCCTGGCGGCGCGGGGAGCGCGTCGTGCTCTTTCGAGGGGAGTTCCCGGCCAACGTCACGCCCTGGCAGCGCGCCGCGGAGCACTTCGACCTCGAACTCGACTGGCTCCCCCTGCCCCCCTGCCGACGCGAAGAAGGTGCGTCCCCCGAGGATCCCTCCGGGTTCGTCCTCGAGCACCTGGAGCGATGCCTGCGCAGGGGCGCGCGTTTGGTCGCCGTGAGCGCCGTCCAGTTCCAGACGGGGCTGCGCATGCCCCTGACCGCGATGGCGGAGCTCTGCCATCGGTACGGCGCGGAGCTCGCCGTCGACGGGATCCAGGCGTGCGGAGCCGTGCCCCTCGCGGTGGGGGACGCGAAGATCGATTACCTGGCGTGCGGCGCGCACAAGTGGCTGCTCGGCGTCGAGGGCGTCGGCTTCACCTACGTGCGCAAGGAGCGCGCCGCCGCCCTCGTGCCGCGCCTCGCGGGCTGGCTCAGCCACGAGGCGGGCGAGGCCTTCCTCGTGGAAGGCAGCGGTCACCTCCGCTACGACCGCCCGTTCAAGCCCGCGCCCGCGTGCTTCGAGGGGAGCTCGAGCAACGTGCTGGGCTTGGCCGCGCTCCAGGCGTCCGTGGGCATGCTGCTCGAGCTCGGCGTGGAGTCGATCTTCGACCACGTCCAGGGTTACCTGGACCTCCTCGAGGCAGGGCTGACGGAGCTCGGCTGCCACTCCGTGCGGGCGCGTCACCCGGAGAGCCGCTCCTGCATCCTGTCGGTGCAGCTCCCCGAGGGAGCCTCCGGCGGCGCGGTGATCGCCCGGCTCCGCCAGGCGGGAGTCGCCGTCAGCCACCCCGACGGGCTCGTGCGCTTCGCGCCCCATTTCTCCAACGACCTCGACGAGATCCCCTTCGTGTTGGAGCAGACGAGGCGAGCGCTGCGCCCGTGATCGATCGTCCCCTGCTCCGGCGGTTCGAGCTGCGCCTGCCCTGGTGCGCGCTGGCGACGTACCCGACGCCGACGGAGCGTCTGCCCTCCTCCCTGCTCGAGCGAGCGGGTCGGCCCGCAGGGGTCGCGTTCACGAAGCGCGACGATCTCGGCTCCAGCGTCTACGCCGGCAACAAGGTCCGCGCCCTCGAGCCCCTGCTGGGACGCGCCCGAGCCCGCGGCGCCGAGCTCTTGCTCACCTCGGGGGCGAGCGGCTCCAACCACGTGCTGGCCACGGTGCTGCACGGCAAGACCCAGGGGTTCCGCAGCCGCGCGGTGCTCTTTCGCCAACCGGCGGGAGCGAGCGTCGACGAGAACCTGCCCGTCATTCGCGCCGGCAGCGAGCGGGCGCTGCTCCTGCCTCACTGGTCGCTCATCCCCGCCGGTCTGGCGCTGGAGCTCCACCAGCAGCGCCACCGCTCCGTCGAGATCCTGCCGCCGGGCGGCGCGAGCCCCCTCGGGGCCCTGGGCCACGCCTCGGCCGCCCTCGAGCTCGCCGAGCAGGTCGAAGCCGGCGAGCTGCCGGCGCCGAGCACGGTGTTCGTGGGGCTCGGCTCCGGGGGAACCGCCGCGGGGCTCCTGCTCGGCTTCTGGCTCGCGGCGCAGCTCCGCGTCGGCTTCGTGGAGCCCCCGCGCCTCGTCGCGGTGCGCGTGGTCCCCGGGCCCCTGGCGAGCCGGGCGCGGGTCGTCGGGCTCGCGGAGCGCGCGGCCCACCTGCTGCGCGAGCTGTCGGGGCGCGACGATCTCCGCCCCCCTGGGGGGGCGCTCGGGCGACACCTGGTGGTCGACGGCAGCGAGCTCGGTGGCGGCTACGGACACGCCACGCCGGCGGGGCGCGCCGCCGCGCGCCTCTGGCAGGAAGAGCGCTTGCCTCCTTTGGATCTCACCTACACCGCGAAGGTCGCGGCGGCCTTCTTGCGTCATCGGATCGCGCCGGGCGAGGTCGCGCTCTTTTGGTCGACGAAGTCGACGACGCCGTTACCCGCGCTGTGACGGGCAGAGCTGGACCGCGGGAGCGGCCGCGCGGCGCGCGCAGCGTCGAGAAGAAAACGGATCGTGGCGAAACCGACGGCGTCGAGGAGAACGGGAGGGGTCGTCTCCTGCGAGGTCAGGGGGAGGGCGCGTCGGCGAGGATCGCTGCGTAGCCTTCGCGGAAGGTCGGGTAGCGGAACGTGTAGCCTGCCTCGAGGAGACGGCGCGGCACACAGCGCTTGCTCGCGCGATGGCGCGCTCGGGACGACTCACCCGAGCCGACCGGCGGCGCCGGAACACCGAGCCGCTCCGCGAGCCACTCGTGGAGCTGCCGGAGATCGACGGGCTCCGTGTCCGTCGCCAGGTAGACGCCCTCCGACTCGGGGCGCTCGGCGAGAAACAGCAGCACCCCCGCCAGGTCGTCACGATGGATCCGATTGGTGAAGATCGGCCGCTCGGGGCTCTCCGCCTGGCCCGAGCGCACCCGCTGCAGGAGCCCCACGCGTCCCGGTCCGTAGATGCCGCTGGGGCGCACGACGATCGCCCCGGCGCAGGCGCCGCGGGCCAGCTCCTCGGCGGCGACGATGTGCTCCCCGGTGAAGCTCCTCGGCGCCGACGGCGTGGCGTCGTCCACCCACCCGCCGTCGATCTCTCCGTACACGGACGTGCTGGACACCAGGACGAAGCGGCGCGGCGTGAGGCGCTCGATCACCGTTCGTACGCCTTCGGGGTACGCGGCGCGGTAGGCCTCGTCACTCCTGCCATCCGGGGAGACCGCGTACAGCACCACGTCGACGTCGCGCGGCAGCGCCTCGAGGCCCGCCCCGCTGCGCACGTCCGCCTGCACCATGTGCACGCCGTGCGCGGGGGCGCTCGCCGAGGTCCGCCGCACCGCCCACACGTCGTGCCGACGCGCCTTCGCGCGCGCCGCCAGCGCGCTCCCCACGTAGCCACACCCGACGATGACGACCCGCATGGGGAGGAGCAGCTACCGTCTCAAGCCGCGCGCGGCAACTCCAGCCGCCGGGCGACGTGCACCGCGAGGGCCATGATCGTCAGCTGGGGGTTCACCCCGATGGCGGAGGGAAACAGGCTCGCGTCGGCGACGTAGCACCCCGGCACGTCCCAGAGCTGCCCGGACTCGTCCACCACCGACGTCGCCGGATCGACGCCCATCCGGGCCGTGCCCATCAGGTGCACCGTGAACAGCTCGAGGGCCGCCCGGTCGCTGTGAGAGCGGGTCACGGCCCGCAGCTCGTCCACGCTCCGCACGGCGGGCGTGCCGTCGAGGGGGAGCCACACCTCCGTGGCGCCCATCTCGAAGTGAAGCTCCCCGAGGAGCTCCACCCCCCGCAACATGCGCCGGTGATCGGCGTCGGTGACCTCGTAACGCGCGAAGGGCACGCCCAGGCGCCGCCCCACGGTGCCCGTCGTCGAGTCCTCCATGAGCACGCCCGACACGATCATGCGGTTGTAGTGCCGCATGAGCTGCCACAGGGCGTTGCCGAGCACCGGCACGTGGGCGGCCAGCACCGCGGGGGGCACGAAGTTCTCGGCGAAGACGAGCCCCTCCTCCTCGAACTCCTTGATCTGCGAGTTCTGGCTCACGCCCTTCCACGCCTCGACGTCGAAGGGATAGACGGCGATGACCTTGGCGTTCGGGTGCACCGTCAGGTTCTTGCCCAGGCTCTTCGCGCCGCGGGTGGCCCGCTGCCCTTGGAGCAGAAACGGCGTCTGGATCGCACCGCAGGCGAGCACCACCGCCTGCGCGCGCACCTCGATGACTCGGTCCGCGCGCCGCGTCACGGGGTCGACCGCGCGCCCCCGCACACCCACGCAGCGCCCCTTCTCCACCAGCAAGCTCTCCACGCGCACCTCCGTGAGGCAGCGTGCTCCAGCCGCCAGCGCGCGGGGCATGTAGCTCACCAGGGTGGACTGCTTCGCCCCGGTCGGGCACCCGAGCACGCAGTTGTTCGCGCCGACGCAGGCCTCCTGGTTGCGCTGGTTCATCGTGTACCGCCACCCCTTGCGGCGCGCGCCCTCGGTCATCAGGCGGTTGTCCTCGCCCACGCTGAGCTCGGGCTGGTAGGCGGCGCTCACCACCTCCTCCACGGACTCGTAGATGGGCTCGAGCGCCTTCGGTCCCAGCCCCGTCAGCCCATGGCGCTCCCACTCGGCGAGCACCCGCTCGGGGGCGCGATAGATCATGCCGCCGTTCACCACCGTCGAGCCGCCGACGCAGCGCCCCTCGACGAAGGGGATCAACGGGCGCCCCACGATGGCGCTGGCGCCGGTGTCCCGATACAGGCGCGGCACGCTCTCGCTCGAGTAGGGGTTGAAGCTCGAGGTGGGGGTGTGGCTCCCCTCCTCGATGAACAGGACGTCCAGGCCCCGCGCCGCCAGCTCCGCGCCAGCGGCCGCGCCGCCCGCTCCGGTGCCCACGACGACGACGTCTGCGTCGTAGCGTCTCTCCCGCTCGTAGTCTCGATAGCTCAGGTACATCCGTCAGACCGTCTCTGAAGGTCGCCCGAGCAGCTCCCGGCGTAAGGCGATGCGTTCTTTCATGAAGGGAACGGGCGCGTACCGCAGGGCTCGGTGGACGCGCACGCTGTCGAAATAGGCGCTCATGAACAGAGAGTTCAGCACCATCACCAGGCGGCGCACGGGATAAAAGCGGCTGCGCGCCAGGCGCGCGATCACCCGCGCGCGTCGCCGCGGGGGCAGCGAGCTCAGGCGGCGAGCGGCCTGCCCGAGCCACAGGGGCGACCACTCCATGAGGAACAGCGCGCACCAGATCCCCCGCGCCATCCAGCGCGGCATGTAACACATGAAGAAGCGCACATAGACCTCGACGTGGTGCTCGATCGAGGCCCCTTGGGGCGCGTCCAGGGACGTGGGGCAGAGCCCGAGGATGAGTCCTTTGAGAGCCCGGCGCGCGCCCCGCCCCATCGGGAAGAGCCGCGCACGCTGCCAGCCGTCGCGGGGGCGGCGCTCCAACGTGCCCGTCGCCTGGGGCCCCACCACCGACAAGCGTCGCCGTGGTCGCGGACCGCTCGCCTCGTCGGTGTCCCGTCGCTCGGGGAGCTCCTGTCCCGCCGGAGGGTGCGCCGTCGGGAGGTGCGCCGCGGGGGGGGGAAATGAGTGACGAACGGACATGGAAACGACCCGGGCCGACTGGCCCTCTCTGGCTAGGTGCGCGACGAGGCGCGGAGCTCCGCGAGCGTGCGCAGCACGGCTTCATCGATGTTGGAGTAGTAGCTCCTTACAGCAGCGACGGTGGCCTCTTCATTCCCGTCTTCGAGCGCTTTCAGGAACTCGCGCAGATGGCTCGGGAAGCTGGCGTCCAGCACCCAGAGCACGGGGAACCGATCCAGGAGATCGCGGTATGCCTCGAGGAACGGATTGGCGATCCAGCGGATCGCCACGGAGTGACCTGCGTCGATGAGCGCGTCGAGCCAGCGCTGGAAGCCGTGCGCCATCACGGTGGGATCGCGCCCCTCGAAGGCCGAGACGAGCAGGTCGGTGATGTCTCGGAGCCGCTCGATGTCCGACTTGTCCGCGCGCTGCACCGCCAGGCGCGCCGCGAACTCGAGCACGAGAACGCGCGCGGGCAGGATGTCCTGGAGGATGTGAGCGACCTCCGAGAGGTTCGTGGACGCCTCGAGCAGCGGCGAGAGCAGGTCCATCGTGCCGGTGCGGCGATAGTTGGCGACCGTGACCCCCTGGCCGTGGCGTACGGTCACGAGGCGCGTCTGCTCGAGGCGTCGCACGGCCTCCCGCAGCGTGTTGCGGTTCGTCCCGTAGGTGGCCGCGAGCTCTCGCTCTCCTGGCAGACGCTCCCCCGGAGCCAGCTGACCGCTCAGGATTTGCCGGCGCAGGTCATGGAAGACCGTGGCGGCGATGTTGTGGTTTCCGTTGTCGGGGGAGGACATGGAGCAGCTCCAGTACAGGGCCGCTGAAGACGCCTGGTTGAACCAATTCTGACCCGGCGGTCCCAAGCGGTCAAAATCAAAGGCCTATCGCACATGAGGCGACGCGCTGAAACCCGACCGGGTCAGCCCACCGTGGGCTGGTCCGCGCGCGCGGGTGGCGGCCACTGTCTTCCGCCGTGGCCGCCGCGCGCCCGCGGCGCTCGCTCCCGCTGTTTTTCTGCGGTGACCTCGTCGGCACGGCTCGTGCTCCAGGGGGAGACATGCAGACTTCTCCCCTCGCCATCACCGGACAGCACCTGGGCCTGTGCACGGTGCGCGCGTTCTCCCTGTGCGGCTTGGAGTCGACGCCGATCCACGTCGAGGTGGCGAGCCGACGCGGTCCGTCGAGCTTTCAGCTGGTCGGGCTCGCAGAGGCCGCGGTGCGCGAGTCCAGGGTGCGCACCGCGAGCGCCCTGGCGCGGCTCGGGGTGGCCGTGGACGAGTACGCGCTCACCGTGAGCCTCGCGCCGGCGGATCTGCGCAAGAGCGGCGCCGGGCTCGATCTGGCCATCGCCGTCGCGATCCTCGGCGCCGTCGGCCGCCTGCCGGCGGCGAGCCTCGACGGCTTCGTCGTCGCCGGAGAGCTGTCCATCGACGGCGTCGTCCGCCCGGTGCGCGGGGTGCTGCCGCTCCTCGAGGGCGCGCGGCGCGCGGGGTTGCGTCGGGCGATCGTGCCGCGAGGCAACGCGGCGGAGGCTGGGTTCGCCCTGGATCTGCAGGTCTTCTCGGCGGCCACCCTCGAGGAGGTCGTGGCCCACTTCACGGGCGGACAGCCGCTCCCGACGGTGCCTCCCGGCTCCTTCGTGCCGAGCGCCCGGCCCCTCGCGGAGATCTCCGAGATCCGGGGACAGGCCTCCGCGAAGCGCGCCCTGGAGATCGCCGCCGCCGGGGAGCACAACCTGATCCTCACGGGGCCACCAGGATCGGGCAAGACGCTGCTGGCGCGTTGTCTGCCGGCGCTGCTGCCTCCCCTCGACTGGGAGACGGCCCTCGAGACCACGGCGATCCACAGCGTCGCCGGCCTGATCGACCCGGCGCGCGGCATCGTCGACTCGCCGCCGTTCCGGGCCCCCCATCACACCGTGAGCACGCCGGGGCTCGTGGGCGGCGGCTCCCACCCGCGACCGGGAGAGGTCAGCCTGGCGCACAACGGCGTGCTCTTCCTCGACGAGCTCACCGAGTTCCGGCGCAGCGTGCTCGAGTGCCTGCGTCAGCCGCTGGAGGAAGGTTGCGTCCGCATCGCCCGGGCGCAGGCGCGCGCCACCTTCGCGGCGCGCCCGTTGGTGGTGGCCGCGATGAACCCGTGCCCCTGCGGGAACTGGGCGAACCCGCGCCGCTCCTGTGAATGCACCGCCAACGAGCGCCGCCGCTACCTGGGACGCATCTCGGGGCCTCTGCTGGATCGCATGGACCTGCACGTGCACGTCCCGCCCGTCGACGTCGGCGCGCTGAACAGCGATGGGCCCTCTCCAGAGCGGGCTCGAGCGGAGGCCGCGCGTCTGAAGGAGCGGGTGCTGCGGGCGCGGGCGGTGCAGCGCCGCCGCATGACGCAGGGCCTCGTGCAGGCGAACAGCAACGCGCGCCTGACCCTGAGCGAGCTGCGGCGGGTGGGGCGCCCCGCGCCCGATGGTGAGCGGATGTTGAGCGCGGCCGTCGAGGCGATGGGGCTCAGCGCCCGGGCCTACGTGCGGATCCTGCGGGTGGCCCGGACGATCGCCGACCTCGACGGCGCCGAGCGGATCGAGAGCGTGCACGTGAGCGAGGCCGTGCGCTGCCGCCTGCTCGATCGAGCCCTCCTCCCCGGCGGCCCGCTCCCTGGCAGCGCGCACTGAGCAGCTCGCACCGAGCACCGAGCACCGCGTCCCCCCCCCAGGACCTCCCGCGCGCAGCGGCCCCCCGCTCCGGGCACGTCGACCAGCGCGCTCGAGCTTCGCCACACCAAGACAGGAGAAAACCCATGAAGACCGAACCCACGAGTAAGATCCGAAACGACAAGAGAAACGACGCCGCGGGCATCGCGCGCATCGACGAGCTCGCCCTCAAGATCAACAAGGACATCGGAGAAGGCGCCATCCTCCGCCTCGGTCAGCAGGCGACGGCGCCCCCCGACGTGGTGCCCAGCGGATCGCTGGCCCTCGACCGCGCCCTCGGCATCGGCGGCTACCCTCGCGGTCGCATCACGGAGGTCTTCGGCCCCGAGTCGAGCGGCAAGACGACGCTCACCCTGCACGCCATCGCCGAGGTGCAGGCGCGGGGCGGCACCGCCGCCTTCATCGACGCGGAGCACGCCTTCGACGCGAGCTACGCCCGGGCCCTCGGCGTGGACCTCGAGCGGCTGCTCGTCTCCCAGCCAGACTGCGGCGAGCAGGGGCTCGACATCGCCGTCGCCCTCGTCGAGTCGGGCGCGGTGGACCTGATCGTCATCGACTCCGTCGCGGCGCTCGTCCCGAAGGCGGAGATCGACGGGGAGATGGGAGATCAGCACATGGGCTTGCACGCGCGCCTCATGAGCCGCGGCGTGCGCAAGATCACCGCGGAGGCCAACCGGACGCAGACGACCGTGATCTTCATCAACCAGCTGCGCCAGCGCATCGGGGTGGTGTTCGGGAACCCGGAGACGACCACCGGCGGTCACGCGCTGCGCTTCTTCGCCAGCGTGCGCCTCGACGTCCGTCGCATCGGCAAGGTGACGAGCGGCGACGCGGTGATCGGCAACCGCACTCGCGTGAAGGTCGTCAAGAACAAGTGCGCTCCTCCCTTCCAGGAGGCGGAGTTCGACATCCGCTGGGGCACCGGCATCGACGCCGTCGGCGAGCTGCTCGACCTCGCGGTGACCGAAGGGGTGCTCAGCAAGAGCGGCGCGCACCTGTCCTTCGGCGGCAAGAGCATCGGCCAGGGCCGCGAGAAGGCCCGGGACACCCTGCTCACGAACCCGGAGCTGAAGGCCCTGGTGCAGCGGGGCGTGCTCGGTCCCCAGCACGCAGAAGCCCAGAACGCAGAACCCCGGCCCGCAGAGCCCCAGAACGCAGCGACCGCCGCCGCCAAGACCAAGGAGAAGCCCAAGCCGATCGTCTCCACGAACGGCGCCACCCCCGCCTCGAAGGGCGGAGCGTCGGCGGTCGCTTGAGCCGTGTCCGGTGCCCCTCGCGCGAGCCGGCCTCGCGCGAGGGGCACCGGTGAGGGGCCTGGGTGCTCACGCCGCGCCGCAACCCGGCGCCGCTGGCGCCGTACACTCCCGTATGGGTCCCCGCCTGCGCAGCCTCGGACGTTGGGCTCTGGGGACCTTGCTGTTCGGGTCCGCCTTCCTGCTCGTCGACATTTCTCTCCATCACTTCCTGCACCTGCGCCGGCCCCACACCGACCTCGCCGCGTGGCACCTCCGCGTCGCCCTGGTGACCGGCGCAGCGGGCCTGCTCACGGGGGCGCTCGGGGTGGCGCTGGTGCGGCGCTGGAGCCGCTCCGCGCGCCGCCACGAGGGCTCTCCCCGGCCCGAACACCGATGACGGTCCCACGGGCCAGGACCGCGCGTGGAGAAGCCTGCTCGAAGTTTTCCAGCGACGCTCCGCAAGGCGCCGCGGGCCACCTTCATCTCGGTTGTGAGACCGCCTCGAACCCGGCATAAGGAGCGCCCATGAAGAGCGACGCGTCGACTCGCCGGACTCTGCCTCGCCGGACTCTGCCTCGCTGGAGCGCGCTCCTCGCCCTCGTCCCGGCGGCGTGCGGAGGCTCGACCCAGGAGGCGGCGCCCCCCCCGGAGTCCCCCGCGCGGGCGGCCGTCGTCGAAGAGCTCGCCCCCCTCGAGCCGTCGAAGATCATCTTCGCGATGGGCGGCATCGAGAACGATTTTCGCAAGTGTTTCTTCCGCAACCCGCGGGACCGGGGGACGCTGCGCGTGCGCTGGCAGGCGGACACCGACGGCGTGGCGCACGACGCGACGATCGTCGAGTCCACCCTCGAGACGCCGGCCATCGAGGAGTGCCTGCTCGGTCGCGTGAACGAGCTCCGCTTCGGCCGCCTCGAGCGGCCCGCCCAGGGTGAGTGGGTGTTCGTCTTCCGGCTCGCCACGCCCCCGGATCCGAAGCTCTCGAAGGCCGGGAAGAAGGCCAGGAAGCGCTCCGCCTCCGACGACGAAGGCGAAGGCATCAGCGTCGACCCCAACTCCCCTGGCTGGATCGAACCCCATCGCGTCGCGGACATCGTCGAAGCCGGCATGGGCCTCTTCGCCCGCTGCTACCGCACCGGCATCAGCCGCCAGGAGGCCCTCGCCGGCAACGTGCGCCTCCAGTTCGTCGTCGGCGAAGACGGCCGCATCCAGACCATCAGCGACCAGGGCTCCGACTTACCGGACCTGTATGCGGTGGATTGCGTCGCCGAGGGCTTCTACGCGCTGAAGTTCCCCAAGCCCGAGCGCGGCGGTCCGGTCACGGTGTCCTATCGGATCCGGTTGAACTGACGGGCAGAGGAGCGCACGCAGGTGACGATCCGCTGACGATCCGCACCGCTGGCGAGCAGCCGGCGGTCTGATTCTACGCCTCAGGCACCGCGCGGCGGCGCTGCCTTGATCTCGTGCTTCGGCGCAAGCGCAACCGACGCAAGCGCAACCGAAAGGAACACGCCTAGAGCACCGATCCGGTTCGCCATCGGGAGAGCTCGCCCATCAGGCCCGAACCCCTTGCGGGGGGCCTGATGGGCTCAACCAAGCCCAAGTTCTGCTCACGGATCGGTGCTCTAGTCTTCTTCTGGTCGCGACAAACGGCCAGCCTTCGGCAAACCGTTTGTCGCTCTAGGTTATCGGTTCGACGACAGAAGCAGCCACCGCGACCTGACCGCTGCTGAACATGAACAACGCCCTCAGGCGCACACGGACTCATCGCCGAGCTCACCCGTTCCGAAGTGGGAGATAACGGGGGCCGGGGCCCTGCGCTCCCGCTCGGTCACCCGGGTTGAGGAGCGCGCAGCTCTTCAGGGACAGGCAGCCGCAGCCGATGCACTGGTCGAGACCATCTCGGAGGCTCTCGAGGAGGGCGATCTGGGCGTCGAGTCGCGGCCTCCAGGAGCGAGCCAATCGCCCCCAATCCTTCTCGGTGGGGGTGCGTCGCTCTGGCAGCGAGGCGAGGGCTTCGCGGATCTCTTCCAGGGTGAGCCCGACCCGCTGAGCCACGCGGATGAAAGCAACCCGACGCAGGGTGTCGCGCCCGTACCGCCGCTGTCCTCCAGCGGTACGCGTGGAGTGGATCAAGCCCTCGTCCTCGTAGAAACGCAGCGCCGAGGGCGCGACCCCGGAGCGTTGACTGAGGGTCCCGATGGTGAGCTTCGCGTCACTGGTCATGATTCCACCTCCGTGAATCCTCCCGCAGGAGTTCCACGACTCCCGAAGAGGTCCCGCGCTCGGGCGAGCGCTCACGACGAACGCAGCGTGGCACCGCTCCAACCATCCCTCAAGTTCACTTGAGAAATTCGCCCATCCCCTCGCCTTCGGCCCTTGAGCTCAAGTGCACTTGAGGTCGCAGACTGGAGGTATGACAGCGACTACCTTCCAGCCTTCCCAAGCGACATCACCTCGACGCCCTCCTCGCCTGGACGAGCTCCTCGACCGAGAGCTCGACTACGGAGTGGGCGCCCAGGGCGGGTTCGTGAACCACCTGGCCATGACGCTCGTGGCTGCCTGGCGCCTCGGCGCTCCCGAGGCGCGCCTCGCAGAGATCTATGAAGAGCAAGCCGGAGATGGCTATCTGATCCGCGCACCGCGCCCCGACTGGCTCGACGAGGAGACCGCCCGCGTCGTCGAACGTGGCTTTCGAGTCACCGTCGCAGAGCAGCTGCCGCCGCTGCTCTCGTCCCTCGACGCACGTTGGTTCCACGCGGTGATCCGCGTCGAGCACGCCGTCGACGTTCAGCACCCGGGACAGCTTGCCCGCGCTCTCGGTGACTGGCGAGAGGTGGCCCGCCCACTCCCCGATCTGCCGGAGCGAAGGGGCGATCGCGCCTTGCGCGACGTGATCCAGGAGCTGGCGCTCGAACGGATCGGTGCCGATCTCGGGGGGCTGCGTCTTCGTGCCGTGGCCGAGCATCCCCGCTTTCGGCGCGCCCTCGAGAGCGCTCGGCTGGGTCCCGACGCCCTCCGAGAAGCAGCGGAGCTGGCCCTCCTCGGACACGTGGCGCGCAACGACTTCGCGACCTTGCACCTGGTCACCGGGGCGTGCGCGGCACGCGCGCTCGCTCCCCTCCTCTCCCCAGCGGAGCGCGTCGTGCTCGGTGAGCGGCTCGCCCAGGCGGTGTCGGCGGGCTATCTCGCCGGGGGCGGCGGCCAGCTACCGATGCCTCTGGCCCTGGAGGAGCTGCGTTCTCGCCCCGTCCCCGTTTGGGACGACATCGCCGCGCGAGCAGCGCAGAGTGACGACGCCCACGTCTCCAAGCTCGTCTACGCGTGCCGCCGCGAGCAGCAGGAGACCGGCGAGCCCCTGTACCAATGGCTCGCCGCGCGGCAATGCGGCATGGCGTGAACCCGCCCCGTCCTCGGCCGTGCGCCTGGCCGCGCGGCCCGCGACAACGACCAGAGCGCGGCGGGCACCGCGGAGTCAGGGCGCCGGCGACCCCACGTCTCGGTCGAAGCGCCGCATCGCCTCCAGGGTGTTCACCATCGCGCTCTGATCGACCTTGGACAGCCCGACGTTGGGGCGATCGAGATCCTCGATCACGGCGAACAGGAGCGCGAGAGCCAACGCCAGGGAGACGATGCCCGGCCTGCTGTGGCCGCGGATCCCATGGTCGAAGCCGAGCGTCCCGAAGGCCGAGACGGAGATGAACACCAACGCCCACCAGATGGGCGGGGGGATGCGGTCGTGCAGGACCACGTACTTTCGCTGCGCCCCCGTGTCGATGAGCTCGTTCATCGAGCTCACGAAGAGAGCGAGCAGGGGGGCGTTGGGCTTGCCTTCTTCGACGGCGGCCAGCGTCTCCTGCCACAGGCGCGCTTGCACGGCCTCGGAGCGCGCCAGCCCGTCGACGACCTCCTTGCTCCGCGCCGACGCGAGGAAGACGCGCGTCTCCGCGTACTCGATGAGTAGGCGCCGGATGCTGGCGGCGCGCGGTGGCGAGAGCATTCGCGCTCGGAGCTCCGCCGTGCCGATGGCGTTCGCCTCCGTGACCACCAGGCCGCGCCGCATGTCGAGCCGCGACATCGACGCGCCGAAGGTGATCGCGAGCATGAACGAGACGAGGGCGAGGTGAGCGCCGACCAAGAAGCCCGACAGCGTCCGGATCCTCCCCTCTCGCCG
>Ga0079224_100008626_pt1 | contig 13826 bp, 8 predicted proteins | sample Stecom2015_FD_80414 | JGI IMG/M metagenome (GOLD analysis project Ga0079224, IMG submission 80414) | Agricultural soil microbial communities from Utah to study Nitrogen management - Steer compost 2015 | ecosystem: Environmental > Terrestrial > Soil > Agricultural land | place: USA: Utah... | reverse complement strand
CTGGGCAAAATGTAATAGACAACTATTCCTTGGCCGATGATTATCTTTCCCTTTTTAGGGAAGGAAACCAATATTTGGAGGAGAACCTTTTTATTATGATGAACGATATGGATTGGGTAAACCAAGAACTTATGTCCAAGCATAGAGGCCCCAGACCATGGGGAATGTATGGTTTTCAGGAGCCTTTGGATGACCTGGTAAACGAATTTGAAGTGGGCGATATCAGGAAAAGCGTAACCATTATTTCCGATGGCGAATTCGCCCTTCAGGGAAGTTTGGGCCTGATAGAACATACCTCCGATCTGACCAATACGGGACATAGCTATTTTAAATATATGGATTGGACGGAAAGCGGGAATTTTAACCATGGACTCAACATTCCCTTTTTAAGGGCGGCCGATACTTATTTATTGGTGGCGGAAGCACTGATCAGATTAAATGGTCCAGGAGCGGGGGACGATTTGATAAATGCGGTCCGTCAAAGAACAAGCCTCGGTCCGGTAACGGGAGCCGATATAAATGCCCTGATCCACGAAACGCGGGTAGAATTGGCCGGGGAAAATTTCCGATATCAAAATCTACTAAGATGGGATCGGGCCGGAATTTATGATCTAGAAGAGTTTTTGGCAAGACCCGAAAAAATGATACCTGCCGATGTGGGAAGAAAAATATGGGAAAGACCAAAGAACTATTATCAACCACTATATCAAACGGATATCGATAATTCCAATGGGGTACTCGTGCAAAACCCCGATTGGGTCAATTAACAACATCAAATTCCTTGAAATTAAACGAAAGGAGTTGTTGTATTACCTTATATAGGGAAGGTTCCGAGCCTCCGGTTCGAGGCTCGGAACCTTAAATTTGGTTCAAGGTTTAAGGAGTTGGTAGTTGACAGTTGCAGTAGGCAGGAGCCGACTTGGTTTATTGCATACACGCCATAATAGATCTTGACCTCATTATTGTAAGTAGCCAATAAACAGATTTATTTTTAGCGGATTATTCGATTATCCGTATAAATCAATTTTTTTAATTTAAAACATAATGACCTATGCAAAACAAAATTATTGAAGTACAGGCCCTACTACTTTTTTTAATAATGCTCTTCTCGGTCGATCTAAATTCACAGGAAAACAAAAACCGGGAAAATCCTATAAAATTAAAAGTTGCGGCCTATAATGTGGAATTTAGCGACAAAGGTACGGCGGAGGAAATCGGGCAGGCCCTAAAACCGTATGACTTTGATGTAGTGTGCTTTGTGGAAGCGCCGGACGGGGATTGGGTAGAAAAGGTAGGCCGTGCCATGGACCTACGGTATTCGGTCGTAGGCAAATATTCAACGGCCGGACATAAGGACAAATACAAGACCATTTTAAGTCGCACTCCATTGAGCGATCAAGGCGAGGTCTTAATGTCCGATACCCTGCATACGGCAACACGGGCATTGACAACGATAAAAGGAAAGAAAATAGCTATATACTCCGTACATTTTCCTTTTGGATGGCGAGATCAGGCCCATATAGATGAGACCACCCATAAGATATCCACCTTTATAGATTACTTAAAGGAGAGCCCTGCCGATGAGATACCCTTGGTAATAGGGGACCTGAACTTTATACTTTCCACCAAGGAAAAAGAGAGTCCGTATTATGAAATGTTCCGAAAATTGGGAATGGATGCAAGTTGGGGCGATCTAGGTATCGATGTTACCGGGCTTAGTACCATGGTAAAATCCAGAACTGAACCCCGACCTGGCGGCAGGGTGATCGACCACATCATCTATCCGACCGATAAGGTAAAGGCCGTAGAAGGCCAAATTATAGAAATGGACAGGCCACTTGCGGACCATAAACCGGTTTGGGCATTATTGGAAATAAAATAAATGCCGATTGCAGGATATATTGTGGAATATGCGAAATATCTGGATTAAGGATAAAACAAAATAGCGATGAGATCGAGAAAATTATATATGAGGCCTACACGCCTCCATATAGGAATAGTATTGGTACTCGGGATGCTCACCGGGTGCGACCAAAAAAAAGAATCCCAGATATCCAGTGAAACTATACAATTTACCGGTAGATCAAAGGTTCCGGCCGGAAAGGATTGGAAGACCGAAAACAAAAAAATGGCCTGGAAACCGGAAGAGACCGCTATAATCATATGCGATATGTGGGATGAACATTGGTGCAGGGGCATGACGGACAGAGTGGCCGAAATGGCCCCCAAGATCAATGAAATGGTTCTATTGGCCCGTAAAAATGGGGTAGCCATCATCCATTCCCCCAGTGATAATATGGATTTTTACGAGGGAACGCCACAAAGGAACCGAATGACAAATATGAAAATTGCAGATTGGGCAAAGGATATTCCAGGATGGTACCATATCGATCCCCTTAAAGAAACCGAACTGCCCATTGACGATTCGGATGAGGGATGCGACGACTATCCAAAATGTGAAAATAAAAACGGAAAAGTCTGGTCCCGGCAGATCAACACTATAGCTATTGATAGGGAAGATGGAATCTCTGATGAGGGGAGCGAAATCCTAAGCTACTTTGAACAGAAAGGAATAAAAAATGTCATCATGACCGGGGTCGCTACGAACATATGCGTATTGGGCCGTTCGTTCGGCATCCGTTCCCACATTAAGGCAGGGCTGAACGTAATCTTGGTCAGGGATTTAACGGACAGCATGTACAATCCCGAAATGCCGCCCTTTGTCAGCCATGATGAAGGTACGCAACTGGTAGTGGAGCATATAGAAAAATACTGGTGTCCATCCGTCCTGTCAAAAGACTTGGTGCAAAATTGGAAGTAATAAGAACGATTTTTAATGGATCGGATTATACAGAATAAAAGAGGCTAAAATAATTATGGATATGAAGTTTAACTCATTTACAAACTGTGCATTTGCTTTCCTGATGTTTTCGTTTTGTCAGGCGCATAATCCAAAGAATATACCTGATAGTCCGGTTTCTGCAACGGAACCGTTTGTCCTTACGCTTCAAACAAGGAACGATGAAAATCATATAAGTGTCGAAACCAAAAAAATAAATGGATCGCAAATTGCTATAGTTGTCATGGACATGTGGGATAGGCATGGCTGCGATTCCATAACGGAGCAGATCGATGAATTGATCCGACCGATGGACAAAACCTTGGCCGCCGCAAGACAGTTAGGGATATCCGTTGTCTTCTCACCGACCGATGTTACGGAATTTTACAAGGGTACACCTCAACGTGAAAAAATGAAAGGATTGCCCGTCCACCCTATTCCCTTTTCTACCTATAATCCAAGAATACCTTCATGGATCGATCCCAACGATCACGGGTGCGCCCAGGAAAAGACCGGGAAAAAAAACACCCCATGGAAGCGACAGCATAACGGGCTGACCATAAGGCCCGAAGACTATATTACGGAAAATTCCAGGGAGCTTTATAATCTCTGCAAGCAAAAAGGAATAACCACCTTATTGTATATGGGTGTTGGGTCCGGCATGAATTTGCTCAACAGGCCCACGGGCATTGTAACGATGACCCAGGCCGGATTGGAATCCGTCGTGGTGAGGGACTTGGTCATTGGTTGGGCCGGGAACGATCAAAATTCGAAGGACCGCACTACAAATGCGGATACGGAATTGGTATCCAGTTACATGATTCCCTATATGGAAAAGTACATCGCCCCCACCCTATCGGCCAATCAGCTCTTTATAGCTGCGGATATAGATGACGACCTATACAAACGGGATTATGCCCAGCGGATCTTTACCAAGGAAGAGGTAAAAAACTATGTGCCGATAGGACCCACGAAACGCTTTAGGCACCTGTGCTATGATTATAATTGGGTGGGGAGAACATTAACCGATATCCCGAAAAAATTCTCAAAAGCGAGTGCGGTAGCGTATGCCGAATTCAGCAAAAAAATGAACCTGGACGCCGCCCTGGTACTTTCGGTGCCACATCAGGGGTATACTACTTACGATTCGGAGGTCGGTGTAAGATTCCCGGCCCTTAAGACGGATTGGTTCGGGGAAGTGGTTAAGGAACTGCACAAACGCGATATTTCGGCCTTTGGGTATATTACCGTCGGGACCAACTGGAAATTTATGCGGGACCATATTGGCAAGGACTATATCCATGGGGAATTAAATGAGGATGGGATGATGGACATGCGCGGGCTATGCCTAAATGCGCCCGGGTATTTGGATATGCTTACGGACTATACCCGGGAAGTACTGGAAAACTATCCCGTGGATGCGATCCGCTACGATATGTTCTTTACCCCTAAGGACTGTTCGTGTACCGGGTGCAGGGAATACTATGCAGAGATCTATGATGAGGACTTTACTACCTGGGACCATATTCTTAAAAAAGATCCCAAAAGACAGGACCTCTTCAATTTGGAAACGCTGTCCCGCGTGGCCCATAGGATAAATGAAACGGGGATGGCCATAAAGCCCTCCGTGGAAAGATGGCAGAACCATATCAACACCTATGAATATGCGGATGTAAACCTTGGCCGCTTATACGATGTTGCGTATATCGAATTTGGCGATCCTTTCCGCTTGTTGTCCTTACGTGGCATCTTGAACAAGGATGCCATAATCGTGGGGCAGACCTTAAAAAGTCCGATCCGCCGGTTGATCATGGCCTTGGGAGCCAGATGTTATCAATATGTGGATGTAGACCAGGAAACCGTACTGCCGGAAGACAAGGAACTGGACTGGTTTGAAAACGATCTGTCCCCATTTTTTAAAATGGTCTCGGAAGTTCAGCCCTATCTGGAAAACACCAAATTACCTACGGAGATCGGCGTAATCTTTTCCGAAAATACAAGATATCATTTACCCGGCTTGGATAGGGATCCCTATATGAAGGCGAACGAGGGTATTGTTATGAAATATTTGGACCGAAGTATGCCGGCACAATTCATAAACTCCCTGGACCTGGACATCCATGACCTGAAAAAACATAAACTGATCATGCTCCCCAGAACTTCCGGACTCACCAATGACCAACTTGCCCATTTAAGGAAATATGTACGGGAGGGTGGTAATCTACTGGTGACAGGGGATGCACTTTTGTTCGATGAAAAAGGCGACCCACGAAATAATTTTAGTATGGCCACGGAACTTGGACTGCGATACGAGGGAATATTGAACGATTCCACCCTTACCGATATAAAGGTCAAAAACCGACAATTAAAAAATACCCTTAAAGAGAAAACGGTACAGCTGGCCGGGATGGTAAAAACCAGTCCCGTATCGGGAAAAACATGGGCTTCCGTATCCGCCAATGGCGGGGAATTTCCCCTTGTCCACAGCAATGATTTGGGAAAGGGGAAAATGATATATGTAGCTTCCTCCGCATCGACCGAAATAATCGAACAGGTCGGCAATATAATCACGGGGAAGCTCTCGATCAACGTTTCCGACCCGGAAAAACAGGTCATATTGAGCCATCAAAAAGATAAGGACAGGTATATCCTGCATTTATTGGGAGACGGCGACTATTCCGTTTCAATAAACGGGGATTTCGCCGATATAACTAAAGGGCTGGATCAGTATCCCGCCCAAGGGTGGGATTATAAACTGGAGCGTACCAAAAATGGAGTTACGATCCATGTGGGCGGGGATGCCCCGAACAGGTTATTGGTGCTGCAAAAGTAAACTAGATAGAAATGGATTTAATGGCCATGATCTTCTCCTCAAAATTGTCCTTAAAATCGGACTTGCTTTTTATTCTTGTTTTATAAGTGTAAATGGTAGCCACGGAAAGCTCTAAAAATGCCGCAATTTGATTACTATCCTGCATTCCTAAACGATATAGGGCAAAAAGCCTTAATTCGGTATTCAGCAGCTCTCCACTTTTTACCTCCGTTTGTTGGTTGTCCGAAAAGAGCGAATTATATTCATGAATAAATGTTGGGAACAATTTCAAGAAAATTTGATCGAATTGTAGGAATAGGTCCTCACGCTCCTTTTTAACATTGTACTGTTTTAAATTGGTAATAAGATCATCATATCGTTTTGCGACCGTTTTTTGAATTGCATTCTTTTGAAATTGATCCATCTTGTTTATCAAACTGGAAGTTGCCCTGATAAAATAAGTAATGTATTCCTGTTTTATGGAATCTGCTTCGCTTAAACGCTTATTCATTTCCTGAAGTTTTAGATAAGAGCCCGCCATTTCCTTTTTTGATGCGTTCCTTGCCCTTAACTGTTTAAAAATAATAATCAAGAATATGACGAAAACAATGGCCAATACGGCAAGCAGAAAAACAATTTTCTCCAAGCGTTTATTTTGGCTTTCTACTTTTTTTAACTGTGCTTGTTCAATAATCGGCAATATGGAAGAAATCTCTATTTTTCTATGACGTGCATTGTAAAAGATCGCATCGTCCATTGCCAGACCTACATAGGCATTCGCTTTTTCTATATAGCCCAATTTATAAATTTCATTGGCAAGATTCCGCAGTGCAACTGTTTCCTTGGTAGCATTCCTTACGTCGGCAATGGCGGCATAAGCTAGGTATTCAATCGCTTTTTCATTAAATCCTCTTTGTGAATAGATATAACCGAGGCTTGATGTAGCAATACCGTAATATTTCTGTGGCAAGTCATAATTATTGATCCAATATCTAAAGGCAAATTCCGCACCCTTCCAATCATGCTGCTTCATTCTTTTTAAACTTTCCGTAGCCCAATATTCGGGGGAATCGGGGTCAACAAACTCTAAGGCTTTTTCTATATAAACATTCCCTTTTCGGATGTAGGGGATATTAAAACGTGGGTCCTTATTATAATCGGCCAGATCGTAATAGGCCCGGGCCAGGATCGAGTAATGTTCAAACTTTGTATCTGTGTTTTGCTCCTTGACATTAATACTATATAGGGTGTCCAATGCCTCCTTAAATAACCCTGATGAAAGCAATACAAAGCCTTCCTTGTTCTTCGTCCTGGAAAGCAGCTCGGAATCTTTTAATAAGTAGGTTTTGGATTTTGCCAATTCCAAATAATAATAGGCGGAATCATATTTAAAAGATCGGTACTCATCAAATAACAACAAATAGTGGCGATGAAGGTTCTTAGTGTCATTATTTAAAATAAACTTCTGAACATTCCTTTTTAGTACATGTATAGAATCGTACTTCATTTTTAAATAAATCTTTTTATTGGCAAGTTCCTTATCCAGACTATCCAATACAGTGTCTATGTTTTGCGCAGAACTAAACAAAGATGAAAAGGCGAACAATATCCCACATAGCTTATGCACCTTTTTTAAGTTGAATGACATTATATTGACTTTATTAAGTTATGTACAGCGTTTTTATCGATTACCATAGCCAAAATCAAGAATTTTATATATAACGGGCAAATTACTGCTAAATAAGCATAAAATATTCATGTTATGTGAATTCTGATCGGAATCATTAAGAAATTGCAGATAAAAACAGATATAAATGTTAAATAAAGCATAATTTTTTCTAAACTACTTCTTGATTTTAAAAACTAAATAAAAATAGTATTTAGTTGATTTACAATTCATTATACTTCAATATAAATATAAATCATCTTGATTTTTACTGAATGTTTTTTATTGGCTTTTGTTAATTTCTAATTTGGCGTAATCCTATTTAACGAACTTTTTTAACTAAACTAATTTAATCTATGAAACCCATAAAAGTACTAGTACTAGTTTTTTTGGGCCTACTGGCCCATGGCTGTAACGAATTGGAAGATGGTTCCTATGTAGAGCCTATAACTATTTATGAAAAGATTCATGGTAACTGGAATTTAATGAATTTGAAAATGGTGGATGAATTTGCCAAAGCAAATGGAATTACGCCAAGTGAACAGAATTTGAGTACACTTTTCAATTATGATACCTTCCAGATAACATTTAATGTGGACAACGATATGCAGCCTACAACCTATACGGTTACGGGGGATGTGCCGCCCTTATTTCAAAAAAGCGGGTATTGGAAATTAAATTCAAATTTTCAACCAACAAGTCCGGGCGCTATAGAGATCTTTTTATATAGCGATGAACAAAAAGTAATCGGGACAGATACACTGTTATTGACATCCGTTCCTGGGAGCAACCAAGAAATGGAAATTCAATTGGTAAGGAAATCCGGGGGAACAGCTTTTGTTTCCTATGTATTTAATCTAAAGTCTAATAACTAAAAAACATAAAATGCAAAGAATTATATATACTGTCTTAATAGTTTTATTTGCTGCCCCTACCTTTTTACAGGCACAACAGGAAATGGGAGCCCCAAATAAAATCTGGTCGTTCCCGGTAGTTTATGCCTATGATGAGGAAGTTACCTGGTATTTTGATCTATCTACGACCACATTTTCCCCGGAAGAGGAAATTTACCTATGGGCCTGGTCGCCATCCGAGCCAGATGCCGGTAATTGGGAAAACTCATCGGACTTTGCACATCTGAAAAATGAGGGCAACATGATATGGAGCATTACACTAACGCCAACACAATATTTTTCAAAAACTATAGAGGAAATTGCTGGGAGTGCCGGTTTTTGGATGCGGCTTAAAGATAGGACCGGTGGGAGACAATCCGATGTATTGAGCGTTGACTATACTCCTTTTTCATCCTTCTATACGGCTAATGAACTGATACGGTCATATCCGGATGCACCCTCCCTAAATGAAGGGGTGAGTATTTTATTTAATTCCAATCTTGTGGCCGGATTTGAAAATGCGCCCAGCGTACATTTTCATAGCGGATTGAATAATTGGAGCGTTCCCCAGGAATATCAAGCGTGGATACCAGAGGTTTCCGAAAAGACAAAACTAAAGAATTTAGGGGACGGTTTTTATAAAATGGACTTTGTTCCATCCGAATATTATGATAATATCCCTGATGGTTTTATTATGGAAAACATCACATTCTTAATTGTTGCCACCGATTGGGCGGCGAATTCGGGAGATCAGGTTATTAATGCCGCAGAATTCATTCCACCCCCACCCACTACATTTAAGTTTTTCTCATTGCAAATAAGTAAAAAAGACTTTTTGTGAATAAGTAGAATCAATAATGAAGTAGGTATTAATAGACTTATTTATACCATTAAGGCCAATGATGTTGAAATTACAGGGGAGTTTAGCGGTAATACGAGCGAAATCAGTGGGTTTATTGATCTGCCGTCCAAGCTTCAAGGAATAGGTAATCTATATGAAATACATGTATTAGTAAGGGATAATAACGATAGAACGATTACAGAAACTACCATACCACTAAAAACTTTAGACTAATACTAACTAAAAAATCTATTCTAATGGATAACAAAAATATACAAATAAGCTTCCGAAAAGGGATGACAAAAAGGTCTTTTGTTTTAATGGTCGTACTGTTTTTTCTAACATTTACAGGTAATGCACAAGAGAAAAAAATGATTACCGGCACCATATTGGATAATACGGGAGTCCCATTGATCGGTGCAACGATCCTGGAATCGCAAACAAGCAACGGCACTGTAACGGACTTTGATGGCAAATTTGAACTACTGGTTTCTGTCGGTAGTTCGATAAAAGTTTCATATATGGGGTATATTACCGAAACTGTACAAATAACGGTATCGGTCAATAGTCCTATAAACATTACCTTACAGGAAGATGCCTTTGCTCTTGATGCCGTAGAAATTGTTGCTATTGGATACGGCACGATGAGAAAATCGGATCTGACCGGTGCTATTTCAACTATTTCCTCCGAGGATCTGGTAAAAGGCACGGTTACATCGACCGAACAGGTATTACAGGGAAAAATAGCGGGTTTGGTGGTTACCCAGGATACCGGGGATCCTAGTAGTGGTTCCTCGTTACGTTTAAGGGGCGGCACTTCGCTAACGGCCAGTAATAGCCCCTTGATCGTTGTGGATGGTATTGCCGGGGTCGATATTAATATTGTACAGCCATCGGACATCCAGTCCATAGATATTTTAAAAGACGCCTCCGCTACCGCCATATATGGATCTCGTGGTGCGAACGGTGTCATTATCATTACCACTAAAAGTACAAAAAGGGGCCTGTCCTTTAACTATGATGGTTTTACCGGAGTCAGTTATGCCTCAAATCATTTGGATATGTTATCCGCTGATCAATGGCGAGCCTACGTAAGGGAGAATGGGCTAACGGATGCTATCGATTTTGGAGGGGATACAAACTGGCAAAAAGAGTTGGAAAGAGCTCCTGCCCTAACACAGTCCCATTCCATAAATATGGCTTCTGGAAATGAAAATGGCGGTTTACGGGCGTCGGTTTCCTACCTAAAAAATGAGGGGACCGTAAAAACTACGGAAATGGAACGTTTAAGTGCCAGTTTAAATACACACCAATATGCTTTGGACAGGGCCATTAAATTTGATGTTGGGCTATTTGCCAATATTGATAAATGGCATCCGTTGGATTATAGGATCTTTGAACGTGCCTTTAATTTAAATCCTACCATTCCGGTATATGATCATAATGGGGATTTTACTGCCGTGGGTGGAACACTTTATGAGAACCCCGTTGAAATATTAACAAATAGGAGCGCAGATAATAAACGTAACCGACTTTTAGGATACTTTAAAACGGAAGCTAATTTTCTAAACGACTTCCAAGCAACCGTAAATGTGTCGTTGGAACATAATGCAAGTACGGGAAACACCTATAAGCCTACTTATGCGGTTCTGGAAGGAAGAAGTGAAAACGGTTATGGACAGAAAACGTATGGTGAGTACACGACCTTGCAAATCGAGGCATATGTAAACTATACAAAATCATTGGGAAATAGTAATGTAAATGCTATGGTGGGTTACTCGTATCTAGATAACGGTTATGAAGGTTTTGGGGCGCAACGTAGCGGTTTTGTTTCCGATCTATTTGAATACAACAATCTAGGCGCGGGAAAGGATTACCGTTTGGGCGATGTATATTCATATAAGGGGAAATCCAATTTGGCATCGTTTTTCGCTAGGGCAAATTATGCTTATGATAGCAGATATATGGTAACCGCAACCATAAGAAAGGATGGTTCCAGCCGTTTTGGGGCGAACAATAAATGGGGGATCTTCCCATCGGCATCCGTAGCCTGGAGAGTTACAGGGGAAAATTTTATGGAACCCACCAGAGACTGGCTTACCAATTTAAAGTTCCGGGCAGGATACGGTGTTACCGGTAACCAAGATGGAATCGGGGAGTATAAATCGCTTTCCATTCTAGGGGTAGGTGGCGATAGTTATTACGATCCGGCAACAGGCACCTGGAGTTTGGCCTATTCACCGGCACAAAATCCCAATCCGGATTTAAAGTGGGAATCTACCGCGCAATTGAACATCGGTATGGACTTTAGTTTATTCAATAGGATTTCGGGGTCCGTAGAATGGTACGACAAAAGGACCAAAGACCTGCTTTACACCTACGAAGTGCCACAGCCCCCCTATTTGGTCGGGACCATCCTGGCAAATGTTGGTGAATTGACCAATAAAGGTTTAGAGGTTTCTTTAAATGCCAACCTCCTTCAAAATGATAAGGTCAGTTGGAATACCAATCTGAATTTTGCAACGAACACCCAAAAAATCGAGCGATTATCCAATCAGGTCTATGAGACGGATATTATTTACAGCGGTTCGTTGCACGGTTTATCGGGAATGTCCAACCAATTTTCACAAATTATTAGGGAAGGCTATCCGGTAGGTACCTTCTGGGGTTATGAAAGTGCTGGCCTGGATGATAACGGTGAGTTTATCCTAAGTGCCGAAAAAACGGCCATTGGTAATGTACAACCCGATTTTACGGTAGGTTTTGGAATGGATTTCTCCTATAATAATTTTGATCTGGCATTTACGACCTACGGAAGTTTTGGACAAGAGGTATTGAACGCAACGAACATGATGTTATACGATCCCAATAGATTGGCGGCCTATAATGTGCCGGACGACTTTTTGGACAGCGGTATAAATTCCGCTCCCGCTTATTCGAGCTATTGGATGGAGGACGCCTCTTTCTTAAGGTTGCAAACAGTGAGCGTGGGCTATACCATTCCGTTTAAAAAATCATCCTCTAAATTAAGGTTATATGTTCTAGGAGAAAATTTAGCGGTATTTACGGATTATCAAGGTGTTGATCCCGAACTAAATTTAACGGGCCTGGCCAACCCCGGAATGGATAGATTTAATAATTATCCACGGCCCACGACCGTGTCCTTGGGGCTGAACCTGAATTTAGGCTATTAATCAATAAAAAACTTAAACACATGAAAATATATAAAACAATCTTAATGGCATGTACCGTATTATCGGTATTTGCCTGTACAAATTTGGATGAAGAGTTATTTGATCGGGTCGAAGACGAGGATTTCGGAAAAACCCCAAAAGAAATAGAGGCCCTTGTGGGGGGCGCATATTCATCGTTAAGAGGCTTTAGCGACGCCATATCCAATGCGTTCCCAGCTTCCGAATATGTGTTTTTCCTGAACGAAGTCGTTTCGGACGAAGCCACACTTCCTACCCGGGGCACGGATTGGTACGATGGCGGACAATATCAAAATGCGCAAAGACATCAATGGACACCGGAAAATGGTATGATCCTATCCGCATGGCGGTATTGCTATGCCGGAATCGCCAAAATTAATGCCATCATTTACCAAATTGATAAGTCCGGCTTATCCGAAGATGATAAAAAACCCATTTTCGCCGAATTGAAATCGGTCAGGGCATACTATTATTACACCTTATTGGATTTGTTCGGAAACGTGCCGATCGTGACGGATTTTGAGGATCTGGGCCTGCCTTCCAATTCATCGAGAAAAGAGGTCTATGATTTTGTAGAAACCGAATTATTGGAAGCATTGCCCTACTTGCCGGCAACTATTGCCTATTCCAAGTTTACCAAAAATGTGGCTTATTCATTATTGGCTCGACTTTATCTTAACTCGGAAGCCTTTATAGGTACGCCGCGTTGGCAAGATTGTATCGATATGTGCCAAAATATTTCCGGATATTCCCTAGAACCCGATTATTTTGCCAATTTTGCCACCCAGAACGAGAAATCCAACGAAATAATTTTCGCAATACCTTATGATTCCGATGCGGGCACGCTGGGTAACTATATGAGTTCCATGTCCTATCACTACCTGCAAAGATTTGCCGTTTCGCCGACAGGGGATTATCAATGGTCCGCAAATGGCATGTGTGCCCAACCGGGCGTTTATTCATCGTTCGATGATACCGATCGGCGTAAGGCCTCTATGTTGGCCGGGGACCAAATAAACCTGGCCACGGGCTCCGTGATCATTATGGATAGCGGTCAACCATTGACCTATACCGAAGAAATCTCTAATTTTGAGGATGCCAAACAAAATGAAGGGGTACGCTTGCACAAGTATCAGATCAATGCGGGCGACCAATGGGAGCGCGATAACGACTTTGTACTAATACGTTATGCCGAAATTTTAATGATGCAGGCAGAATCCTATGTGCGCTTAAACTCACCGGACCTGGCACGCCCATTTCTAGATCAGATCACTGCAAGGGCCGGGGTAGAAACACCTGCGATCATTGATCTGTCCTATTTGGATAAGGAATTGCTCAGGGAATTTATCTTTGAGGGCCACAGGAGAACGGACAATATAAGGTTCGGCACATTTTTTCAACCTTGGTGGGAAAAAGATGCTACCCCGGCATATAGGGCCATATTTCCTATACCGACATCCGTGTTGAATACCAATACCAATCTTTCCCAAAATTTTGGATACCCTAATTAATATTGTTTCTATGCCGACCTTCCAATTAGCATCTATCGCCAATAGAAGGTCG
>Ga0079224_100008624_pt1 | contig 13827 bp, 17 predicted proteins | sample Stecom2015_FD_80414 | JGI IMG/M metagenome (GOLD analysis project Ga0079224, IMG submission 80414) | Agricultural soil microbial communities from Utah to study Nitrogen management - Steer compost 2015 | ecosystem: Environmental > Terrestrial > Soil > Agricultural land | place: USA: Utah... | reverse complement strand
ATTAATACTTATTTACTGGCATTAACAAATAATCAGCCAATTCGTGGAGTATTACCAATACCCCTTTATGAAAGAAATGTCCTTTCGGTCGTTCCAATGGTTAATCCCGATGGCGTCGATTTAGTTTTAAATGGACCGCCGCCGGAAATGCGCGATGAAGTGATTGCCATCAATAATGGGAGTTTAGATTTTTCGCAATGGAAAGCAAATATTCGTGGAGTGGATTTAAACAACCAATATCCGGCAAATTGGGAAATTGAAAAAGCACGAAAAGAACCGAAAAGCCCAGCACCGCGGGATTATCCTGGCGATACACCATTAACAGAGCCGGAAGCGATAGCGATGGCAAGATTAGCCCAGGAGAGGCAATTTGCAAGAGTTTTAGCTTTTCATACACAAGGGAGAGAGTTTTATTGGGGGTATGAAGGATTGGAACCGCGAGAATCATACGTGTTAGCGGAAGAATTCGCCCGGGTCAGTGGATATCAATCTGTTCAATATATAGACAGCCATGCAGGATATAAGGACTGGTTTATTTATATTTATCGCAGGCCCGGTTTTACTTTTGAATTAGGATTAGGGGTCAACCCGCTTCCAATCGAACAGTTTCCACAAATGTATGAGGAAATGCTTGGAGTATTTTTAGTGGCCTTGTATCGATAAGGCGTAGAAATAGAATTTTTGTAATGTATTTGTTACAATAGTTATAAGATTGCAATATAGGAAGGGTGATTTTTTCAAATTTCTGCCCTCCTTGTAAAAAAAATTATAGCCAAATGGTGGCTATTTTCTTTTTTGTCATTTTACTGAAACATTTTAGAAATTTAATCGTCTATTAATTGTAAGATTTTACAAAATGATTTTTACTAAAAGGGGGGTGAGGGCGGACTGGTGAAAATTCATCGATTACTTAAATTATTGTTAATCGGTCTATTCTTTATAGCAGGTTGTCAAAATTTAGGAGCAGACGAGAATTTAGAATCTAGTAATCATTCTTTGCGGGAATTACCTTTTTTACAAAAAAAGGGCATGTATCAACAAGAAAAAGAAGTGGTTCCCCTCGAAGTTTCGGAAGCCGCCTTTCGCTCCATTATCGGCTGGATATCGGATGAGGAAATATTGGTAAATGAAGCTTTTGATCAAGGTTCTGTCCTCTTTAAATACAATGTATACAGCGGAGAAAAAACAGAAGACATCCAATTGGAGTTTTCCATCATCAGTACGATGATCAGCCCCTCACGAGAATTTATTATTATTCATACTGCTCCAAGTCCATATGAGGCAAATCTCAAAGTTTTTCGGACCGATACCTTTGCTGAAGTATATAATGAAAACTTCGAATCGAGCGAAATTGTATATACTTGGAATGGCAATGATGAATCGAAAATTTTTGTTACCGCCTTTAATAAAGACTGGACTTATAGCTCTTATGTGATTCGTACGGATTTAAAAGAATCTCAAATGGTTGATATCTCCCAACCCTTTGCAGAATGGCTCGATGAAAACCGGTTATTAATGCTCAATTGGGATTTGGAATCCCCTGATATCCTTGCGCCTTTTCTAATATCATCCGATAGTGGTCTAGAGATTGTTGACGGTGGGGAATATTACTTTTTTAAAAGCTGGTCTGATCTCATTCTTTCCATTGGGACAAAAGGCGAGGATTTCAATACTGCCCAATATACCTTTTTTAATAAAAACTTGGAACCAATTTATTCCTTCCACGCTCCTCATATCGCCCAATATTCGGGCTGGATGATACCTCATTTTGATTATCTTCCCGAATTAAAGGACTTTATTTTAGTGGAACCATACAAAAGTGGAGAAATAGGAGTTTACACCGGTGGTTATAAATTGGTGAAAAGGAATATAGAAAGTGGTCATGAAGAAATCATCTTAGAAAAAATTGAAAATCAGCCAATTGCCTGTTCTCCTGATGGCAGCTTATGTCTTTTTGGGAGTATTCTCCAAGATATTATTTATTTAGAGGAGGGTAGGGTGGAGCCTTTTATAAAATATATAAAAAATCGGGAACAATAAAAAAGACAGGGATTTTTTTAGTATACATCCCTGTCTTTATTGATTTCCAAAATGCTTAACTGACATCGGGAAATCCGTTTTTTAAGATTGTCATAATCGAGAAAAAGCCAAAAACAAGTGCTGTTGGAGCGGCAATTAGAAATGCAAGAATATTCCCTTTTCTTATGCTAGATATCGTCGCAAAAACCGCTAAAATACTAATCAAACCAAAAATGATGACTGTCCCCATTTTTATCCCCCTTGTTTCCTCGTTCGAATGTTGATAAGGTTCTTTTAGAACGGAAAATTCTCCCTTTTTATTGTAAAGGGTTTTTACCGTTTTGTCGAGGTTTTCGTCTAAAGAAATAGAATTGTTCAAATTTATGAAATACAAACTAGAGGTGATTTTCATAATGAAATGGGAACGACTTCCTTTAGGTGTTATGCAAACGAATTGTTATTGTGTATATGAAGGGAATAAATGCCTCATCTTTGATCCGGGGGATGATGGCGCAACCCTTATTCAATGGCTGGAAAATAAAAAATTACTGCCGAAAGCCATTCTTTTAACCCATGCTCATTTTGACCATATCGGAGCGGTCGATGAAGTCCGGGATTATTTTCATGTACCTGTTTATATCCATACATTGGAAAAGGAATGGCTGGAAAATCCAAAATATAATGGTTCGATTCTTTTCTTCCCAAATCGGCCCATTACGGCAAGGAGGGCGGATATTTTACTAAAAGACGAAGGGAAAATAGAGGTAGACTCATTTTCTTTTCAAGTATTTGAAACTCCTGGGCATTCCCCTGGTAGTGTCTCCTATTATTTTCCGAAGGATAATTTTATCATCTCCGGTGATGTGCTGTTTTATGGAAGTATTGGCCGAACTGATTTACCCGGCGGAGATTATGACGTTTTAATGAGCTCGATTAAAAATAAGCTATTCCCTTTACCGGAAGAAACCATCGTTTTACCCGGTCACGGTGTGGAAACAAAACTATCAACAGAGAAAATTTGGAATCCCTTCTTAAAAAATCTCTCATAATTTTTTCTTGACTTAATAGGATGGTAGGGAAAGAGGCTTGGGAGGTTTTGAGATGGTACCCATTCAAGGGGAAAAACTCATATCCTATGCAGAATTTATCGACAGAGCTTTGTATGACAAAACATCAGGGTATTATACAAAGGGTGGTGCAATAGGGAAGGATGGCGATTTCTTTACAAGCCCCACCATGTCGGATATTTTTGCAGAAATCATTTTTTATTATTTTATAAAAATCATTCAAAAGAAAAACCTCCCAGCATATTTTTGTGAAATTGGGAGTGGCACCGGTGCCTTTGCCCGGGCGTTTCTCAAAGCAAGTGAAAAGGAACCGTTCATTAGAAATAAGATCCGCTATTTTTCCGTTGAAAAAAGTCCCGCCTTTCGTGCTTTGCAACAGGATTTGACCTTTGATTTTCGTTTTCGGCTTTTTTCACATATTGAAGAAGTGCAGCCATTTTCCGGGATGATTTTTTCAAATGAATTTTTTGACGCGCTGCCTGTTCATGTTATTACAAAAAAACAAGGGAAACTTTTTGAAGTTATGCTAGCCGAAAAGGATGATACTTTCATTGAAGTAGAAGTCCCTTTATCTAATCAAGCAATTATTGATTATCTAGATCGCCACCCGGAATTATTGATTCGTGAAAATCATCGTATGGAAATTCCTATAGCTATGGTTGTTCAGTATAAAAAATTAGCTCGGCTTTTAAAAAAGGGAATGATCGTAACAATTGATTATGGCTATACATTTGAAGATTTAAAGCGACCAACTTTAAAGAATGGCAGTTTACGGGGATTTAGAAATCATCGGTTAATTACAGAACCTTTGAATGCTCAGGGTGAGATTGATATTACTTCTCATATTCATTTTGATGCTTTAATGAAGTTAGGTGAGGATTTCGGGTATTCGACCCGTCAATTTTTACGGCAAGATGAATTTTTAATTGAAAATGAGATTCTTAACGGCATTCAAAATTGCAGTGAATTGGACCCTTTTCATCCGATTCATAAAAAAAACCGAGCGATTCGGACTTTGGTTGATCCAAATGGAATTAGTGGTTTTTTCCATGTGCTTATTCAGGAAAAATAAAAAGGCAACCAAAAATTGGTTGCCTTGATCGTTTCACTACATCCAAAAGGCGGTATAGTATGTAAAACCGGCAAAGAAGACGGTTAAGTAGGCGCCGAAAATGTACATATACATTCTTTCGGACAGGCGTAAATAACCGAGCAATAAGAAAAATCCGGTTTGTGCTAAAAACAGTAAAGCATTGATATACATTTCCCCTACAAAAAACATGACTGCAAAGATCCCGGTCCAAAAGGCCAGGACGCGAAACATGCGATCCACCATTATTTCCCCCTTTGTTGTTACGAGACATTCCTTGTTTTCTATTATAATAATAGTGGATTAAATTGTAAACTATTCTTAATTAATTCTGAATGTTCACGTGATACGCACATGCAGAACAACCATCGAGCATGTTCTGGACATGTTCAACTTCCAAATTATCGAACAGAGCTTCGAGGAGTCCGGTTATGAAAATTGCATGCATATTACACGTTTGTGTTTGATAATCCACGGCGACTTCTTTAAACGGACAATTAAAAATTTGGAAATACAACTTTTGTCCCTTTTCTTTAATGTAAATATCCGGGTAAAAACCGAGAATGGTCATCGTCGTTTTAATGAAGTCGACCTTTTGATTAAAAGTCAATTCATTCTTTGATACTTTTTCCTTCATCAACTGGTTTTCAATCAATTCTTTGGCATAGCGCTTTCCAGTTTCATATAGAGCCTTTTCACCAGCTTTTCCCAAAGAGTGCATCGCCTCGAGGGCAATTCGTGACAACAGTTTGTAATCCCGAAATGGGAAATGGAGCTCGATGACTTCATCGGATAGACGATACAATCTGCTTGGTCTACCGCCTCGACCGGTCTTTCTGTTTTCCGATACGAGCATACCGACATCTTCCAATTTCGTAAGATGGAGACGGGCAACGTTCGGGTGGATATGAAACTCTTCAGCAATATCCTGGACCGTTACTTCTTTATGGTTTTTTGTAATGTATTCATAAATGGATAGTCTAGTAGGGTCCGAAAGAACATTTGTAATTTTTAATGTTTGTTCCAAAGGGCTCACCTCGTGTTTAGCCGTTTTTCTTTATTATAATATAGGAATAGTGCTTTTGTATGAAAGTTTTAATGGTCATGATAATAATGTTAGAAAAAGTTCACATTAATTTGTTAAAAACTTCACAAATTAATTTTTTAAAAAGTTTAAAGAATCGAAGAAGGAATTTGGCTCTTTTTGTCGAATATATTGTAGCAACATTTAAAGGGAGGTGGATGCATCGATTGCCAACTTCAACAGAGGAAAAAGCAGGTAGGATTCTTGAAAATGCCATTCGACTTCATGCAACAGACATCCATATTATCCCGAAATCCACCTATGCCCAAGTTTCTTTCCGAATTCAAAACACATTAGTTCCCCAGGAAACGATTTCTTTAGAGGAAGCGGATCGAATTATTGCCTATTTAAAGTTCCAGGCGTCGATGGATATTGGAGAAAGACGGCGTCCACAAAATGGTGCGATTTCCGTTGTGTTAGATGGAAAAACGATTGGGTTGCGTGTGTCCACTTTACCTCTAGCCCAATCTGAATCCCTCGTCGTCCGACTTTTGCCCCAATTTGATGCGATCCCTTTCTATAAAATTTCTTTATTTCCGAAAACAGCTAAACTACTCCTTTCCATTATGAAATTTTCCCATGGACTTGTTATTCTTACCGGTCCCACCGGGTCCGGAAAAACGACAACATTATATTCCCTATTGTATTATTCCACCCGGCTTCATGGGCGCAATGTCATTACCCTAGAGGATCCCGTGGAAAAAAGCAGTGATGATTTTTTGCAAGTGGCGGTTAATGAAAAAGCCGGAATTACGTATAGTACCGGTTTGAAGGCAATTTTGCGACATGACCCGGATGTTATTATGGTTGGAGAAATCCGGGATGGAGAAACCGCGAAAATTGCTGTTCGGGCTGCATTAACCGGCCATTTAGTTTTGAGCACGATGCATACGCGGGATGCAAAGGGAGCGCTTTACCGCCTCATGGAATTTGGTGTCGGCTGGAATGAAATGCAGCAAACATTAGTAGCGATTACTGCCCAAAGGTTGGTGGAGTTGGTTTGTCCTTTTTGTAAAGACAAGGACTGTTCTCCCTATTGTGAACGGAAACATGAAAACCGTGCACCGGTCTATGAAATATTGTATGGCCATGCCCTTTATGAAGCCCTTATGGAAATGAAGGGTATTCCGATGGAAACAACGTACGAAACATTGAAAAAAGTTATCTCAAAAGGAATTGCCCTCGGTTTTATTAAGGAGAAGGAATATGAAAGATGGGTGTATGATGCCCTTCCGGAAAAGATGGACGCTGAATGATCAGGCTCTATTTTTAAAAAGAATCGGGGTTTTATTAGGGCACGGCTACTCATTGGTAGAAGCGATTTATATTATGAAGATTCAATTAGATTCGGAAAAGATTCCAGGTAAGTATTTGGAAGAAGCAATTCATCGGTTAAAAAACGGTGAAGACTTTTCCAAAATTTTGGCAGGCCTCGGTTTTCATCCAACTGCAGTCAGCTTTATTTATTACGGTGAAAACAATGGAGAGATGGGCAATTCACTAATACGTGCAGGTGAAGTGCTCGAGAGACGTTCCAATGATATGAAGCAATTGCAGAAGGTTAGCGGTTATCCCCTATTTTTGTTTATTTTTACAGTCATTGTCATGACCATTTTCCACTATTCTCTCGTTCCCCAGTTAAAGTTATTATTTTCTTCAATGGAAGCAAAAATCTCTGTCAGTATGAAAATCATGTTTTGGATCTATGACCATTCTACACTTTTACTCCTTCTTATTCTTTCAATCATTCTATTTTTATTCATCTCAATCCGAAGGTGGACGAAACTAAAGTCGCGCTATGAAATTCATGTAAAGCTATGCCGTATGCCCTTGTTTGGGAATATACTTCGTTTATGGAATACGTACTATATTTCTTATCAAATGAGCCAGCTTTTAAAAAACGGCCATTCCCTTACCGAATGTTTACAATTTGTCGAAGGCGACCCGGAGAAAAAACATGTGCAAGAAGCGTTTCGATTGATAAAAAGTGAGTTGTTGGAAGGGAAGCCCCTTCCTAAAGCTGTAGAAAAAATCCCAATTTGGCAAAGGGAGTTCTCCACCGTCATCCGCCATGGAGAGCTTACGGGAAATTTAGATATTGAATTAGAAACATATAGTCAATTATGCATGGATTTGTTTACGGAAAAAATCTCGAAACTTTTACGATGGATTCAACCGGCTTTATTTTTAATCATCGGACTATGGATTTTACTTCTATATATTTCAATCATGCTTCCGTCCTTCCAAATGATTCAACAATTTTAATGGAGGGATGCAAATGAAAAATGAGAAAGGGTTCACTTTAATCGAGATCATGATTGTATTGTTTGTCATTACGATTTTGCTCCTCATTTCGCTTCCCAATGTATCTTCCCATTATAAAAACATTGAAGATAAAGGCTGCGAAGGCTTGGTAAAAATGATCCAATCTCAAGTTACTGCTTACTGGCTTGATGAGAAAGCTTATCCGGAAACCATCAATGATTTACAGGAAAAAGGATATTTGGAGAAGGATGTGGATTACCAGTGTCCGGGAGGGGATGTAATTATCATTGAAGAAGGTATTGTTAAATCAAAGAAGGGAAGCTAATTTGCTTCCCTTTGAACCGACAAAACGATTAAGCAAAAAGGAATCCGGTTTTACATTGTTGGAAACGATGTTTGTGTTAGTAATTGTAATCATCCTATTCATCATTGTTCCGCCACTTATGCATAATGTTGTTCGAAACATGGAAACAAAGCATTTTCTAACTCAATTTCAAGAGGATATATTATATGCTCAACAATATGCAATAACAAATAGTATACCGTTAAGATTTAATTACTACTCTAGCCTAGAGGAATATCGGATTCGTGAGTTTAACGGCACTACTGTAATTAATAGAAAACTTCCGGAATATGTCAATCTACAATGGAGGAATTATTATCAGTTTGACATTTATTCAAATGGGAATTTGAGTGATTTTGGAACATTGCATTTTACCATTTATGATCGAAGCTTTTCATTGATTTTTAACATAAGGAGTGGACGCTTTTACTGGCAATGAAAAATCAAAGAATTACAAACGGAGAAACCGGGAGTTTTTTACTTGAAGCTCTATTGTCTTTATTTGTATGGATGATGATTTTTTCAGCTTTCATCCCATCTTTCATGTTTTTGTTTGAGAAAAGGGAAGAGCTGCAATATATCGGAAGAGCTAATCAAATTGTTAATGAACAATATTTAAAATGGATTGTAAACGAATCAATCGATCGGGACATTTATTTTCAAGGTTTACGTTTTCATATTGAAGTAGGTGAAACTGACAATCATGAGAAAAAAATTTGCGTCCATTATGAGTGGAAGGAAAGGGTTGAAAAATTCGTTTGCCGGACCATTGTTCAAAAACAATGAAGGATATACACTTTTGGAAATGTTAATAGCTCTTTCAATTTATTTATTCATAGCTACTTTTCTAGTAAAAGCAATGCCTCTGTTAAAACATTACCTTTTTAGTGATCACGATCGGCAAATGGAATGGGAAGTATTTTTAAATCAGGCGAAAATGGAATTTCGTTCAAGCGAAACATTATGGATTGAAAAAGGGAAAGTGTATTTGCTCAATGATGGGCGGACGATTCAATACGAACAATACGGGACAATGATTCGAAGGAGGGTAAATGGAGAAGGCCACGAACCACTTCTGTTAAATGTGAAAGATGTGGCCTTTATTGTCGATGGAAAATGGTTGGAAATCCGCGCACAGTTCAGTACAGGGAAAACTTTTAATGAAAGAATCTTACTCCCGAGCCATCTACGGAAAGAGTAGTGATCAAGGGTTTTTCTTACCTTTTTCCCTTTTTATTCTTTTCCTCTTTACTTTGGCGGTCCTGCAAATGGCCCAGCTTTATGAATCGGAAAAACGTTTTTTTCAATTAGTTGAGCGTGAACGTCAATTGGAAACATTAATTCATCATAGTGTAAAGGATGTCATCGGAAATGAAGAAATTTTCCCTTTTGGTAAAAATGCCGGCGAGTTCATTTATGATGTTGGGAAAGTGTTGTACAAAATTGAACTAGTAACCGGATACATCCAAGTCCAACTTGAAGCAATTTTAGAAACTGGCGAAAGAATGTTTGTCACCGTCTTAATTGACCCAGAAACCGGTAATATCATCGACTGGTATGAAATTTAAGATAACAGTTTAAAATTTTTGTTAGCTGGAAAAAATATGGATAAATTCTTCCGTTATTGAAAGGACGATAGCCCATGAAAACGAATGATTATGTACGGTTTTTAACGCAAACCGTTCTCGAACATTTAGAAACTCCGAAAGAAGAACGAATAAAGCGGAAAATAGAGAAAAAAGAACAGAAGGAACCTTTTATGTATAAATATTTTGGAACGATGCCATATTTTTTTAAAGAAGGGGTTCGAATGGCTGTTAATAAAAGACGAAAATTTCGCTTAAAGAAAGGGAAGTTTCAAATTAAAAATTGGATTTTTGAAAAAAATAATGAAAACGAAGGCGTCCGGAAATAGACTGGACGCTTTTTCGTTATACATGAAAAAATCGTTCCCTTGTTAAATAAAAGATGCCTCCGTTAATAATAGAAATGTTAATTTTCGGTTCATATTGTTCCTGAATCGCTTTCATTTCATTAAAATAATTTACTGTTTTTTCTACGTCATTTTCATAAAATTTTTCTAATAGGTTGATATCCTCCTGCCATTTTTTCCGTGCTTCCTCGGCCCATTGATGCTCCTCCTGTTCGATCCCCTTTATGATAAACTGTTCAATGCGGCGCAGACCGCTTGGCACTTTAATTAAAGGCGAGAGGGTAAAACAAAAATCGGGTATTTTTGGAGAAAGTTGGTTTTTTATTTTTGACACTTCTTGATGAAAATTTTCCATCATAGCACCGTTAATTAAATTTAGACCAATCGAGCGATAATGATCTTTTTTCAAATGGCATTGATAACTAATTTTCATGTTTACACAAAGCCAAGGATCTAGTGGAATTTGCCGGGATTTTCCACCGCGAGCCTTTTCATATAAGCGGATATATGACCCCATTTGTCGGGCTGTTTTAAATATTTGATGCAGACGGTTGGAACCGAAATGAATCCATTCTCCCTTTTTCTTTCCCTTTTTGGAAAAATCGGTGAATAACGTGAGTTTCATTGGGTTCGGAATCCCACCGGTTTTTTCAATGTAATGCCAATAAAAGGGTCTATTCATCAGTGCCTTATCCATATCTATCGTTAATTGGACGGTTAATTCTCCCGGCAAATTTTTTTCAATTTGGCAGCCGGTAGCGGTAAAAAAAGATTCAAGAAAGCTTTGAATCTCCTGCTGTTGCATGCTCGTTTTCCTCCCTCATCATTTCGGCAAGTTCCACCATGGATGCCAGATTATCCAGTTTAACTTTCATTTCTCCGACGGATGCCGAGCGTTTGAATATATCAATCATATGGTCTTCCATACTTCCGAATTCTAGTCGTGCTAAAATTTCATCCAGTTCACCAATAACTCTTCTGAACAAGTCAATTTTTTCATAAAGCAAATGTAATATATGTTCTTCAATCGTATTTTTAATTGCAAAATTATAAATGTGGACATCCTTTTCTTGTCCATAGCGGTGAATCCGTCCGATTCTTTGTTCAAGACGCATCGGATTCCACGGCAAATCAAAATTTATGATATGGCTGCAAAATTGAAGATTTATTCCTTCACCACCGGCTTCAGTAGCGATAAAGACTTGAGCATGGTTTTCAAACAGTTCCTTCATCCATTCTTTCTTTCCCCGACGGAAACCGCCCCGGAAAGGAACGGAGGTTATTCCATGTTGTTTTAAAAACCATTGTAAATACAACTGACTTGCCCGATACTCGGTAAAAATAATGACTTTGTCATCTATTTCTTTAATTAATTCGACCGCTTTTTCAGCTTTTGAATTTTTCGTTATTTGTTGAATCTTTTGGAGTACTGTTTCAAAAAATGAATCTTTTAAAGGGGATTCGGATTGTTCCATCATCTTTTTCACAGTGACATAAACTGCCTCTTTACTGCTGCATGCTTCCCTTTGCAATGTTAAGAAGGAAAAAGCACTGTTCACAATCCCGCTATGTTCCTGTCGTAAGGATGAAATATAGTCATACAAATCCCGTTCTTCCTTGGAAAATTCAATATAAACGGTTTCAACATGGCGTTTTGTCCATTCAACCCCGGTATCCTTCCGTAAATTCCGAATCATCACCTTCGCAATTAAATTTTTCAAATCGACATCATTATACGAATGCTTATTTTTATATTTATCCACAAATTCTTGGTAGCTTCCTAAATGACCCGGTTTTAAGAGGGAGACAAGGTTAAAAACTTCTTCAATTTTATTTTGAATCGGGGTGGCAGTCAGGAGCAAACAAAATTTCTTTTTCAAGCTTTGGGCAAACTCATAGTTTTTTGTTTTATGATTTTTTAATTTATGAGCCTCATCGATGATGATCATATCATAGGACTGTTCTAAAATAGTTTCCCGATGGGGGCTCTTCTTTGCGGTATCCAAAGAAGAAACGATACAATCCATTTGATCCCAAGGATATGATTTTTTAAAAGCAACCGCCGGAATATGGAATTTATCATTCAATTCCTTAACCCATTGGGAAACGAGGGAGGCGGGAACGAGAATTAACACTTTTTTCACCAAACCGCGAATCATATATTCCTTTAAAATAAGTCCGGCTTCAATCGTTTTTCCTAACCCGACTTCATCCGCCAAAATTGCCTTCCCATTCATTTCTTCTACCACGCGTCGGGCTGTTTCGATTTGATGTTCAAGGGGAGTGAAATTTACTAAAAATTTTGGAGCGACCAATCCTTTAAATTCGGGCACGAGGAGTTGCTTTTCTGCCTGATTGGCCAAATCATATAGATCCCAGTTGGACCAAGGACCATCCTCCTCCAGTCTCTTTAAAAAACCTTCTTGCCAACTCTTGTCGAAAATAATTGGGATATCCATAAAACCCCTCCTCGCCAAAGGAATGAAATTGTTGCTCATATTCCTTCGAGATGGTACGATGGTGGTGAAAATGAAGACTTTTCCATAACGATGGAAAGGCACGACTAGTTTAACCTGAATGGAAAAAAAATATGTGATATTCGACGAGGAGCTTATAAACATTCTACATATCATTTTTTTGATGGCTCCTTGGCTAATGATTGAATGCCAACTGAGGGACTAGCGTGAATATCATTTAGCCATTTAACGTTTGGGTTAAAGGACAGATTACAAATCCATTTCGTTTCGATGTCCTTTTATGTTTGAATAGGAGGGGTAGTGGAAAATGACTTTAAAACGAACGCCTCTATTTCCTTTATATCGGGAATGGGGAGGAAAAACGATCGACTTTGGAGGATGGGAACTTCCAGTCCAATTTTCCGGAATAAAAGCGGAGCATGAAGCAGTCCGACAACGTGCCGGCTTGTTTGATGTTTCTCATATGGGAGAAATCATCGTCTCCGGTCCGGATAGTGAAAAATTTTTGCAAAAAATGCTAACAAACGATGTATCGAAAATAAAAGTGGGACGGGCCCAATACAATATTATGTGCACCGAAGATGGGGGCACGATTGATGATTTGCTTGTTTACCGTCTTGAAGAACGACGTTATCTTCTTGTCGTCAATGCAGCGAACACGGAAAAGGACTTTAACTGGTTAAAAGACCATGTCGAAGGAGATGTAACCCTTTCCAATGAATCGGCCAACTATGGCTTGCTTGCCATTCAAGGACCACTGGCGGAACAGATTTTGCAGAAGGTCGTTGACAATATAGAATTATCCTCAATCGGCAAGTTCGCCTTTTTGACGAACGTCTCCATTGCTGGAAAAACTGCCCTCGTTTCACGGACGGGGTATACCGGTGAAAATGGTTTTGAAATTTACTGCAATAGTGAAGACTTGCCCTACTTATGGCAAACCCTTTTGGAAAATGGAAAAGATGAAGGACTGATTCCGTGTGGCCTCGGGGCAAGGGACACGCTTCGTTTAGAGGCGGCACTACCACTTTATGGTCAAGAATTATCAGAAGATATTTCACCGATTGAAGCGGGGCTTGCCTTTGCCGTGAAAACGAATAAAGCTGCCAATTTCTTTGGAAAAGAGGCTTTGCGAGTTCAAAAAGAACACGGTCCAGTGCGGAAAATTGCCGGGATTGAAGTGGTGGAACGGGGCATTCCCCGCACCGGATATCAAATTTATAAGGATGACCAATTAGTTGGAACGGTTACATCCGGAACCCAATCCCCTGGGACGAAACGAAATATCGGGCTTGCATTAATGGATGCAAAATTTGCTGTCCCTGGAACCGAACTTTTTGTGGAGATTCGTGGGAAACGGGTGAAAGCAGAAGTAGTGCCATTACCTTTTTATAAAAGAGAAAGCAATTAAATTTTTTGAGCAAGGGGGAATTTACATGGCCTTTCGATATTTGCCGATGACCGATCAAGACCGGAAAGAAATGCTTGAAGCAATCGGCGTTGACTCCGTTGATGAATTATTTTCAGATATACCGGAAAAAGTTCGTTT
>Ga0079224_100008623_pt1 | contig 13829 bp, 7 predicted proteins | sample Stecom2015_FD_80414 | JGI IMG/M metagenome (GOLD analysis project Ga0079224, IMG submission 80414) | Agricultural soil microbial communities from Utah to study Nitrogen management - Steer compost 2015 | ecosystem: Environmental > Terrestrial > Soil > Agricultural land | place: USA: Utah... | reverse complement strand
CATGGGCGCTGATGGCCGCCGATCCCGCACAGCCGATCCGCATCATGCTGGCCTGGACCGACGCGCCCGGACACGGTCTGGGGGGCACCACGCCGGCCTGGGTGAACAACCTGGACCTGGTGGTCACGACCGGCACGGGAACCTATCTGGGCAACGTGGTCGGCGGGGACGGATGGTCGGCCACCGGGGGCAGCCCGGACGACCGCAACAATCTGGAAGGCGTATTCCTGGCGCCGTCGCAGCATGGCGGCGCGGTGACCGTCATGGTGCAGGCCGCGAATATCGCCGCCGACGCGCTCGATCCCCACGATCCGGGGGCACCGGCGCAGGACTTCGCCCTGGTCTGCTACAACTGCGTGGCCGGCGACGGCTTCGGCCTGGTGGTCACGCCAGCCGCTGCGGAGATCTGTGCACCCGACGATGCCCATGCCGGCGTCGACGTCTTCACCTCCGGTGCCTTCAGCGGGCCGGTCGCCCTGGCCGCGACCAGCCTGCCGGGATCCGCCACCGCCACCTTCGATCCGGCCATCGTCGATCCTGCACCGGGCAGCAGCGCCCTGACGATCGGCAACACCGGCACGGTGGCGCCGGGCACCTATGCCATCGGTATCGAAGGCAGCCACGCGGGCGAAACACGCACGGCCGCCTTCCAGCTCACCGTGGCGACGACCTCCCCGGCTGCGCCGGCACTGGCCGAACCGGCCGACGGCAGCACCGCAGTCGCCTCGACGCCCACGTTCTCCTGGGATCCGGTGCCGGGCGCCACCTCCTACCGGCTCGAGGTCGCACGTGACGCCGCCTTTGCCCAGCTGGTCATCGACGAGACGGTCACCGGCACCACCTACACGCCGGACGGTGTGCTCGATCCGGACACCACGTATCACTGGCGCGCAAGCGCCGGCAACGCCTGTGGCGGCAGCACACCCTCCCCGGTCTTCACCTTCACCACCGCCAACGCCATCTGCTGGTCCGGCCATGTTCCCATTCCCGACGGGAATCCCGGCGGCGTGGACATCGATCTGGTGGTCGGCCAGTCCGCCACGGTGGACCGGCTGCGTGTCAGCCTCCGCTACGACCACAGCTGGGTGGGTGACAGCCGCATCACCCTGCAGAAGCTGGGCGGACCGGGTCCGGTCGCGCTGGTCGACCGGCCCGGTGTGCCGGCCTCGACCTACGGCTGTGCCGGCGCCAATGTCGATGCCATCATGGACGATGATGCCGCCGTACCGGCCGAAACGGGCTGTGACGCAAATGCGGTTCCTGCCCTGGAAGGCACGTTCTCGCCCAACCAGCCGCTGTCCGCGTTCACCGGCAGCGATCTGGCCGGCACCTGGCGGCTGAATGCCGCCGACCTGGTCGGTGACTACGCCGGCACCATGCTGGAGTGGTGCCTGCTGCCGGATACCGGCGATGGCACTCCCGGCGTCACGGCCGACCTTGGCATCACCATGAGCGCCGGGCCCGAGCCGGTCGCCCCGGGCGGAGCGCTGACCTTCGCCATCCAGGCCGAGAACTTTGGACCCGACACGGCCACCGGCGTGAGCGTCGATATCGAGCTGCCGCCGGAACTGGCCTATGCCGGTTTCCGCTCCGTCCTGCCGGAGGACGCCGTCCTGCCGCTGGGAAGTGCCTGGAGCTGCAGCCCGGCCGGCAGTGCGGTGACCTGCGCGCTGGCGGGCAACCTGATCGCTCCCGGCCCCGCGCCGGTGCTGGAAATCTTCACCGGCGTCGATCCGCAAGCGGTGCCCGGAGCCATCTCGACCACTGCCGGCATCCACGGCGATCAGACGGACCCGGTGGCGGACAACGACTCGGTCACCGTGCTGACGCAGATATCGGATGCTTCCGACCTGATCTTCGCCAGCGGCTTCGAGTAGTGCGGTCTCCGCGCCGGCCCGTCCCCGGACGGCCGGCGCGGACCCGTCTTTTCCCTCCCTGCCAAGAGCGGACCGCAAGCTCCGCCATTCCCCTGCCCCGCCACCCGGGCGTAGTCCGCCCCGCAACGGACGCCGGCCCGGGCAACAGGCACGCGCGGTAGCGGCCCGGGTATGGGCCCCACCACCGCGGCCAGACCGTTTACGCAGCACGCACCGGACATCCGCCGGGGAGCACCGGCAGGCGCCCTGGCTTCCACCCGTCTGCGGGCGGCGCGCAATCCCGTGCCGCCCTGCCGCTCCGGCCCTCTTCTCCCGCCAGGGAGGGGACGCCGGCCGCGACCGGCTGCCCCGGGCGCGGGCCGGGCACATCCGGTCCACGTCGGCCCGGCACCGCAAGCCGGGCAGCCAGCCGCGTGTGGCGCCCCCGTCCGCTGTCGTCCCGTGGCAGTTCGATCCGCGGCGCCGCGGCCCGGTGCGGCGTGATGGGCCGCCGGAACTCCCGTGGTCCCCAGGCAGCGCAGCCTTGCGCGGGTCCCGGTGCCGGGATCCGGGACGGCGGCAACATGGGCCGGGCATCCGAAGCCGGCAGCACGGTGATCCGGCCGGAGTGAACAGGTGCCACCTACCCGGCGGGGCGAAGGAAAAAAGAAGGCCCCCGTTGCCGGGGGCCTTCGGACAGCCGTGGCCGGGCGGCGCTTACAGGCTGCTGCCCACCACCAGGTTCGCCAGGGTCGACCACTGGCCGCTGGGGGCACCCGTGCCACGGAAGGTGATGCGGGTGATCGGCGCCGCGGTGATGAATCCGCGGAAATTCGACGGGCCCGTGGCCAGGTAGGTCTCCGTGGTGCCATCACTGAGCTCGATGGTGACCGTGGCCGCGACCGGGTTCATGGAGAGGTCGGTGATCCAGAAATTGGCACCCACCGCCGTCACCGCACCGCTGGTGAAGTCCACCACGATGTCGGTGCCGGAGAAGTTCGGCGTGAGGATGCCACCCGCCTCGCCAAACAGGCCGCCGCCGTTGCCGGACGTGATGGAGATCGAGTAACCGGCGTTGCTGTACACCAGCGGCTCTTCGATGCCACCCGTCTGGTTGAACGCCGGCTCCAGCGCTCCGGCCGCCACCTGGGCCATGAACTCTGCCCGGTCGGTGTACACGCCGGGCACGCCGCCCGACGGGCAATCCGGCAGATCGGCAGCACACTCGAAGTCGTTGGCGAAGATCCGGTCCGGCTTGCCGGTCACTTCGGTGGTGACGACCACCGAATTGTTGCCCGGAACCGGATCGATCGTGGAGCCGCTCACAGTGACCGTGGTGGAAATCTCGTCCGGATCCACCAGGTTGACATTCACGATCACTTCCAGCGTCGGAGCCATCGAACTGGCGGCCAGGGCGCCGGACAGGGCGCAGGTCACGGTGCTGCCCGCACCGGAGCAGCTCCAGTTCGCGCCGTGCACACCCTCGCTCTTGCTGAGCAGGCTGCGGGAACCTGCGAACGAGACCCCGGCGGGCAGGTCGAAGTCGACCTCGACATCGAGCGCGGTCTCCGGACCGAAATTGCCCACCGTGGCGACATACGTCAGCTGCGAGCCGTTTTCCACCGGATCGGGAGCAGCCATCACCGACAGGCTGAGGTCGGCGAAGTTGCCGTCGCTGGAGCAGCCCTCCACGCGGATGTCGTCCACATACCAGCCTTCACGGCCGACGGAGGAGTCGGACGCCAGGCGCCAGCGCAGCTGGACGGTCTGGCCGGCATAGCTGCTGAGGTCGACCAGCGTGTCGTCATACGGACGGCCCGGATTGGGTTCGCACCAGGCCGGCATGCCGCCGAGCGGGTTGCCCCAGGCGGTGCTGATCGGGCCACGGTACGGATCGTTGAGCAGCGCCGCGCCCGTCAGCTGCGTGAAGGTGGCACCGCCATCGGTCGAGATCTCGAGCACGCCGCCGTCGAAGCAGGCGTCATTGCTGCTGTTCTCCATGTTGCGCCAGTTCTGGAACTTCAGCGTCAGCGGCAGGTCGGCCGCCGGCAGCACGATCGGCGGCGAGGTGAGGCGCTGGTCGGACGTGGAGTCGAGGTCCACCGCATAGGCCGCGTTGCCACCCGACAGCGGGCTCGGACGCGTCGTGGACAGGGACCAGGTGCTGGCTCCGCTGCTGCCGGCGGTGCTGAAGCCACCCAGGCCGGCAGTGAAGTCCTCGCTGAAGAGCGAGTACGCTACCGAGCCGGGACCGCAATCACCCGGTGCAGGCATGGTGGAGAAGCTGAAGACCGGCGAGTTGCTGCCGGTGCCGCAGATGTTACCGGCGCGAACACGCCAGTAGTAGGTCGTATTGGTCTGCAGGGTTGTCCCCACGGCGATGCTGGTACCGGCGACATTGCCGCTCCAGACGATGTTGCTGAAGCCGCTGTCGGTGGCAACCTCGACGATGTACTCCTCGGCCTGGCTGGCGCTCTGCCAGGTCAGCGTCGGCTGCGTCGGCTGGTTGACGGCGTTGTTGGCCGGGCTGACCAGCGTCGGCGTCGCCGGAATGGCATTGGCGACATCAAGGGTGAAGTCGCGGGTCAGGACGGTGCTGCCGGACGTACCCTGGACCGTGAGCGTGTGCTGGCCCGGAGCGGCACCGGCCGCCAGGGACAGGTTCAGCGTGGACTGTCCGTTCGGCGGTACGGTCACGGCGGTGGGACTGAAGCTGCCGCTGATGCCGGCCGGCAGGGCCGGATTGAAAGCCAGCGACACCGTGCCATTGAAACCGTTGATCGAACCGACGTTCACGGTGACCGGATCGAGGTTCGTCGGCGGACTCATGTTGCAGACGGCCGCCGATGTGCTCGAGAGGTTCAGGGAGAAGGTGGACTCGCCGCACTCCGGATGGCGCATGGCGCCGATACGGGTATTGCTGGCGCTGGCACCGGCTCCCATGTAGTGGCCGACATACCAGAAGGTGCAGCCGTCGACCGGGTCGATCGACATGGAGGTGTAGTCACCCCAGCGCTCGGAGTTGTGCGAGCGCGTGCCGGCGGCCAGGACGCCTTCGCCGGTGGTCATCACGCCCGGCGGATCGGAAGCCAGACGGCCGACGAAGTGCACGCTCGGATGCACGGCGGGCGACTGGCGGGTCGCGGTATAGCCCAGGGCGAGGTTGCCGCTGGAGTCGATGCCGATGCCGCCCATCCAGCGGTGGATGGGTGCGTCCGGATCGCTCGGGGCATAGGTGCCCTCCATGTACAGCTGCCAGTCGGTGGCCGAGGTGCTGTTGGCCGGACGGCGCAGCTCGAACCAGCGGATGGCACCGTGCACCTGCGGATCGGTCAGGGCGTTGGTCACCAGGTTACCGACCAGCGACTGGTGCGTACCGAAGTGGCGGTACATCAGCGTGTGCATGATCGGCTCGCGCAGCGGGTCGAGCTTCTGGCCGTTCGGCTGCGGGAAGGCATTGAACGCCGTCAGGCCGTTGATGCGCGAATTGAACTCGGAGATGGCGATGCGGTGCACCGGCGACAGCGTGGTCGTCGGCGGTGACGGCGTCCAGTCGACGCTCAGCTGCCACAGCTCCAGGTAATCCTCGCTCGGATTATTGCTGCCCGGGTCGTGCGCCTCGTCGTCACGGTGGCGCATGAAGATGCCGGGAGCGCCCGCAGGCGGCAGTTCGGTACCGGTGAAATGCGCCGGCTGCAGCTGCTGGAAGGAGAAGCCGGACAGACGCGGCACATTCACGCGCACCCAGCGCGCCGGCTGGCCGGCGAGCATGGCGTCGCGCTCCATGGCGTAGAGCGGACGCATGTTGTTCACGCCGTTCTCGTTCGCCGTGACGTAGTAGGCGTCCGGCCACACACCGTACTTCGGGTAGTCCGGGAACGACGTGGAAACGAACGAATAGCGGTTCCACGCGCTCGCCGTGGTGTTGGTCGGATCGCTGTCCGCGCTGATGTAGAAGCACATCGCACGGCCGGCCTGCGGCGAGAACTCGGTGATGACCCAGCGCTCGGCGATGGCGTCATACATGACGATCGGGTCACCCAGACCGGAGTTGCACGGACTCGGACCCGACAGCGTCGATGCCAGCACGAAGTCGGCCACCTGCGCGCCGGTGGACTTGAGCCACACGCGGACGCGGGTGCCGCCGCCGGCGTTGGTGGCCTCGACGAAGTGGTTGGGACCGACGTCGCCATTGGGATCCGGCGGAAGCGTGCTGCCGGGGATGCCCTCCCAGTTGGCGACCGGCGTGGTGAATCCACTGCCGCGCGCGCCGACCACCTGGTCGTACGCCTGCTGCAGGAACACCAGCGGATCGGGTTGCGGCTCGTTCACCGGCGCGCGCGCGTTCGCCTCGATCAGGGACGGATCGTCCCAGTGGCGACGCGGGATCTCGCGGATCGGATCACCCGGCTGCCAGTCACGGCCAGCGGCGTTGTTGATGTCGATATCGACCCGTTCCGGATAGACCACACCCATGAACGTCGTTTCGCTGGTGATGGTCTGCGTATCGGTAACGGATTTGTCCGGCGCGACCTGCGCCAGCACCGGACGTGGTGCGGCGGCAAAAACGCCCATGGCGATTGCCGCCGCGATCAGGTTTCTATGTTTCACGTGCCTGCCCTCCCTGAACGAAAGATGAGTGAAACCGACGCTGTATAGCACAGATCAGACCCGGCATGAACTGGCCGCCCTGCGATTTCCGGATCCTTAACGGTGGCCTGGCAGGGGTGTGCGCTGGCCCTGCAACAGGACCGCGCCGCCACTCGAAATGCGGATCACCGAGGTGCCGGCCCCGGTCCGGTGGCGGGCGCGCCAGACACCCTCCGCATCCTGTTCCAGCTGGTCGAGGGGGAAGTCACTGCGGATCTCGCCGTGCGCGCTCACCTGCAGATCCAGCCCGGTGAACAGGGGGACATCGGCCATGACCGTGCCACCGCTGCGCAGCAGGCTGGGACGCGGCCAGTCGTAGCCCATGTTCCAGGCGCGTACCTCCCCGGACTCGCTGGTGATGTTGATGACGCCCCGGGCCGTCACGGTGATGCGGCCCGTACGGCTGCGTGCGGTGACGTCGTTGTCGATGCGGCGGACGATCTGGGCTCCGAAATCGGTCCGCAGTTCCAGCGGGATGCCGGGCGGGACGAAGCCCACCAGATCCACCCGTCCCAGCCGCGGATCGGCGGGGCCTCCGGTTTCCGGATCGTGTTCGTCGTAGCGGACCCGGAAGCCCTGGCGGTCCCCCTCGTGAAACCACTCCAGGCGGGCGATGCGCGGCTTCTCGCCGATGCGCTGTTCGATCGCCTGGATGGCCAGCTCGCCCGCAGAGGTCTGTCGGACCTGGATTTCTCCATAGGGATTGTCGATCACCAGCGCCGAGATTCCCGGGACGACCTTGCGCTGGTCACGATGGCGCTCGATGCTGTACGGCGGCGTATCGTCCGGACCCGCTGCGGATTCCCGCCGGCTCTGGCCGGCACATGCGGACATCAGCAGCGCGGCCAGGACAGCCGCGATCTTCACATGAACGTGCATGGTGCTCTTCTCCCTTGAACGGACGGGGCGATCATAGTCGCCCGGATGCAGCCACACCATGCGGGGCAGGCCGGCGCCAGCGGGGCCCTTTGCAGCGTGCTCCTGTCCGCCCGGAACCGGAAGGCACGATGGCGACCTCGAACCGTTGCGTGCCGGGCTGCCGGCCGCGACTCCGGACGCCTCGTGCATGACAGGGCTGCCGGTCGGTATGTCTCCGACGTGTCGATGCCGATGCAGTTCGAACCGTTCGCATCGGAGCCGGTTTCCTTCACGTCAGGGCGGAACGGCACGGACGCCCGCCGAGGTGTTCTTCCGGGGCTGTGCCTGCCACGGATACCGGCCGGGCGACCGGCGCCGGGCGCGTGGCTCCGGCCTCCAATCTCTGCAAGGCACACCAGGGCCTGGCGCCTGCCCGCAGGTATGGGGGCGCGGGCGGGCGAGGCCGTGATCCGGGCCGACCAGGGGGTCCGCAGGGGCCGATGACCGCGCCTGCCCGGCAACCTGTCCAGCACACGCCTGGGACCTGCGGGACACGGCAGGAAATGGTAATCCCGCCCCCGTCCGCAGCCATGGCGCGCCACATGAGACGGGGCCCGCGCCAGCGCTGGCGCGGGCCCGATCGTGCTTACCGGCTGCTTGACGCCCCGCCCAGGCCGCAACGGCGGGGCAAGCGGTTGTCAGTCGACGCGCAGGGCTTCGGCGCGGCGCTCCAGCACCGCCACACTGCTCTGGTCGGTGAGGCGCAGGTCGCGCAGCACGTACGGGGGCGAGAACTTTCCGAGGACATGCTCCGGCCAGTTCAGGGTGAGCGTGTGCCGACCGGCCGCCAGCCAGTCGGCGGCATAGGCAATGCCGACCGGCACCTCCTTGCCATCCTGGCCGGTGGCGAACAGCACGCCGCGCACCTCGTAGCGTCCGGGCGTGGCCACCTCGACGCCGAGCCCCATGTCCATCCCTCCGCGCCGCATCACGTCCACACTGGCCGCGCCGTCCAGGCGGGCCGTCGGCACCACCACGGCCACGGCCGTGCGCACGTCGCGCTGGAAGGCGCGGCCGCCGTCATTGCCGGCCACGGTGGCACGCACCTCCCACAGTCCCGGCCGGGGCGTGAAGTCCACGGGTGCGCGCACGCTGCCGACACGCTCGTTCGCGCCCTTGCCGTGGGCTGGCGCGAACTCGAGGTCATGGGCCTGGCCGTCCGGTGCCACCAGCAGGGCATGGATGCCATCGATCCTGGCACCACCGTCAAGGGCGAAACGCACCTTCACCTCGCCGCCGGCATGGACGGTGTCGACGCTGGCGCGGGCCCGCAGCACGTCGCGGCTTTCCGGCTCCAGCACGTGCAGGACGTACCGTCCCTCGGCGCCGGCCACCTGGATGCGTGCATCGGCCTCGAAGCCCGGGCGCAGCTTGAACGCCAGCGTGCCGGGTGTGACATCCATGCCAGCCTGGCGCAGCGCAGCGGCATCGGCCAGGGTCTGCGTGGCGCTGTCGGCATCGTGGCTGCGACCGGCACTGGCAATCGAAAGCTGGTCGCGATGCAGCGGCCGCGCCTTCACGCCGGGGCTGATCATCACCACCGCGCCGGGCGCGGTCAGGGCCAGCGCATAGCCTTCGCGCAGCTGCGACCCGTCCAGCTGCTGCCAGTATTCGCGGCTGGCCGCCTCGAAGGGTTCGTGCCGGCCGAGAACGGGCTCGTCGGCTGGCAGCTCGTGGAAGAAGCGCACCGGCGCGCGTTCCATCTCGGCGCTCGCCGCACGCGAAACCGCGACGGCCCGCGTTGCCACCAGGTCGCCATCCTGTGCGGGCAGAAGGCGGCCCTGGCCCTGGGCCATCACCGGCGCAACGAAGGCGAAAGCCATGGCCGCGGCCAGCAGGGCCGGGCGGAAAGAACGAATGTGACGGTTCATTGGCGGCCTCCTCACAGGTCGTTGCGCAGGATCACGTCCAGGCCGAAACAGTCGCGGCGGCTCTGGTTGTGGTTGAGGTAACGTCCACCCGTGGCGTTCACGTCATAGAACCACACGTAGCCGGCGGCGGCCTGGCTGCTGCAGTTCAGGAAGCCGTCGGAGCAGCTGGCCAGCCAGTTCTGCGTGATCTCCAGGCCCACGCTCTGCGCATAGCCGGCGCAGTAGGCCTGGCTGCTGAAGATGCCGGAAGACACGTCGGTGCCGACCACGGCCCAGAAGCCTCTCGGCAGCGCGGGACGGCCGGCGGTGCCGAGCAGGTAGTTGGCGTTGTAGTAGGCCATCCAGCTCACCTGCTGCATGCGCACGGCATCGTTCTGGTAGCCGAGCAGCCAGCCCAGCGCGGCCTCGAACACGTTGCCGGAGATCACCGCATCGGCCAGCGGCGTGCCGGCACTGGACGGTGCCAGGGCGTTCACCCAGCGGATACGCGAGATGATGGTCGGATAGCGGCTGTCCCAGGTGGGGTTGGAGAGGATCCAGCGCATCACGTTGCCGCCGTTGGAATGCGTGATGACCACCAGGTCGGTGATGTTGCGGCTGGTGATGAAGTTGTAGAGCTGGGTGGCCAGGCAGCCGGCCGCGGCGTTTTCCCACATGTACTTGGTGAAGTCGCAGTTCACCACCACGTAGTTGGCCTGGTTGGGCAGCCCCTGGCGCACGGAATTGACCATGGCGCTGGTCCAGTAGTCGGCCAGGGCATTGGTCTGGTGGCCGGTGCCGTGCACGAAGGCCACGCCGGTATTGGCCAGGGCGGCCAGCGGCGACAGCGCGAAGAGCAGCAGGACGACTCGAAGCAGTCGAAGCATGGGTACTCCCTCGGAATTTGGACTTGACCGCCAGACCCGTGGGCCAGGCGTCCGGATCCGTCCCTGACTGGCGATCACTCCCTGATCCCCGATCGTCGGGTCCCCTCCTGGACCTCGCACCGGCCATCCACACGCCGGCGTACGGAAACCTATCACGTACGCCCGGGCCTGCCATGACGCAGCGCGAAAAAATACGGGTCGCTACACTGACCGTTCTCCATCCCGCCCGTTTCCTGCCCATGCCTGCCGCCGGTCTGCCCTGTTCCGCACTCGCCCTGTCCGCCGCGCTGTCCGCCAGCGGTGCCGGCCCGGAATCCGCCGCACGTCCCGTGCCGGAACTGCGTTACGAAGTGGTCAACACCTACCCGCACGACCCCGGCGCGTTCACCCAGGGCCTGCTGTTCCGCGACGGCTTCCTCTACGAGAGCACCGGCCTCAACGGCCGTTCGGGCGTACGCAAGGTGGTGCTGGAGACCGGCACGGTCATCCGCCAGCGTTCCCTCGAGCAGCGGTATTTCGGCGAAGGGCTGGTGGACTGGGGGAACACCCTGGTGCAGCTGACCTGGAGGAGCGGGACCGGATTCGTCTACGACATCGACACACTGGAGCCACGGCGCAGTTTCGGGTACCCCGGCGAAGGCTGGGGCCTCACCCAGGACGGCCGCCGCCTGATCATGAGCGACGGCACACCGCAGCTGCGCTTCCTCGATCCGGATTCGCTGCAGGAAACCGCACGCCTGACGGTGACCTACGAGGGCAGGCCCCTGCTCGGACTGAACGAGCTGGAGATGGTCGACGGCGCGCTCTTCGCCAACATCTGGCCCAGCCCGTGGATCGTGCGCATCGATCCGGCCAGCGGCGAGGTTACCGGCCGTCTGGATACCAGTGGCCTGCTGCCCGCCGACCAGCGGGGCCGGGTCGATGTCGCCAACGGCATCGCCTGGGACGCCAGGGGCCGTCGCCTGTTCCTCACCGGCAAGCTCTGGCCGGCGCTGTTCGAAATCCGCCTGCTGGACGGTGCGGACGATGCGGGCAAGGGCGGACAGGAGGCCCCGTCCGGCCCCACCCCATCCGCGAACGCCGCGGCCACCGAACCCGCCCGTTGAGCAGAACCTGGACCGCCGGCCGGGCGCGCCGGCATGGCGCTCAGCTGACCCGGGACAGCATGCGGCGATGTCCGATCAACAGGGCCCAGCGGCGTCCCACCAGGAACAGCAGGGAATAGCCGGCTTCAAGCGCAAGACGGGCCAGGTTGCGACGGGTCAGGCGCAGGGCCGGCTCGGCGGCGCACACGCGCACATCCAGGCCCAGGCTGCGCGCCAGCAGCCGGCAGCGGGCGAGGTGGTAGCGGTTGCTCAGCAGGGCCACCGGTCCGGACGGGAGCAGCGTGCGCACCTCGCGCAGGTTGTCCACGGTGTCGCGCGAGCGCCGTTCCACGTGCAGGCGGTGGGCCGCCGCCGGCATGTACGCCAGCAGCCAGCGCATGGCCACCTCGGACTCGGCTGGACGGCCATCCCCGGCGGCGGGTCCGCCGGTGAGCAGCAGCGGCAGGTGCGGATGACTGCGCAGCAGCCGCAGGGCGCGACGCAGGCGCCAGCGGTACTCGCGGTCCGGCGCGTCTCCGTCGAGCCGCTTGCCGAAAAGGATGATGCTGCGGGCATCGGCGGGATGGCAGCCTGCGCGGCGCGCCACCGACCAGGTTCGCCACAGGCACACCAGGTAGGCCAGGCCACCCGTCAACAGCGCGGCCAGTGCACCCACGGCCAGAACATGCCACACGTCCGGATCGCGCCAGGGCGCGCCATTGCGCCAGCGGGGATTGCCTGTCACCTGCATGCTCCGTTGCCATTCCCCTGCCGCGCCGCCGGGCACGGTGGGCCTGCCCCTATAATCGCCCGCTTCCACCGGAGCGGCAGCGTTGCAACCCGTCAGGATCCTCACGCACACCGCCAGCAGCTGCATTGGCCAGGGCCTGGCGGCGCATTATCGCGCACTGCGCGAGGGGCGTTCCGGCCTGCGCGCCAACGACTACACGCGCGCGCCGCTGGCCACCTTCATCGGCCGCGTGGACGGACTGGAACAGGCCGCATTGCCGGCGACCTGGGAAGCCTGGGATTGCCGCAACAATCGTCTGGCCTGGCTGGCCCTGCAACAGGACGGGCTGTTCGATGCCGCGCGGGCCCTGTGCGCACGCGTGCCGGCGCATCGTCTCGGCGTGGCCCTGGGCACCAGCACGGCGAGCATCGCCGAGACCGAAGCGGCCTACCTCGCCCTGGACGGGCGTGGGCTGTTTCCCGCCGAGGCGCGCAACCGCAAGGTGCATCACCCACATTCGCTGGCCGCCTTCGTGCAGGAAGCCACCGGCTGGTACGGTCCGGTGCTCACCGTGTCCACCGCCTGCTCCTCCGGTGCCAAGGCCTGGGCGGCCGCGGCCCGCTGGCTGCAGCAGGGCCTTTGTGATGCCGTTCTGGTTGGCGGCTGCGACACGCTGTGCGGCAGCACGCTGCATGGCTTCGCCTCGCTCGAGCTGACCTCGGCGCAGCCCTGTCGCCCCTTCGACCGCGGGCGCGACGGCATCAGCATCGGCGAGGCGGCCGCCTTCGCCATCCTGGTGCGCGACGACCTTGACGGAGCGGGCGGCTCAGGCACACCGCTGTATCTCGCCGGCTATGGCGAGAGCTCCGACGCGCACCACATGTCCGCGCCACATCCGCACGGCAAGGGCGCACGCCTGGCCATCACGGCAGCACTGCGCCGCGCCGGACTGGCACCTGCCGACATCGACTACATCAATTTGCACGGCACCGCCACCCGCCTCAACGACCAGGTGGAGGCGGCGCTCGTTGCCGACATGTTTCCGGCGGGCACGCGCGCCAGCTCCACCAAGGGCTGGACCGGCCACACCCTCGGCGCGGCCGGCGCCCTCGAGGCCACGCTCAGCCTGTTGGCCCTGGAGCACGGCTTCATGCCCGGCACGCGCAACTGCCGGGAGCCCGATCCGGCCTGCGGCCCGCAGCTGCTGCTGGAAGGCGGGGAGCGTGCCATACGTACGGCACTCAGCAGTTCCTTCGGCTTCGGTGGCAGCAATGCCAGCCTGGTGTTCTGCCGGGGGGCGACATGAACCTGCTGGGCATCCGTGGCATCGGTTTCTGGGCGTCCGGGGTGGCCGGCTGGGAGGCGGCCCGCACGCTGCTGTCGGCCGGAAGCGGCTGGCCTGTCCAGGGTGCGGGACGCCCGGCACCGTCGCTGATGCCTGCCAACGAGCGCAGGCGGGCCCCCGACAGCGTGCTGCTGGCCCTGGCGGTGGCCGAGGAAGCCTGCCGGTCCGCGGGGGTGCAGGCCGCCACCCTGCCCAGCGTCTTCGCCTCCGCCTTCGGCGACCTGGCCATCAACGACTATCTGTGCACGATCCTGCGCGACGATCCGGCGGCAATGTCGCCGACACGCTTCCACAACTCGGTGCACAACGCGCCGTCCGGCTACTGGGGCATCGCCACCGGCGCGATGACGCCCACCACCGCGCTGGCGGCCGCACGTGACACCTTCGCCGCAGGCCTGCTGGAAGCGGCGTGCCAGGCGGGCGAGGCGGAATGCGCGGTACTGCTGGTTTCCGGCGACTGTGCCGGCACCGGGCCCATCGGGGAGGTGGCCGGCGTATCGCACGCGTT
>Ga0079224_100008622_pt1 | contig 13829 bp, 14 predicted proteins | sample Stecom2015_FD_80414 | JGI IMG/M metagenome (GOLD analysis project Ga0079224, IMG submission 80414) | Agricultural soil microbial communities from Utah to study Nitrogen management - Steer compost 2015 | ecosystem: Environmental > Terrestrial > Soil > Agricultural land | place: USA: Utah... | reverse complement strand
GCCCGGCGGGGTGACCCAGGTCCGCGAGGTGGCCGGTGCGCTCATCCGGATCGCCAAGGAGCGCAACATCGCCACCGTGCTGGTCGGCCACGTCACCAAGGACGGCTCCATCGCCGGTCCCCGGCTGCTGGAGCACCTGGTCGACGTGGTGCTGCAGTTCGAGGGGGACCGCCACTCCCAGCTGCGCATGCTGCGCGCGGTGAAGAACCGGTACGGCCCCACCGACGAGATCGGCTGCTTCGAGCTGAGCGACTCCGGGATCATCGGCCTGCCCGACCCCAGCGGGCTCTTCCTCACCCGGCGCAACGAGCCGGTGCCCGGCACCTGCGTGACGGTCACCCTGGAGGGCCGCCGCCCGCTCATCGCCGAGGTGCAGGCGCTGGCCGCGCCGACCAACCTGCCGCAGCCCCGGCGGGCCACCTCCGGGCTGGACACCGCCCGGGTCAACATGGTGATGGCGGTGCTGGAGCGGCGCGCCGGGGTGCACATCGCCAACGCCGACGTCTACGCCTCCACGGTGGGCGGGGTGCGGCTGGGCGAGCCCTCGGTCGATCTGGCCCTGGCGCTGGCGGTGGCCGGCTCCGCCAAGGACGTCGCGCTGCCCCGGGGGCTGATCGCGATCGGCGAGGTCGGCCTGGCCGGGGACGTCCGCGCGGTGAGCGGGGTGGAGCGCCGGCTGATCGAGGCGCAGCGGCTCGGCTTCACCCGGGCCATCGTGCCCCGGCACAGTGAGGAGCCGGTCCCCGGCATCGAGACGATCGGGGTGGACGACGTCGCCGAGGCCCTCGCCCTGGCCCTGCCGGGCAGGCGGCGCCGGGCGAGGAAGACCGCGGCCCCCGCGGAGGCGGACGACGCCTGACCACCCGCACCGCGACGGGGGTCAGTTGAGCCGGAAGACCGTCTTCTCCTTCTCGCTGCCCGAGGCGTAGTCGCTCTTGAGCTCGGCCACGTAGGTGCCCGGCCGCTTGGCCTCCTGCTTCGAGTCCCGGCAGTCCTTCCAGGAGCGGGTCCGGTCCCACTCGACCGTGGTCCGCTCCGGGACGCCGCGCTCCAGCTCGACCTTCTCCGCGTCCTTGGCCTTGGCGCAGTCCGCGGTGGAGTAGACCCGGTCGTCGCCGGACCTGATGAGCAGCTCGACGGTGTTGGGGCCCAGGTCCACGGTACAGGTCTGCTCGGCGAGGTTCACCGCGGAGATCTCCAGCTCCGGCTTGCCGTCCCAGGCGTAGTCGGAGCGGTCGCTCTCCAGGGTCAGCACCACGTCGGACGGGCGGCAGGGGTCGCTCGCCTTCTTCGGGGCGGGGAAGTCCGCGGAGTCCCCGGACCCCTTGTCGCCCTCGCCGTCCTCGTCCTTCCCGCCGTCGCCGCCGTCCTCCCCGCCGCCGGAGCCGGCGCCGTCGGAGTCCTCGGGGTCGGGGGAGGCGCTGGGGCTGGTGCTGGGCGAAGGCGAGGCCGAGGGTGGCACACTGGTGGGGTCCTCGGAGTCCGGCGAGGCGGAGGGCTCCGCCGAGGCCGACGCGCCCGCCGGTCCCTCCTCGGACGCCGACGGCCGGCACGCGTAGACGATCAGCGTCACGATCGCCAGCAGACCAACGAGGACGAAGACCCTGCGCTTCCAATAAGTCCCGGGGCTCACCGGTCCCGGGTGTCCAGCACTTGACGCCATGCGCGTAGTATTCCGGGTTCCTCCGCCCGGCACATACTCAACCCGCCGTTACCCGACCACGATTGCCCATGATCGACAACCCTTATTCCTCGGCCGTTATCGCCTGGTTCGGGACACACGCCCGAGACCTGCCCTGGCGCGCCGACGACGCCTCCCCCTGGTCCATCCTGGTGAGCGAGATCATGCTGCAGCAAACCCCGGTGGTCCGGGTGCTGCCCGCCTGGGAGGCGTGGATGCGCCGCTGGCCCACGCCGTCCGCGCTGGCCGCGGAACCGGCGGGCGAGGCGGTGCGGATGTGGAACCGGCTCGGCTACCCCCGGCGCGCGCTCAACCTGCACGCCTGCGCCCGGGAGATCACCGAGCGGCACGGCGGCGAGGTGCCCTCCGAGCACGCAGCGCTGCTCGCGCTGCCCGGCGTCGGCTCCTACACCGCGGCTGCGGTGGCGAGCTTCGCCTTCGGCGGCCGGCATGCCATTTTGGACACCAATGTGCGCCGGGTTCTGGCCCGCGCGCACACCGGGATCGAGTACCCGCCGAAGGCCACCACCCGCGCCGAGACCCGGCTGGCCGAGTCGCTGCTGCCCGAGGACCCGGCCACCGCGGTCCGCTGGGGCGCGGCGGTGATGGAGCTCGGCGCCCTGGTGTGCACCGCCCGCTCCCCCGAGTGCTCCGCCTGCCCCATCGCCGACCGGTGCGCCTGGCGGGCGGCCGGCCACCCGGCGCACTCCGGCCCGCCCCGGGTCGGCCAGAAGTACGCCGGCACCGACCGCCAGGTCCGCGGTCGGCTGCTGGCCGTGCTGCGCGCCTCGCCGGCCCCGGTGCACAAGCCCGCCCTCGACGCGGTCTGGGACGACCCGGTCCAGCGTGAGCGCGCGCTGGACGCCCTGGTCGCCGACGGCCTGGTCGACCCGCTGGACGACGGCCGCTACGCACTGCCGGGCTGAGGGCTTCAGGAAATCGCCGCGAACCCCGGTACCGCACCTCGCACGCAGAGTATGGTTTCAAGTATGGCGACGAAGAAGATAACCGTGACGATCCCGGAAGAGCTTCTCGAGGAGATCCGCGACGCCGCGACCGAGCGGGGCATCTCCGCCTACGTCACCGAGGCCGTCCGGCAGAAGCGCGACCGCGACCTGCTCATCGAGTTGTCCGACTGGCTTGAGGAGGAGTACGGGCCGGTCACCGACGAAGAGCTCGCCGCCGCGTACGCCGAGCTGGAGGAGGTCGACGCCGAGCACGAGCGGCGGCGCGCCCGCCGTTCCGGGGAAGCGGCGTGAAGAAGCGGAGCGGCGCCGCGAAGCCGCTGCGCTTTCACATACTCGATAGCGAGGCGCTGTCCCTGGTAGTGCACGGCGACCGCGGGATGATCGCCCGTATCAAGGTCGCCGCTCTCGGGGAGGCCGAGCTGGTCACCTCTCCCATGGCGCTCATCGAGGCCTACGACGGCCGGGTCAGCGAGCAGCGGTGGAACTGGGTTCTTTCCCGCATCCGCGTCATCGCCATCGGCGAGGACGAGGCCCGGGCGGCCCGCCGCCTCCTGGCCGACGCCGGGCTGCACGGTCACGAACACGCCATCGACGCGGTCCTGGCCGTCATCGCCCGGTCTTTGAAAGGCGAGGTCACGATCCTCACCTCGGACGTCGGCGACCTGGAGAAGCTGGTCCCGGAGCACATCCTCGTCCGGCATGTGTGACGTACGGCCGCTACGCCCTGCCGGGCCGAGCCCCGCAGGGGCCGTCACCGCCCCCTCCTACGATCGCCGTACCGATCGCACGGACGGAAGGACCGGACATGGGCGTCTCGCTCTACTACACCGCGCGCCGCGGGCACGGACTGAGCGAGGGCGAACTCCACGGCGCCATCGGGATCGCCATCGAGTCGGACCGGGACCTGTTCGACGAACTGAACGAGGCCATCCCGGCCTGGAAGGAGAACGGCACCGTCCCGGAGCATGTGACGGACGCGTCGGAGATCTGCGAAGGGCTCGTGCTGTACCGGCCGGACGCCCTGACCGAACCGGGGGTGGTGCTGGCGGGCTCCACCAAGGTCTCGCACGGCGGCTGCGGGGACGAACCCATGCTGATGCAGCTGGAGTACTACACGGGGTTCGCGCTCGGCCGGCTCCGGCGCTTCCTCCCCGACGCCGAGTGGCACGTCCACCTGGACGACGTCGACCTGGTGTGGGACGAGGAGACCGGCGAGTACTCCCTGCCGGCCGGCTGAACCGGCCGCACGGCGCCCCTCCTCCGTTGATCTCGGCGGCCCTATCAGAGCGCTCTGATAGGGCCGCCGAGATCATCGCCCTGGAGGCGAGCCGGCCTCGGCGGCCGGTACGCCTAGCCCGCTCCGGACGCCGGCCGCTGCCCCCGGTCGGAGAGGAGCCGGTCCCTGAACAGGTCGAGGACCTGGTCGAGCGCGTCCCGGGTCGGCTGCCCCGGCTCGTCGATCAGGTGCTCGGTCAGGACCGAGTGCGGCGAGATGAGCCCGTCGGGGTTGGCGTCGGCGTCGTCCAGCTCGACGGCGGTGAACGCATCACCGAGTTCCCGGCGCAGCGCGGCGAACCGGTCCCCGGGCACGAGCCGGTCACCGCGGAACCGCATACCGAGCACCCGGAGGCCGCCGTTGGCGCAGCGGTCCTTGACCACGGCGAGCTCCTCGGCGGAGACGTCGATGCGGGCGCGGCGGCGCGCGGTGACGGCCAGCGGGAGCGAGGGCTGGGACAGCACCGGGGCGAGCAGCCGGTCGTCGACCGCCATCGCCAGGGCGAACCCGCCGGTGAGGCACATGCCGACCGCCCCCACGCCGGGCCCGCCGCACCGCTGGTGCTCCGCGGCGGCCAGCGCCCGCAGCCAACCGACCACCGGGGAGCTGCGACCGGTGGCGAGCAGGGTGAACTCCCGGCTCACGCACACCTTCGCGACGGTCGACGCCGTGTACGCCCCGGCCCGCAGCCACCCGTGCGCCGCGGGGTTCGGGTCGCGCCCGGGCGTGCCGAACAGCACCGGCAGCACCGCGGTGCACCCGATGGCGGCCACCCGCTCGGCGAACTCCAGCACCTTGGGCGTGATGCCGGGTATCTCGGCCATCACCACGACGGCCGGCCCGGTACCGCGCCGCAGGACCTTGCGGGTGGTGCCGCCGTGCGTGAAGGTGGTGCGCTCGAAGCCTGACAGGTCGTGGTCGGCCATCGCCGCTCCCGTCTGATTCCGTTACCCGTTCCCGAATCCGGTTCTGCCGGGGCAGTCTCTCATCTCCCGCCCCTCGGGTACCGGGCCCGCCTCCAGGCCCGTCCAGATCGCTGACGGGAATCGGCCACCGCAAGACCGCCCCCGCGGTGCAGCCCCGCACCGCCGCCCGTAGGACCACACCTCCCCGCAGTACAGCGCCGCCTCAGCGTCGCCCTGGCGGCGGCGGGCCACCGACCCCGGGAGCCGGAGCCCCGCCCTCCCTCCCGGCACAGGCCCGGCGGGTGCCTCCCGGATAAGCCCCTCCCACCGGGCACGGGGCGGCCTCCCAGCGGTCCGGTCAGCAGACCAGGACCGCACTGAACGCGTTGCCGGTGGACGGCGTACCGCCGGGCCGCGTAGAGCGCCGTGATCAGTGCGGGGGTCTCGCCTTCCGCCGCCTGCCCGCGCAGCCGCGCGGCCGGCCAGGCCGGCAGCCCGTCCGGGTCGCCGGAGGGAGCTCGCAGACCATGCCGGCCACGGCGTCGGCGACGGCGGCGTCCAGCCGCTAACCGTCCAGCAGGTAGTCACCGCTGTCGGTGAATTCGTCGAGAGCACTCATGAGCACACCGATGCCGGCCCCGCATCCCCGGTTCCGGCCGTGCTCTCCCGATTCGAATCGACCGGAGCCCCGCTCCCGGATTCCCTTTTCCGCCATCGCGTCCACGAATTCCGCTCCGCCGCGTTCTTACAGCGATACGGGACTGTGGCGGAATGGCAGTCCTGGAAAAGGGGTCGCGGCGGCACCGGCCGCGATGCAGCGGCCTGGGAAAACCGTGTGCGGGGCGCGCCGGTTTCCCGGGAGGCGGCGGTTCGAAGCCCCAGGTGGGACCGGGTTCGCCGAGTGAGCGGCGGGGTAGGTGCCGGGACGTGGGCCGCCCTCGGGGATCGAGCAGGGCGGCCTGTTCTCGTTCGGTGTGTTCTCAGGGGGGCGACATGCGGCTCAGCGCGCGCAACAGGATTCCGGCCACGGTGACCGGGGTGACGCAGGGGGAGGCGACGGCCAACGTCGAGCTGGACGCCGGCGGGGTGCGGCTGGTCGCGTCCATCACCGCCGAGGCCGCCCGGGAGCTGGGGGTGGCCGAGGGGAGCAGGGTGGTGGCGGTGATCAAGGCGTCCGACGTCATCCTCGGCGTGGAGGGCTGAGCCCGGGGCCGGCGCGCCCGGCACGGCGGAGGGGCGGCCCGCGCCGGCCGCCCCTCCGCTCCCGTCCCGTTCGCGCCGGTCGCCGGTCAGTCCTCGAAGGCGCCCAGGCGCAGGGAGCCGGTGAAGGCCGCCCACTCGGCCGTACCGACGGGCAGGTACCCCAGCTCCGGGTGCTTGGAATCGCGGACCGCCGCACCGGTGGCCAGCTCGGCGACCTCGACGCAGTTCTCCCCGCTGGAGGAATAGGAGGACTTGCGGAACACCGGGGCCACCCGGGCCACCTCGACGCAGTTGTCCCCGCCGGAGGAGTAGGAGGACTTGCGGAACTCCACGATCATGATCAGGCTCGCTTGTCGTGTTCGGCGGCGATGGACCCGATCAGGTCGAGCGACCCCTGCGGGTCCAGCGCCAGGTTCTGGACGGCGTCGAAGATCAGCGCATGCCGATCGAAGTAATCCTGATCCTCAACGTACAGCGCCTCGACGGCGGTCGGGATGGAGACGATCCCCGGCTCCGGCCGGGGGAAGTCGAACAGGGTGAACGCGCCGTCGACGGCCGGGTGCGCGCCGGCCTCGTCCGGGAGCACCAGCACGGTCACCTTGTAGTGCGCGGCCATTCCGGCGAGGAACCGCAGCTGCTCGGCCATGACCGCGTGCGAGCCGACCGCCTTGCGGAGCGCCGGCTCATCGATGACGGCGATCAGGTGCGGCCCGTTCGGCGCGTCGAGCACGCCCCTCCTGAGCATCCGGGACTCGACCTTGCGCTCGATCTGGTCGGCGGGGACGATCTGGCTGGCCCGGGAGACCGCCGCCGCGTAGTCCGGGGTCTGGAGCAGGCCGGGGATCAGCACCGCCTCATAGGTGCGGATTCGGACGGCTTCGGCTTCGAGTTCCGGCAGGGGGCCGGTGTAGAGATCGGCGTACTGGTGCCAATCGCTGCGCCCGCGCGCCTCTTCCGTCAGGCTGAGAAGATGCGCGCGGTCCTCCCCCTCCACCCCGTAGAGGTCGAGCAGCGCCGCGACCTCGTCCCGCTTCGGGAACCGCCACTCGTTCCGCTCGGAGCGGGTCAGCTTGCCCGTCGACCAGCCCAGCCGCTTCGCGACCGCCGCGGCGGAGAGTCCGCTCTCCTCCCGCAGTCTCCTGAGCGCGGCCGACAAGCGGCGCCGCCGCACGCCGGGCGAATGGCCTCCAGCCACGAGAACCCCTTCCTGACAGCAAGGTGCCTCGATCGTAGTGGTCAACTCACCCGCAACAAGATTTTTTAAGTCAGTCAGGATTCTATCTTGATTTGCTAGTTGGCTAACATCACACTGGAAGTGGTCGAGCACCCTCCGTGGTGCCTCCCTCACGACAAGGAGCCACCTCCATGTCCTTCCCTCCTCTCGATGCCGTTGAGGCCACGACCACCGTCGTCCAGCTCGTCAAGGGCGGCGAACCCGACGAGGACGGGGCGTCCCTGGCCGGCCTGCGCTCCCCCTACGGCCCGGCGCTCCTGGACACCCGGCGCTGCGCCTGCGGCTGCGTGCCCCTGCTCGCCTCGTTCTGGGAGAGGTTGGAGCGCTACCGCCCCTACTCCGACGGCACCGACCTGTGGGTGCGCACCTGCGACCCCGATGCCGTTCCTCCCCTGCCCGAGGGCGCCTCCGTGGTGGCCGCCTGGACCGTCTCCTGCTCTGTCGCCTGACCGGTGCGGCGGCCCGAGAAGAACCGCGCGGAGCGAGGCGACTTCCCTTCGGGGTACCGGACGATTCACCGGGGAGAGTGCGGGTGCGGCAGAACGGCGGCCCCGCACCAGCCGGTGCGGGGCCGCCGTCGTTCGCGGTACCGGTCGGAGGGCTACTCGCCCTTGGACGCCGCGGTCTCCTCGACCTGCGGGGCCTCCGGGACCGAGTCCGGCTTGGGGATGCCGGTGAAGGTGAACTTCGCGTCGGCCCCCTCGCCCTCGACGTCGATCACGACGATCTGGCCCGGGCGGAGCTCCTGGTAGAGGATCTTCTCCGACAGGGTGTCCTCGATCTCGCGCTGGATGGTCCGGCGCAGCGGCCGGGCGCCCAGCACCGGGTCGTAGCCGCGGGAGGCGAGCACCTTCTTGGCGCTCGGCCGCAGCTCCAGACCCATGTCGCGGTCCTTGAGCCGGCTGTCGACGCTGTTGATCATCAGGTCGACGATGTCGATGATCTCCTTCTCCGTCAGCTGGTGGAAGACGATCACGTCGTCGACGCGGTTGAGGAACTCGGGCCGGAAGTTGCTCTTCAGCTCCTCCTGGACCTTGGCCTTCATCCGGTCGTAGTTGGTCTGGGCGTTGTCCTCCTTGGCGAAGCCCATCGCCGCGCCCTTGGAGATGTCCCGGGTGCCCAGGTTGGTGGTCATGATGATGACCGTGTTCTTGAAGTCGACGTTGCGACCCTGGGCGTCGGTGAGCCGGCCCTCCTCCAGGACCTGCAGCAGCGAGTTGAAGATGTCGGTGTGGGCCTTCTCGATCTCGTCGAACAGGACCACGGAGAACGGCTTGCGGCGGACCTTCTCGGTGAGCTGGCCGCCCTCCTCGTATCCGACGTAGCCGGGGGGCGAGCCGAACAGCCGGGAGACCGTGTGCTTCTCCATGAACTCGCTCATGTCGAGCTGGATCAGCGCGTCCTCGTCGCCGAACAGGAACTCCGCCAGCGTCTTGGAGAGCTCGGTCTTACCGACACCGGACGGGCCGGCGAAGATGAACGAGCCGCCGGGCCGCTTGGGGTCCTTCAGGCCGGCGCGGGTGCGCCGGATCGCCTGGGAGAGCGCCTTGATGGCGTCCTCCTGGCCGATGACCCGCTTGTGCAGCTCGTCCTCCATGCGCAGCAGTCGGGAGGACTCCTCCTCGGTCAGCTTGACCACGGGGATGCCGGTGGAGGCGGCCAGGACCTCGGCGATGAGCTCCTCGTTGACCTCGGCGACGACGTCCATGTCGCCGGCCTTCCACTCCTTCTCCCGCTGCGCCTTCTTGTTCAGCAGCTGCTTCTCGTCGTCGCGCAGCGAGGCCGCCTTCTCGAAGTCCTGCGCGTCGATCGCGGACTCCTTGTCCCGGCGCACCGCGGCGATCTTCTCGTCGAAGTCGCGCAGGTCCGGCGGGGCGGTCATGCGGCGGATGCGCATCCGGGAGCCGGCCTCGTCGATCAGGTCGATGGCCTTGTCCGGGAGGAACCGGTCGCTGATGTAGCGGTCGGCCAGCTGGGCGGAGGCGACCAGCGCCGAGTCGGTGATGGAGACCCGGTGGTGCGCCTCGTACCGGTCGCGCAGCCCCTTGAGGATCTCGATGGTGTGCGCGATGGTCGGCTCGTCGACCTGGATCGGCTGGAAGCGGCGCTCCAGCGCGGCGTCCTTCTCCAGGTGCTTGCGGTACTCGTCCAGCGTGGTGGCGCCGATGGTCTGCAGCTCGCCGCGGGCCAGCATCGGCTTGAGGATGGAGGCGGCGTCTATGGCGCCCTCCGCCGCGCCCGCCCCGACCAGGGTGTGCAGCTCGTCGATGAACAGGATGATGTCGCCGCGGGTGCGGATCTCCTTGAGCACCTTCTTCAGGCGCTCTTCGAAGTCGCCCCGGTAGCGGCTGCCCGCGACCAGCGCGCCCAGGTCGAGCGTGTAGAGCTGCTTGTCCTTGAGCGTCTCGGGGATCTCGCCCTTGACGATCTTCTGCGCCAGGCCCTCGACCACGGCCGTCTTGCCGACGCCCGGCTCGCCGATGAGCACCGGGTTGTTCTTGGTCCTGCGGGACAGGACCTGCATGACCCGCTCGATCTCCTTGTCCCGGCCGATCACCGGGTCGAGCTTGCTCTCCCGCGCCGCCTGGGTGAGGTTGCGGCCGAACTGGTCGAGCACCAGGGAGGTGGAGGGGGCCGACTCCGAGGACGCACCGGTGGCCTGGGGCTCCTTGCCCTGGTAGCCGTGGAGCAGCTGGATGACCTGCTGGCGGACCCGGTTCAGGTCGGCGCCGAGCTTCACCAGCACCTGGGCGGCGACGCCCTCGCCCTCGCGGATCAGGCCGAGCAGGATGTGCTCGGTGCCGATGTAGTTGTGCCCGAGCTGGAGCGCCTCGCGCAGCGAGAGCTCCAGGACCTTCTTGGCCCGCGGGGTGAAGGGGATGTGCCCGGACGGGGCCTGCTGGCCCTGGCCGATGATCTCCTCCACCTGCTGCCGAACCGCTTCGAGGCTGATCCCCAGGCTCTCCAGAGCCTTCGCGGCGACGCCCTCACCCTCGTGGATGAGACCGAGCAGGATGTGCTCCGTACCGATGTAGTTGTGGTTGAGCATCCTGGCCTCTTCCTGGGCCAGGACCACCACGCGCCGTGCGCGGTCGGTGAACCTCTCGAACATGTCGTCGCTCCTCACAGAGCGGTCAGGCAGGGACGGGAGTTCCGACCCTCACGCTTTTCCGCTTTTCGGCCCTTCGGGGGGTGAAAGCCCTCGGAGGGCGCTGCCGCACCCGGTCACCGCTCCGCCGGCGCCCCGACGGATCGATGGCCACATCCCGCTTCGTCAGGTTGTCTCCGACCATCGTTGCCAGAGACTTTCCCCGACGATAGGGCGTTCACCCTCATCCAACTACCAATCGGGCCTTCAGTGTTCCAAGTACGCCGCAAGCGAACGGCCCGTGCGCCCCGTCTTTGCCGGGGCACGCGGACCGTGCAGTGCATTCATGTGGAATTTGCTCTGAGCGAACACGGCCGGCGCGGACCTTGACGGTCCGCGCCGGGAGCTGCCGGGAGCCTGCGGCTAACGCTGGGCGGCCTCGTACTCGGCCACGATGGCGGCCGGAATACGGCCGCGCTCGTTCACCTGCTTGCCCTGGGCCTTGGCCCAGGCGCGGATCTCCGCGCTGCGCTCGCGGCTGGGGGCGCTGCGCTGCTGGCGGCGCCCGCGGGCGGCCTTCCCCGGAGCCTTGCGCGCGGCCTGGACGAACGGTGCCAGGGCGTCGCGCAGCTTGGAGGCGTTACCCGCGCTGAGGTCGATTTCATAAGTGGTGCCGTCTACGCCGAACGAAACGGTCTCGTCGGCCTCGCCGCCGTCGAGATCGTCGACGAGAAGCACCTGAACCTTTTGTGCCATGGATGCGAACCTTTCAGCAGTCGGTGCGTTCGGCACCTGAATATAAAGCTAGCCGGATACCGGGCGGAAGACAATTCTCCGCGCGGCGGAAATCGCCGCGAGTCGGTACGGGAGACTACCGAGCACGGATACGGAGCGGCCGACCGCACAGCGCACCGTTACCGACGGTGCCGCGCTTTCAGGCCTCCTCCGCCCGCGGATCACCGGAGGCTTCCGCAGAAGTCCCCGAAGACGACTTTGACCCGTCCCCCGTGCTCGCGGCAGATCCCTCGGCAGAGGAACCCGCGACCCCTCCGCTATTCCCGGCCGCTTCCGCGCGCACCTCGCTGACCAGTCGCCCGTCCGACGTCCTCGGGGCCATCTCCTTGCGGAGCAGCTTGACGACGAACGTGCAGAAGACCGCCGCGACAACAGCGGGGGGGATCAGCGCCGACAAAACATCACCCATCAGGCGCACACCCTTCCTTGTTGTTACTTTATGCAGCAATTACCCCACGGAGAGGGTTGGGCGGCCGCCTCGGCGGCCGCGGCGCGGCAGCGGCGATCGGCCCTGCGAAACCCGCGATTGAGGGGTGGGACCCCCGACATCATAGACACCTTCGCAACCCGTCCCGACCCCCGCGGGCCCGTGTGCGCATTACGACCACCGCTATGGCCTGTGTTCCGTTAAGCGATCGGGAGGCTCCGCGGAGTTCCCGATCTCCCTTAGTGACGGGCTTCCCGGTCGATTCGGTGCCGTTAAAGCGCACCGGGCGACCGGTCCCGCGAAGCCCCGGACCGACGACTTATCGGCGCCCCATCCCTCCCCTCCCGGACGTGCCGGGACCGATCGGGGAGTTCTCCATGGCACCGCCAGATTACCCCTCCCTTTAAGCAGAGCACGCGCGGGTTCGCATATGCTTCGACCCGGCCTGAGAGTTGTGGGATCGTGTCTTCAGGGACCGGCGCGCCGGAACGCATCCCCCGCGCCGGCGGCACGAGCGCCCCACGAGTCGCCCGCTTCCCTTCTCCGCGGGCTTTGGAAGGACTCAGACGTGGAGTTCCGCGCGGATCTGCATATTCACTCCAAGTACTCGCGGGCTTGCAGCAGGGATTGCGACCTGGAGCACCTCGCCTGGTGGGCGGCGCGCAAGGGCATCGGGCTGGTGGGCACCGGTGATTTCACTCACCCGGCCTGGCGCGAGGAGATCGGCTCCCGCCTGGTCCCCGCCGAGCCCGGGCTGTTCCGGCTGGCCCCCGAGGTCGAGGAGCGGGTGCTCCGCTCGCTCCCCCCGGCCTGCAGGAAGGCCCCCCGCTTCATGCTCTCGGTGGAGATCTCCACCATCTACAAGCGCGGCGACCGCACCCGGAAGGTGCACCACCTGCTGTACGCGCCCTCGCTGGAGGCGGCCGACGCGATCACCGCGGCCCTGGGGCGGATCGGCAACCTCGCCTCCGACGGGCGGCCCATCCTCGGCCTGGACTCCCGGGACCTGCTGGAGATCACCCTGGCCAGCGACCCGGGCTCCTATCTCGTCCCGGCGCACGTGTGGACGCCGTGGTTCGCGGTGCTCGGCTCGAAATCGGGTTTCGACCGGATCGAGGACTGCTATGCGGATCTGGCCGACCACGTCTTCGCCATCGAGACCGGGCTCTCCAGCGACCCGGCGATGAATTGGACCGTCTCCTCGCTGGACCGCTACACCAAGGTGAGCAACTCCGACGCGCACTCGCCGCCGATGCTCGCCCGGGAGGCGACCCGTTTCGACACCGCGATGGACTACTTCGCGGTCCGCCGCGCCCTGGAGGACGGCACCGGATTCCGCGGAAGCCTGGAATTCTTCCCCGAACACGGGAAATACCACTCCGACGGGCACCGGAAATGCGGCGTGCGGACCGACCCGGAGGGCACCCGCGCGCACGGCGGCCGCTGCCCGGTCTGCGGCGGCCCGCTCACCGTGGGAACCGCCAACCGGGTCTCCGTGCTGGCCGACCGCGAACCGGGGTACCGGCCTGACGGCGAGGCATCGTTCACCAGCCTGGTGCCGCTGCCCGAGATCGTCAGCGAGATCGTCGGGGTCGGCCCGAAGAGCAAGCGGGTGCAGCGCGAGTGCGACCGGCTCGCCGCCGAGCTCGGCCCGGAGCTGGACATCCTGCTCGACGCCCCGCTGGACGAGGTGCGGCGGCACGGCGGCGAGCTGCTCGGCGAGGCGGTGGCGCGGCTGCGCCGCGGCGAGGTGATCCGGGAGGCCGGCTTCGACGGCGAGTACGGCACCATCCGGATGTTCCGGCCCGAGGAGCTGGCCGCCCCCGCCCAGGCGGCCGCCCTCTTCGACCTCCCGGACGCCCCGAAACCGCCGGAGCCCGCGGGGCCCGGCCCGGCGCAGCGCCCTCGGCAGGGCGGCTCCTCCCCGGCCGGCTCCGGCGGCGGTGCGGCCGCGGCGAACGGCGGAGGCACGGCTCCTGCGACCGCGGACCCGGCCCCCTCCCCCGCCGGGCCGGCGGAGGAAGGCGCGCCCCGGACGGCCTCCGGCGAGGGCAACGGGCTGCGCGGCGCCCCGGCCGCGGAGTCCTCCGCGGCCCCCGGAGGCGGCTCGGCGGCGCCCCGGCCGGGCAAGGGCGGGCGGCGCGGCACGCCGCCGCCCGCTATGGACGCGCTCTTCTCCGACCCCGCGGACCCGGCGCCGGCCGGTGCGCCGTCCCCCGGAGAGTCGGCCCCCGGTGCACCGTCCCCCGGTG
>Ga0079224_100008621_pt1 | contig 13830 bp, 10 predicted proteins | sample Stecom2015_FD_80414 | JGI IMG/M metagenome (GOLD analysis project Ga0079224, IMG submission 80414) | Agricultural soil microbial communities from Utah to study Nitrogen management - Steer compost 2015 | ecosystem: Environmental > Terrestrial > Soil > Agricultural land | place: USA: Utah... | reverse complement strand
TGAAGCGTTGCACAACGATAAGTTGAACTACGTTACCCCAGCAACGTTGGGGGCAACGATAGCAGGACGTTTAAGTGGAAACTTCTTCACGATTGATCTGGATAATGCGCGTTCTGTTATTGAAACAGCACCGTGGGTACGGCGCGCGCAAGTAAAACGAGTGTGGCCGAACACGTTACTGGTACGTCTCGAAGAGCAGCAGCCTCTAGCGTACTGGAATGAACGGGAAATGATTAATACGTGGGGCGAGGCATTTGCTGCCAACGAGGCGGTACTAAGTGAAGACGTAGCACTGCCGCAGTTAAATGGTCCGAATTTTTCCGAGCGGCTGGTAGTTCAGCGTTACGCCGAAGTCGCTCGTTGGGTAGCGCCGATGGGATTGAGCGTACGTGAGGTGACACTAAGCCCTCGGTATGCGTGGGAGGTGGTGCTGTCTGATGGCATGCGTTTGAATTTAGGACGCGACCCGGCAGCCGATATAGCCGACCCACACGGACGTTCCGGCGCCCTACCTTTTGCCGCGCGTATTGAGCGTTTTGTACAGGCTTGGCCTGCCTTGCTACAGCGTTTGGGAGACCGAGCCGTAGCCAGTGCAGATTTACGATATACCAATGGGTTTGCCATTACATTGGCCCCGCTTACAACGAATCCACAGTGAAAAAAGAGCTATGACCCGTGACATTAAAGATTTAATCGTTGCACTTGATATCGGCACCAGCAAAGTTGTCGCTGTGGTGGCTGAGATTCTGCCTGAAGGGCGGTTTGAAGTGCTGGGGTTAGGCCAGCATGAATCCCAAGGTATGCGTAAAGGGGTAGTGGTCAATATTGAAACAACCGTTAACTCGATACAGCGAGCCTTAGAAGAGGCGGAGTTAATGGCTGACTGCAAAATCCGTGAGGTGTATACCGGGATTGCTGGTAGTCATATCACTAGTTTCAACTCCAGCGGCATGGTTGCGGTTAAAGACAAGGAAGTAACCGCCACTGACGTAGCGCGGGTGATTGAAACAGCTAAAGCGGTGAATATTCCTACTGATCAACAAGTGCTGCATGTATTAACGCAAGAGTTTATTGTGGATTCGCAGGAAGACATTCGTGAGCCCATCGGCATGAGCGGATTACGTCTTGAAGTACGTGTACACATTGTGACGGGCGCAGTCAGTGCTGCTCAGAATATCGTTAAGTGCGTACGACGTTGCGGACTGGAAGTGCAAGACTTAATACTGCAGCCACTGGCTTCAAGTTTGTCTTGCTTGACCTCAGATGAGAAAGAGTTAGGTGTAGTGTTAATTGATATTGGCGGCGGCACAACCGATATCGCTATTTATACCGGCGGGGCGATTCGACATACCGATGTCATCCCCATTGCGGGTGATCAAATTACCAGCGATATCGCCGCCATGTTGCGTACACCTACACCTGACGCTGAAGAAATTAAGCTGCGCTTTGGGCTGGCTAAACAAAGTCTAGCCAGTAGCGAAGAGCTGATTGAGGTGCCCGGACTGGGCGACCGGCCTAACCGTCAGGTTAAGCGTCAGTCGTTGGGGGCGGTTATTGAGCCGCGGGTGGAAGAGCTTTTCACGTTCGTACAACAAAGCTTGCGTGAGTCTGGCTACGAAGACTTGCTGTCATCCGGCGTGGTATTAACCGGTGGCACGGCCTTGTTACCCGGCATTGTCGAGGTGGCAGAGGATGTGTTTTTAAAGCCAGTGCGAGTGGCTGTGCCTGCCTATAACGGTAGTTTGGCCGATGTGATGCGCAATCCGCGCTTCTCGACGGTAATGGGTTTATTAACTGAAGCCCGCATGCAGCATGCGCGTGGGCGTAAAGTCGCGCAACAAAAAGGCAGTGTAAAAAGCTTGCTAGCGCGTATGAAGGAGTGGTTTATGAACTAAAGGCTTAGCCTTTGGTTCAACGAGGAGAACTGTTGGGTAAGGGTGGTAGGAAGTAGGCAGCAGTACTCCAAGAAACGTTTCAATAACGTTGCGAATGCGAAGTTGGCATCGTTAGTGAGACGCTTCTAATTTTTTGCAGTATCGGGGCGGCAAGACTGATCTTGCCATTATGTACTTGTGAGGGAGTCAAAAATGATGAACTTTGAAATGCTAGATACAAACAGCAATTCGACTATTATCAAGGTAATAGGCGTTGGTGGAGCAGGTGGTAATGCAGTAACCCACATGATCCGCTCAGGCGTGCAAGGGGTGGATTTTATTTGCGCTAATACAGATGCTCAGGCATTAAGTAGCAGCGAAGCACCTGTGCAAATTCGTCTGGGTCGTACTGGTTTAGGTGCAGGTGCGAAGCCTGAGCAAGGCCGTGCGGCTGCAGAAACAGCACGCGAAGAAATTCGTGCCGCTCTAAACGGCGCGCACATGGTATTTATTACCGCTGGTATGGGCGGCGGTACCGGTACCGGTGCAGGCCCAGTAGTAGCCGAGGTGGCTAAAGAGTTAGGTATCCTCACCGTGGGTGTGGTGACCAAACCTTTCGATTTTGAAGGAAATCGCCGTCTTAAAATGGCTGAAGAGGGCATTGAGGAGTTGTCCAAACACGTGCACTCACTGATTGTCGTTCTGAACGAGAATCTGTACTCCTTAATGGATGACGATGCAACTCAAGAAGACTGCTTCAAAGCAGCTGATGATGTATTGCACAATGCCTGCGCAGGTATTGCTGAAATCATTAACGTCGAAGGTAACGTTAACGTTGACTTTGAAGACGTGAAAACCATCATGGGTGAACAAGGTCAAGCCATGATGGGTACCGCAGTAGGTTCCGGTGAAAACCGTGCCCGCGAAGCAGCCGAGCGTGCTATTGCATGCCCATTGCTTGAGGGCGTGGACTTACATGGTGCACGTGGCATGCTGGTTAACATCACCTCGGGTCGCAACTTGAAGCTGCGTGAAACACGCGAAATTATGGATACTATCCGTGGTTACGCAGCCGAAGACGCTACCGTGATTTTTGGTACAGCCTACGATGACAACATGGGTGACGATCTGCGTGTAACGGTTGTTGCTACCGGTTTGGGTCGTGGACAACAGCAAGAACAAGCTCGTCCGCAATTGGTCCAAAACAACGAGCAAGTATTGCGTACAGGTACCGATAATCAGCCTGTGTCGGATTTCGACTTCACTAACTCCGATGTACCGGCAGTGATTCGTAACCCACGTAGTCAGGCATCGGTGCAGGTTCGTGCACTGGAAACCGCTGGCATGGATCATTTCGATATCCCAGCGTTTCTGCGTAAGCAGGCTGACTAAAGGCAGTCAGGCGCGTTTTCCCCGATTCGCGCAATGACTCTCGCACTTCAACTCGCCCCTGCTTGTCGGGGGTGGGTTGAACGCGAAGACGATGTAACGGTCTTATAACGAGAAGGTAATCTGTCTTGTGCAGGGTGAAAGGTGCTGGCCGCTAAGGTTGTGCTTTTCGATTCCTTACACTAAAAGTTCAGGCCTTTATGAAATAGCGGTTACAATCGGGCTAAGAGTTGTCATTAATGAATAAAATTCCAATGTTACGTCAACGTACTATCGCCAAATCTATTAGCACTAAGGGTGTGGGTTTGCACTCCGGTCGTCGTGTGGAAATCACGATGCGTCCGGCTGCCCCCAATACGGGTATTGTGTTTCACCGTGTTGATTTGCCCGAAGTGGTAGATCTACCTGCTCAAGCAAGTTTGGTGGGGGGTACACGCATGGCTTCCGTGTTGCAAAAAGAGAATGCACGTGTGTCCACAGTCGAGCATTTGATGTCAGCATTGGCAGGTTTGGGTATTGATAATATCCATATCGATCTCACCGCAGAAGAAGTGCCCATTATGGATGGTAGCGCTGGTACCTTTGTGTACCTGTTGCGTTCAGCGGGCTTGCAAGAGCAAGATGCTCCCAAGAAATTCATGCGTGTGTTGAAGCCTATCGAGGTTTCAGAGGGCGAGGGCGATGACCTTAAATGGGCGCGCTTAGAGCCATACGAAGGTTTTGCTTTACAGTTTTCCATCGATTTCCAGCACCCGGCCATTAATGCTACGGCGAATTTTGCTGAAATTGATTTTGCTAAAGACTCCTACGTTAAAACCATTGCACGGGCACGTACGTTTGGCTTTGCTAGCGAGGTTGAAGCGCTGCGCTCTGTGGGCTTGGCTCGCGGGGGCAGTTTAGATAACGCAATCGTCATGGACGAATATCGCGTTCTTAATTCAGATGGTTTGCGCTACGAAGACGAATTCGTAAAACATAAAATTCTAGACGCCATCGGTGATTTGTATTTAATTGGTCATCCGCTTATTGCGCGTTATGTGGCGTGCAAGTCCGGTCACGGCTTAAATAACCAGTTAGCTCGCGCCTTATTGGCCGCCGAAGACAGCTGGGAATTGGTCACCTACGATGTCGCCGATCCCGTTGCAGCCGCTTACACACAAGAGTGGAAGTTTGCCTAATTAGGCTAGAGTTGTAGCAATTTCTGCGTTATTCTATTAAGCTGTTTTCGCTAAGCGCTTGTTTAACTGTGGTTTTTAATCAGTTTAGCGACGGCGTCCGCTAGCGCGCCAGCTGGCAGCTGCGCCTGTAATGCTTCAAAGGCGGCAATGCCCTCGGCGTTGATAGGCTTAATTTCTCTGGGTGCTTTATTGCTCACGTTTTGCAGCAATCCTGCTTGCACCCGTACGCCAATCTCGTTAAGGTCCCATCCTTTCTGATTTAATTCGCGCACTAAGGTAGGCGCTAGTTGTCGTAGTTTGGCAGCGTGCGCAGCCGATGGAACTGCGAGCGTTAAGCGTTGTCTTTCTATATGGGCCACTTTACATTGTTGGCCCAAGGCTCCTGTTAATACCTCAGCAATGGCGTGTTCAATACTTAGGTACAAGCGAGCCGTATCCAATACCCGCGTGCCGTGGTGATCGTTATCCAGCCAGTTGAGGGCTAGTTCAGCTGGCTTTTTACTACGGCTGACGCGTTTTTTCGAATAGTATCGTGTCATTGTTAAAGGTTTGTTAGTGTGAAGCGATTAATGCAAAAGCGCTTAACAGAGTCTGGCGCCAGAAGGTTGCGCAACGTATTTATTGCCGTTGCGGCCATTACTGGTTTAGGTATTTCTGCGGTGGCCGGAGCACTGGTTCAATCTCAGTTTAATAGCCGTCCAGTCTTAAGTGTAGAACAAGAGAAAATTTTAAACGAACAGGTATCACGTGATTCCGCCTACGTACGCGAGACCATGAATCAATTGGCTGCCCGCGTCGGTGATTTACAAGCTAAGGTGATGCAGATGGACAGCCTTAGCAAGCGCGTGGCAGAAACAGCGGGGGTCAGTCATACTGATCCCGAAGTTGTGGCTGCCATGACAGGGGAAATGACGCAGATGGGTGATTCTTCATTAAGCGCACCGCGTGCGTGGAGTGCAGAAGGCCTAGGGCGCGAGTTAGATTTATTGGCTAACCAGCTAAGTGATCAGCAAGATTGGCTAACCATGTTAGATATGGTGATGGCTAAGCGCGCAGGTCACGAGGCCGTCGTGCCCACCATTCATCCGGTGGATGCGGGCTACAGCAGCTCTGCCTTTGGTTGGCGGCGTCATCCGGTAACAGGGCGTCATACCCTACACGAAGGCATGGACTTTGCTGCGCCCACCGGTACGCCCATTTTAGCGGCATCTGGTGGTATTGTTACGGAAGCCCGTTATGTGCCGGGGTATGGGAAGTTGGTTGAAATCAACCATGGTAGTGGATTGGTTACACGCTATGCTCACGCTTCCTCAATTACGGTACGTTTAGGCGATGTAGTGGAAAAAGGCCAACTGGTAGCGCGAGTGGGAAACACGGGGCGTACCACGGGAGCCCACTTACATTTTGAGGTCAGAATGGCTGGTCAGCCTGTCGATCCGGCGTTGTTTTTACCACGTGAGACCGGTGCAGACACGCTTTTGGCACATAGCGGTAGTGCAGAATCAGGCGAATAGCGCGCAGGTGCGTTAAACTCTATTGTTTTCTTGCTGCTTTCCCTTTAACGCTCAGATAGGAATGGGAGTCAGCGCGTTGCAAGGCGTGCTTAAACACTCACATCAACGACACTAGAATGGTTTCATTGCTTAAAAAGCTCATTGGTAGCCGCAACGACAGGTTGCTTAAACAGTATCGCAAGCAGGTGGTGCAAATTAATGCACTCGAACCCGAGTACGAAGCCCTTAGCGACGATGATCTACGCGCCAAAACCCAAGAGTTCCGGCAGCGCTTAGCCGATGGTAAATCGCTAAACTCCTTACTGCCCGAGGCTTTTGCCGTCGTACGAGAAGCCAGCAAGCGTGTATTGAATATGCGCCATTTCGATGTGCAGATGTTGGGGGCGATTGCCCTGCATCATGGCAAAATTGCCGAGATGCGCACGGGTGAAGGTAAAACCTTGATGGCAACCTTGGCGGTGTACCTGAATGCACTGACCTCACGAGGGGTGCATGTTGTCACGGTAAACGATTACCTTGCACGCCGCGACGCCGAGATGATGGGGCGCTTGTATAACTTCTTGGGCCTAACCGTGGGCGTGGTTGTACCTCAGCAAGATAACGAAGAGAAAAAAGCAGCCTATCAAGCCGACGTTACCTACGGTACTAACAACGAATTCGGTTTTGATTACCTACGTGACAACATGGAGTACCGTGCCGACGATCGTCGCCAACGTGGTTTGTACTTTGCCATTGTCGACGAAGTTGACTCCATTTTGATTGACGAGGCTCGTACCCCGCTCATTATTTCGGGTCAGGCTGATGATAATACCGAGTTGTATCGCGCTATGAATGCGGTGCCTCCCATGCTTACTCGCATGGCTGAAGAGCCTAAGCCCGACGAGCCCGAACCAGAGGGTCATTTCTGGGTAGACGAAAAAGCTCAGCAAGTACATATTTCCGAAGCAGGGCACGAGCGCGCCGAGCAAGTGCTTAGCGAAATCGGCTTACTACCTGAAGGTGCTTCCCTTTACGATCCACGCCATATTTCACTAATGCACCACCTAACGGTGGCCTTGCGTGCACACAATCTGTTTTTCCGTGATCAGCAATACGTGGTGCAAAACGGCGAAATTGTGATTGTGGATGAGTTCACGGGCCGACTGATGGCTGGTCGCCGCTGGTCTGATGGCTTGCATCAGGCGGTGGAAGCGAAGGAAGGCGTACAGATTCAGCACGAAAACCAAACGCTGGCTTCCATTACTTTCCAGAATTACTTCCGTATGTACGAGAAGCTGGGTGGTATGACCGGTACAGCAGATACCGAGGCCTACGAATTCCAAGAAATCTATGGTTTGGAAACGGTGATTATCCCCACCAACCGACCCATGATTCGTATCGATCAGAACGATCAGGTCTTTAAAACAGACAACGAAAAATTTGACGCTATTATTGCTGACATTAATGATTGTCACGAGCGTGGTCAGCCAGTGCTGGTGGGTACAACCAGCATCGAAAACTCCGAGCTAATTTCCGAGCGCTTGAAAAAAGCCGGCTTGAAGCACGAAGTGTTGAACGCTAAACAGCACGCACGTGAGGCCGAGATTGTGGCTGAAGCGGGTAAACCCGGCCACATTACCATTGCTACTAACATGGCAGGTCGCGGTACGGATATTGTGTTGGGCGGTAGCCTAGAGCGTCAGATTGCCTTAATTCGCGCCGATGAAGCACTTGGCGATGACGAAAAGGCCCAGCGTATTGAAAGCTTAAAAGCCGAGTGGCAACCACTTAACGAGCAAGTGAAAACTGCAGGTGGTTTGCGTATTATCGGTACCGAGCGCCACGAGTCACGACGTATTGATAACCAGCTGCGTGGTCGTGCAGGGCGTCAGGGTGACCCAGGTTCATCCCGCTTCTACTTATCCTTAGAAGATCCATTGATGCGCATTTTTGCGGGTGACCGTGTGCGTGCCATTATGGATCGTTTGCGCTTGCCCGAGGGCGAGCCTATCGAGGCACGTATGGTGTCCCGCTCTATCGAATCGGCACAGCGTAAGGTGGAAGCGCGTAACTTCGATATTCGTAAGCAGCTGCTGCAGTACGATGATGTGTCGAACGATCAGCGTAAAGTGATTTATGCACAGCGTAACGACGTGCTGGAATCCGAAGACATTACGGATATTGTTTCGAACCTACGCGAAACCTCCATTACGGCTTTATTCCGTCAGTATGTGCCAGAAGAGTCGATGGAAGAGCAGTGGGATATTCCGGGCTTACAGAAAACGCTGGAGTCCGACTTGCAACTGGCTATTCCGCTAAGCACGATGATTGAGGCGGATACCTCTTTATCTGATGCCGATTTGTTGGATCGCGTTTTGGAAGAATCCAAACTCCATTTGCAAGCCAAAATTGATCAGGTTGGTGTAGAGAACTGGGGTTCGTTCGAGCGTGCGGTATTGCTGCAGTCTATCGATGGTCAGTGGCGCAGTCATTTGCAAGCACTGGATCATTTGCGTCAGGGCATTCACTTGCGCGGTTACGCTCAAAAAGATCCTAAGCAAGAGTACAAGCGCGAGGCCTTTGAGCTGTTTGCGGGAATGTTGGATCGTATTCGCGACGAAGTAGTGAAAGTGTTGCTTACCGTTCGTATTCAGCCCGCACAGCAGCAAGAGGCTGTACAGGCCACGGCTGCAGAAGAGCCTGCGCTCGAGAACGTGCGTTACCATCATTCTGATTACGATGCAGCGCTAAGTGGTGAAGATCCGGGCATCGCAGAGCAGGCAACGGCCACCGCTACAGACGAAGTGCCACGAGTGGGCCGTAACGACCCATGCCCATGCGGTAGCGGTAAGAAGTACAAGCACTGCCACGGTAAGCTCAGCTAAGTCTGAACGTTAGATAGGCATACAAAAATACCGTTTAGGTCTTAACTGATCTAAACGGTATTTTTATGCTTGCTGCAAAGGGAATGTAGAGTGCGTACGCTGCAGTGAAAGGGTCGATATAAACAGGCGTTTAATCGTAGCGTATAGCACCAATGTTGCAGTTTGCCGGTACCTATGCGGGCAAAAAACGACCAGTGCTAGGCTGAGATAAGAGGAGTCATTACACCAAGAAAATAGTTGCAAGGCCTAAGAACAAGAAGAAGCCGAGCGAGTCGGTGCCGAAGGTAAGCAGCACGGATGAGCCTACCGCTGGGTCTTTACCAAAGCGGTCGCGCAGCATAGGAATGATTACCCCTAACGATGCACCAATAAGCATGTTGCCGATCATGGCGGCCATCATGACTAAAGCAATGGCAATTGAGCCTGAAATAAACCACGCAAACGCAGCAGCTACCAAGCTACCGCAAGCGCCCACCATAAAGGTGACTAGCAATTCGCGTTTAATAAGGGTCCAGATATTGGCGCCAGTAATGCGCCCCATGGCCATGGCGCGGATAATCATGGTCATGGTCTGATTGCCTGAGTTTCCACCGATACCGGCCACAATAGACATTAAAAAAGCGAGGATAACGATGTGACTGACGGTGTCCTCAAAGCGCGACGCTACAAACGAGGCAATCGCCGCAGTACATAAGTTCACCAATAACCACGGTGCTCGGTTACGCAGTGCACTTAGCACCGGCGCAAAAATATCCTCTTCTTGCAAACCTGCCCGTGATAGAGCTTGCTCTTGTGAGTCTTCTTGTAAGACGTCAACCACCTCATCGATGGTGACGCGGCCGATCAGGCGACCGTAGTCATCCACAACCGGAGCCGAAACCAAGTCGTAACGTTCAAAGGCATTGGCTGCGTCGGAGTCGGAATCGAGTGGATGGAGGCTTAAGTATTCTTGCGCCATAACCATCGCCACCAGTGATTCGGGCTCGGAAACCAGTAAACGGGCTAACGATAAGGTGCCGCGTAAGCGGTCTTCGCGATCCACCACAAAAATTTGGTCGGTGTGATCGGGGAGCTCCTGCAAACGGCGCAGGTAGCGCAACACTACTTCTAGACTAACGTCTTCCCGTACCCGCACCATGTCGAAGTCCATGATGCCACCCACCGTGTCTTCGGGGTAGCCCATGGCTTCCAGTAATTGCGCGCGTTCTGCCTCCGTTAGACCCTTTTGTACCGCGGCGATGACGTCTGGGGGTAAGTCGGGGACCAGATCAGCGATTTCGTCGGCGTCCATTGTGGCCGCAGCAGCGATCAGGTCGTCGGGCTTCATCGAGCGAATTAAGGATTCTCGAGCCCAGTCTTCAATTTCTAGCAGTACATCAGCATCGTGATCGTCGCTAACCTGTTGCCAAACTGCTTGGCGTTCGGTTTCAGGTAGGGACTCAAGAATAAAGGCAATATCAGCCGGATGCAGATCGTTAATGATGGCGCTGATTTCATTCTCGTGCCGACGGTGCGTCAGGTTAGAGAGTATGTTGGCGCGTTCATTGCCATCGTTTTGCCGCTGGGTGAGCGCTTCAACAACCTCTTGCCGTTTCAGTACACTTTGAACGCGATGAAGCGCCTGTTGCGCGTCTTCAGGATCCAGCCGACGCGCAATGATGATGGGGGTAGGGCTTTCAGGTTGTTGGCTTTTTTCGGTCATAGGCAGGACTCTTTGTTTTATAAGATTGGCGGTAGCTCACGGCTACGGCGCTGGTCGTCGGTGGCCACATAGGTTAGCGTGGCTTCAGTGACCTTAACCGTTTCCAGCTGTAAGCGACGTCGTTCGGCGTAAACCTCGACCTCAACGGTGATGGAGGTGCGTCCGGTTTTTACGATCGATGCGTAAAAACTGAGTAAGTCGCCTACAAAAACGGGTTGTTTAAACGTGAAGGAGTTAACGGCTACGGTTGCCACGCGGCCTTGGGCACGACGTGTGGCAGGAATAGAGCCTGCAATATCCACCTGCGCCATAATCCAACCACCGAATACGTCGCCATGAATATTGGCGTCGGCGGGCATCGGCATAACGCGGAGAATCGCATGGTTTTCGGCAGGGGGTAGGCTGTTGTTGTAGTCGCTTTGGCTCACGATGGCTCCATAAAGTGTGGTGCAGTACTGGCTACGCCACGATCAGTTCATTGATGTGTCGCGCGGGACACGTTGACACACTTAGCTTACAAAGCAAGTAAGCTAAGTGTGTGAAAGAGCCAATATTGTAACGGCAAGGGAAAATCCTGCCTTTAAATCCTTATAAACAGCGGCTTTTTCAGGCCTTTGCTCGTAGATAGTGTTGTGCTAAGTGTACCCAGTAGCTAGCGCCAATAGGCAGTAAGTCGTCGTTGAAGTCGTAGCTGCCGTTATGTAGGTTGCAAGGGCCTAAGCCGTGTCCGCTAAGACGGTGCTCGCCATCGCCGTTGCCTAGCCATACATAGCACCCAGGCACTTCAAGCAGCATGTAGGAAAAGTCTTCTGCGCCCATGGAGGGTGGCAGGTTTTCCAATAGCGCCTGTTCGCCAGCAAAGTGCTTGACCACTTCAGCGCATAACGCGGTTTCTGCCGCGTGATTGATGGTAGGGGGGTAACGACGATCGAAGTCGAGGCTGCCGTTGCACCCCATTGCACTACAGCTTTGTTCAGTTAGCTCGCGCATACGCTGCTCGATAAGGTCGAGCGTCTCGGTTGTGAAGGTACGCACAGTGCCTCGTAAGGTGGCACTGGTAGGAATCACGTTATCTGCCGAGCCAGCGTGAATTTGCGTCACGCTAAGCACAGCGGGCTCCACCGGGCTGATATTGCGGCTAACAATGGTTTGTAAATTCATCGCCAATTGTGCGGCGGCCATAACAGGGTCAGCGCCCAAATGGGGCATACCGCCATGCGCGCCTTTGCCTTCGATGGTGATTTCAAAGGTATTGCTGGATGCCATGACAGGGCCGCTGCGTACGCTGAATTCACCGGCTTTTAAGCCTGGCCAATTATGTAAGCCAAATACGGCGTCCATGGGGAAGCGTTTAAATAAACCATCTTCGATCATCTTTTTGGCCCCACCCAAGCCTTCCTCGGCGGGCTGGAAAATGACGTACACAATGCCGTCAAAATCGCGGTGTTCGGCCAAATGTTTAGCGGCGGCCAGTAGCATCGCAGTATGCCCATCGTGACCGCAGGCGTGCATTTTTCCTGGGTAGGTACTGGCATGCGGAAATTCGTTGTGCTCTTGCATGGGTAAGGCATCCATGTCGGCGCGTAAGCCGACACGCTTGCCCTGTGTGCTACGCCCCTCAATCGTACCCACTACCCCTGTTACGCCTAGGCCTCGATGTATGGGAATACCCCATTGGGTAAGCAGCTCTGCCACGGTATCCGCTGTACGGACTTCCTCATAAGCCAGTTCGGGGTGCGCGTGGAGATCGCGCCGGATTGCAGTGATTTCCGAATGCCACGCAGTAATTGGCTCGAGTAATTTCATTGTGTTGGTTTCCTATGAAAACAAAGCCAGCGCTGAACGCGTTTGGCATGCTAGCGGAATGATGTCTCCTACTTGTTTATTATTGTCGTGATGGGCGCATTAGGCAAACTAGTATTGTCCCACCTGAAGCCTGCGACCTAGGTGGGAGCAATTGAAGCGTGAGTGTGACTTAGCAATGATTAAGCAGGGTGATGCAAGTGCGGTTCGATCATTCCACGCAGCTCATCACTAAGGTGAGCATTGCTGCTGCAGACGTAACCGCCAATGGGCCATGGGTCTTGGCGGTACATGTCTTCGCAATAACCACCGGCTTCACGCACAATCAGCGCGCCCGCGGCCACGTCCCATGGGGCTAAGCCCATTTCCCAGTAACCATCAAAGCGCCCGCAGGCCACCCATGCTAAATCCAGTGCGGCGGCACCCAAGCGACGGATACCACGGGTAGTGGTGATCGCACTGTGAAGCGTGGGCATATATTGCTCGGCGAAACTGAAATCGCGGAAGGGAAAACCGGTGGCTAACACTGCTTCAGATAAACTGGTGGTGGACGAACATTGAATACGTTGTCCATTTAACCAAGCGCCGACGCCATACATGGCGGTGAACAGTTCATCGCGGTTGGGGTCGTACACCACGGCCACCACGGGAGTGTCGTGTTCGAGCGGCTCGTCGCCGGCCACAATACTACCTTTGTGGGCCACTAAAGCAATGGATACCGCATAGTGAGGAATGCCGTGCAAGAAGTTAGTGGTGCCATCCAATGGATCGATATACCACGTCGCTAAGCCAGCACTTTCACCGCCGCTTTCTTCGGCCACAATGCCAAATTGAGGTGTGCGTTCACGCAGTATTTCGATGGTGGCTTGTTCGGCCTCGCGGTCGGCTTGTGACACGAGGTCATTCCGAGCTTTGGTGTCGATAATCAGTTCACTGCGATTGGATGCATGTGCTTGTAAAATACCCGCAGCGGCCGAAGCGGCGCTTACAGCGGCTTCCAAACTGCTACTTAAGGGTAGGCGTAAAGATTGCATATAAAGCCTGAAGTGAAGAATTAACCAGATACCCACCTAATGAACAAGGCTGGGCATGCACTAGCAATAGTGTGGTGACGGTGGGGTTAGCCAATGCCGCAGCACTGGCTAACCCGTGTTTAACAGCATAACCTTGAATACAGCTCAATACTATGACGGCCGCTTTCCAGCCTCTAATTCCAGCACAACCTGCATTTAATCAGGCTGGTATTGCACGAAGTTTAAATTACGATGATCTCTATCATTCGGCGGCGGGTGCGCGTGAGCAGGCCGAGTATGTCTTTCTAAAAGGCAACGGTTTACCCGAACGCTGGCAAGCTAAGCCGGTGTTTACGATTTGTGAAACGGGCTTTGGTTTAGGAAATAATTTCCTGACCACGTGGTTGCGGTGGCGGGAAGATCCGCGGCGTTGCCATACCCTGCATTACGTGTCCTTTGAAGCGCACCCTTTTAGTCGTGACGACTTGCAGCG
>Ga0079224_100008620_pt1 | contig 13831 bp, 10 predicted proteins | sample Stecom2015_FD_80414 | JGI IMG/M metagenome (GOLD analysis project Ga0079224, IMG submission 80414) | Agricultural soil microbial communities from Utah to study Nitrogen management - Steer compost 2015 | ecosystem: Environmental > Terrestrial > Soil > Agricultural land | place: USA: Utah... | reverse complement strand
TGCGTCCGGCTGCGATCATCCGGGACATGGACCTGTTGCGGCCGATCTATGCCCAGACCGCGGCCTACGGGCACTTCGGTCGCCCGGACGCCAACCTGCCGTGGGAAAACACCAACCGCGCCGCGGCGCTGAAGGACGCGGCGAAGGCCTGAACACAGGCAACGGACACCGTGCGACGGTGAGTACGTCGTCGGGGGAGGCGGGGCCGACCGGCCTCCCCCGACGACGTTCCACGCGGCCCCGCCAGCTTTGACACAATCTTAGGGAGTGGACCCCGTTATGCGCATCGCCGTCATCGGCTCGATCGCGACCGACCATCTGATGTCGTTCTCCGGCAAGATCTCCGACCAGCTGGTCGCTGACTCGCTCCAGAACGTGTCCCTGTCGTTCCTCGTCGAACACCTCGACATCCGCCGTGGGGGAGTGGCCGGGAACATCACGCTCGGACTGGGCCGTCTCGGCCTCAACCCGGTCCTGGTCGGGGCCGTCGGGCAGGACTTCGGCGACTACCGCGCCTTCCTCGAGCAGAACGGCGTCGACACCAAGTCGGTGCACGTCTCCGAGACCCAGCACACCTCGCGGTTCCTGTGCACCACCGACGAGGACCAGAACCAGATCGCCTCGTTCTACGCCGGTGCGATGAGCGAGGTCGGGGAGATCGCCGTCAAGTCCGTCGCGGACCGCGTGGGCGAGCTCGACCTGGTGCTCATCGGCGCCAACGACCCGGGCGCCATGCTGCAGCACACCGCGGAGTGCCGGACCCTCGGCCTGCCGTTCGCCGCCGACATCTCCCAGCAGCTCGCGATCATGTCGGGCGACGACGTCCGCAAGCTCGTCGACGGCGCGACCTACCTGTTCACCAACGAGTACGAGTCGACGCTGCTGCTCAAGCACACCGGCTGGAGCGAGGCCGAGGTGCTCGACCGCGTCGGCAGCTGGGTCGTCACGCTCGGTGGCAAGGGCGTGCGCATCCTCAGCAACAAGCACGAGACCGTCGAGGTCCCGGCGATCCCGGACGTCAAGGCCGCCGAGCCGACCGGGGTCGGCGACGCCTTCCGTGCGGGCTTTCTGTGGGCCCTCGGCTGCAACATGTCGCTGGAGCGCGCCGCGCAGGTGGGCTGTGTCTTCGCGAGCATCGTCCTCGAAACGGTCGGTCCGCAGGAGTACACGCTGGACCGGTCGGAGTTCTCGAACCGAGCCGCGAAGGCCTATGGCAACGACGTCGCGGCGGAGATCGAATCCAAGCTGCGGGTGTGATCATGGACAGCGCCTTTCTGTCGGCCCTCGACAAGCGGGTGCTGGTCGCCGACGGCGGCATGGGTACTGCGTTGCAGGCCTATGACCTGACGCTCGACGACTTCAATCAACTCGAGGGCTGCAACGAGATCCTCAACGAGACGCGTCCGGACGTCGTCAGCGCGATCTACCGTGGATATCTCGAAGCCGGATCGGACGCGATCGAAACCAACACATTCGGCACGAACCTCGCCAACCTCGGCGAGTACGACATCGTCCACCGGATCCGCGACCTCGCGGGGAAGGGCGCCTCGCTGGCACGGCAGGCGGCGGACGAGTACTCGACGCCCGACAAGCCGCGGTTCGTGCTGGGCTCGATGGGACCGGGTACCAAGCTGCCCACCCTGGGCCACGCCCCGTACACCGACCTGCGTGACGCCTACGTCGAGAACGTGCTCGGCCTGCTCGACGGTGGCATCGACGTCGTGCTCGTCGAGACGTCGCAGGACCTGCTGCAGACCAAGGCCGCGATCGTGGCCGCGAAGCGGGCGATGCAGCAGGCCGGCAGGCAGGTGCCGATCATCGCCCAGGTCACCGTCGAGACGACGGGCACGATGCTGGTCGGCTCGGAGATCGGTGCGGCACTGACCGCGCTGGAGCCGCTGGGCATCGACATGATCGGCATGAACTGTGCGACCGGCCCGGCCGAGATGGGCGAGCACCTGCGCGTGCTGGCCGATTACGCCACGGTGCCGATCTCCGTCATGCCGAACGCCGGACTGCCGGAGCTCGGCCCGAACGGTGCGGTGTACCCGCTGCGACCGGACGAGCTCGCCGAGTCGCTGGCCGACTTCGTGCAGCGCTACGGCGCCCGGCTGGTCGGCGGGTGCTGCGGTACGACGACCGAGCACGTGGCGGCCATCGCCGAGGCGGTCAGGGACACCGAGCCCGTGCGGCGCACCCCGGAGGTCGTCCCCTCGATCTCCTCGGTGTATCAGGCCGTGCCGTTCCAGCAGGACGCCTCGATCCTCAACGTCGGTGAACGCACCAACGCCAACGGGTCGAAGGCGTTCCGCGAGGCGATGCTCGAGCAGCGGTACGACGACTGTGTCGAGATCGCCAAGGCACAGACCCGCGAGGGTGCGCACGTGCTCGACCTGTGCGTCGACTACGTGGGCAGGGACGGCACCGTCGACATGGCCGAGCTGGCCTCGCGGCTGGCCACGGCGTCCACGCTGCCGATCATGGTCGACTCCACCGAGCCGGACGTCATCGAGGTGGCGCTGAACCACCTCGGCGGCCGGTGCCTGATCAACTCGGTGAACTACGAGGACGGCACCGATCCGGGCGGGCGCTACGACCGCATGCTCACGATGGCCCGCGAGCACGGCGCCACCGTGGTCGTGACGTGTATCGACGAGGACGGCCAGGCCCGCACGGCCGACTGGAAGATGCGCGTCGCCGAGCGCGCGATCGCCGATCTGACCGGCAACTGGGGCTTCGACGAGTCGGCGATCATCATCGACACGCTCGTCTTCCCGATCACCACCGGTCAGGAGGAGGTCCGCAAGGACGGCATCGAGACGATCAACGCCATCAAGCGGCTGAAGGAGAAGTACCCGAACGTGCAGACCACGCTCGGTCTGTCGAACATCTCCTTCGGACTGAACCCGGCCGCGCGCCAGGTGTTGAACTCGGTGTTCCTCAACGAGTGCCGCGAGGCAGGCCTCGACTCGGCGATCGTGAACTCCTCGAAGATCCTGCCGATGAACAAGATCGACGAGGAGGCTCGTCAGGTCGCGCTCGACCTGGTCTACGACCGCCGCGAGGGCGACTACGACCCGTTGCAGAAGCTCATGGAGCTGTTCGAGGGTCAGACGGCCAAGTCGGGCAGCGCGTCCCGGGCCGAGGAGCTGGCGAAGCTGCCGCTGTTCGAGCGGCTCGAGAAGCGCATCGTCGACGGCGAGCGCACCGGCCTCGAGGACGACCTCGAGGCCGCCCGCCAGGAGAAGGACCCGCTGGCGATCATCAACGAGAACCTGCTGGCCGGCATGAAGGTCGTCGGTGACCTGTTCGGTTCGGGGCAGATGCAGCTGCCGTTCGTGCTGCAGTCTGCGGAGGTCATGAAGGCCGCCGTGGCCCACCTCGAGCAGTACATGGAGAAGGACGACTCGGGCGGCAAGGGCAAGCTGCTGCTGGCCACGGTCAAGGGCGACGTCCATGACATCGGCAAGAACCTGGTCGACATCATCGTCTCCAACAACGGCTACGACGTGGTGAACATCGGTATCAAGCAGCCGGTGAACGCCATCCTCGACGCCGCGGAGGAGCACCAGGTCGATGTCATCGGCATGTCGGGTCTGCTGGTCAAGTCGACGGTCATCATGAAGGAGAACCTTCAGGAGATGAACGACCGCGGCATCGCGACCAAGTACCCAGTGATGCTCGGTGGCGCGGCGCTGACCAGGACGTTCGTCGAGAACGACCTGGACGAGATGTTCGACGGCGACGTCCGGTACGCCAAGGACGCCTTCGAGGGCCTGCACCTGATGGACCGGCTCATGGCCATCAAACGCGGGGAGACGCCCGAGGAGGACGCGGCCGAACAGGAGAAGAAGGCCGAGCGCAAGGCGCGCCGCGAGCGCTCGCAGCGGATCGCCGAGAAGCGCAAGGCCGCCCGGGCCGGCGACGGTCCCGAGCCGTCCCACGACGACACGACCCGGTCGGACGTGGCCGAGGACGTGCCGGTGCCGACGCCGCCGTTCTGGGGCTCGAAGGTCGTGCGCGGGCTGCCGGTGAACGACTACCTGCAGCTGCTCGACGAACGCGCCACGTTCTTCGGTCAGTGGGGCCTGCGCGGCGCGAAGAAGGGCGAGGGCCCTTCGTACGAGGAACTCGTCGAGACCGAGGGCAGGCCGCGGCTGCGCGCCTGGATCGACGACCTCGCCACCAGGGGCATCCTCCAGCACGCGGCACTGGTCTACGGGTACTTCCCGTGCTACTCCGACGGCAACGACCTGGTGGTGCTCGACAAGGACGAACCGGACGCCCCGGAACGCGCCCGGTTCTCGTTCCCGCGTCAGCTGCGGGACCGCAGGCTCTGCCTCGCCGACTTCTACCGGTCGAAGAAGCAGGCCGAGGAGACGGGCCAGGTCGACGTGCTGCCGTTGCAGCTGGTCACGATGGGTCAACCGATCGCGGACTTCGCCAACGAGTTGTTCGCCAAGGACGCCTATCGGGACTACCTCGAGGTCCACGGCCTCGGCGTCCAGCTGACGGAGGCCATGGCCGAGTACTGGCACCGGAGGATCCGGCAGGAGCTGCGGTTCTCCTCCGGTACCCCGGTGGCGGACGAGGACCCCGAGGACGTCACGGAGTTCTTCAAGCTCGGATACCGCGGTGCCCGGTTCTCACTGGGTTACGGCGCGTGCCCGAACCTGGAGGACCGTACCCAGATCGTCGATCTGCTGGAGGCCGAACGGATCGGTGTGGAGCTCTCCGAGGAGTTCCAGCTGCACCCGGAGCAGTCCACGGACGCGATCGTTGCCCACCACCCCGAGGCGAAGTACTTCAACACCTGACCGCAGGTGCGACGGGTGCCAGCCGTGTTTGACCGCATCACGATGAGCCTGGGAAACTCGACACGAGTCGGCCGAGAGGCGCTGCAGCGGAGACCACTCCGCCACGCTCGGCCACTTTCCCTGGCAACGGAAGGGCGCCTCTGTTTCAAGGAGGCCGTCGCGAATGCCGGATTCCCAGCTCACGAGCGCGTCGATGACGTGTGTCGACGTGCAGGCGTGCCGGTAGGCGAGGGCCAGGATCGGAAAGGAAGTCATGAGTAACAAGTTGCAGAAGGTGAACGGCCTCGAGTTCGCCGTTGCCGACCTGAATCTGGCCGAGGCCGGGCGGCACCAGCTCCGGCTCGCCGAGCACGAGATGCCGGGTCTGATGGCGACGCGGCGTGAGTTCGCGGCGTCCAAGCCCCTGAAGGGCGCTCGGATCGCGGGTTCGCTGCACATGACCGTGCAGACGGCGGTGCTGATCGAGACGCTGGTGGAGCTCGGCGCCGAGGTGCGCTGGGTCTCCTGCAACATCTTCTCGACGCAGGACGAGGCCGCCGCGGCGGTCGTCGTGGGCCCGAACGGTACGCCGGAGAAGCCGGAGGGTGTGTCCGTCTTCGCCTGGAAGGGCGAGACGCTCGAGGACTACTGGTGGTGCACCGACCAGCTCTGGGAGTTCGGCGACGGCAAGCTCGCCAACATGATCCTGGACGACGGCGGCGACGCCACGCTGCTCGTGCACAAGGGTGTCGAGTTCGAGGCCGCCGGCGCCGTGCCGCAGCCGACCGACGACGACCCGGCCGAGTTCAAGGTCGTCCTCGAGACGCTGCGCAAGTCGCTCGAGAAGGACAAGGGCCGCTTCACCAGGCTGGCCAAGGAGATCAAGGGCGTCACCGAGGAGACGACCACCGGCGTGCACAAGCTCTACGAGCTCGTCAAGTCCGGTGAGCTGCTCTTCCCGGCGATCAACGTCAACGACTCGGTCACCAAGTCGAAGTTCGACAACAAGTACGGCTGCCGCCACTCGCTGCCGGACGGCATCAACCGCGCCACCGACACGCTGATCGGCGGCAAGGTCGCCGTGGTCTGCGGCTACGGCGACGTGGGCAAGGGCTCGGCCGAGTCGCTGCGCGGCCAGGGCGCCCGGGTCATCATCACCGAGATCGACCCGATCTGCGCCCTGCAGGCGGCGATGGACGGTTACCAGGTCACGACGCTGGACGAGGTCGTCGAGACGGCCGACATCTTCATCACCACGACCGGTAACTTCAACATCATCACCGCCGAGCACATGGCGAAGATGAAGCACCAGGCGATCGTGGGCAACATCGGCCACTTCGACAACGAGATCGACATGGCCGGCCTCGAGGCCACCCCGGGCGTCAAGAAGGTCGAGATCAAGCCGCAGGTGCACGAGTTCACCTACCCGGACGGCCACTCGATCATCGTGCTGTCCGAGGGTCGTCTGCTGAACCTGGGCAACGCGACCGGCCACCCGAGCTTCGTGATGTCCAACAGCTTCACCAACCAGACGCTGGCGCAGATCGAGCTCTGGACGAAGCCGGGCGAGTACGACAAGGACGTCTACCTCCTGCCGAAGCACCTGGACGAGAAGGTGGCGCGACTGCACCTCGACGCGCTCGGCGTGAAGCTGACCAAGCTCACCAAGGAGCAGGCCGAGTACATCGGCGTCGACGTCGAGGGTCCGTACAAGCCGGAGCACTACCGGTACTGATTCCTTCACGGGTGAGGCGTGGGTGGTGGCCTCGTCGCACCGGCACGGCGTCACGGCGTCAGCGCATGACGCGTGACGCGGTGCCGTGCCGGGGCCACCACCTCCCGCCCACGCGGGTCCGTGCGGTCGTGACCGGACGCACCCGTATCCCAGGCAATCATCGTCCGTGCACGTTGAGGACCCGAGAAGGCGATTCGACATGAAAACCATTGCCCTTGAGCTGGTTCCGCCCGAGCTCGACGGCGGCACCCAGGCCGCGATCGAGGAAGGTCAGAAGGTCGTCCGCGTCGCGAAGGAAACCGGCCTGGACGGCGCGATCAAGCACCTGATGATCCCGGGCATGATTGAGGAAGAGTCCGACCGTCCCGTGGAGCTGAAGCCCCGGATGGACGTTCTGGACTTCTGGAAGACGGTCAGCGGCGAGCTGGACGGCGTGCGGGGTCTGTGCACCCAGGTCACGGCGTTCCACGACAAGCCCCAGCTCACCGAGCGACTCGGCGCCCTGCGCGGCGCAGGGATGGACGGCATCGTGTTCGTGGGCGTGCCCCGCACGATGGCCGACGGCGAGGGCTCGGGCATGGCGCCGACCGATGCGCTCGCCGAGTTCACCGACGTGGTGCCCAACCGGGGCGCCATTCTGATCCCGACCAGGGACGGCGAGCAGGGCCGGTTCGGTTTCAAGTGCGACCGCGGCGCGACCTACGGGATGACGCAGCTGTTGTACTCCGACGCGATCGTGGGTTTCCTGCGCGAATTCGCGGCGAGCACCGAGCACCGTCCCGACATCCTGCTGTCGTTCGGTTTCGTACCGAAGGTGGAGACGAAGCTCGGTCTGATCGACTGGCTGATCCAGGACCCGGGCAACGACGTGGTCAAGCAGGAGCAGGAGTACGTCGCGCGCCTGGCCGAGATGTCCTTCGAGGACAAGAAGCGCGAACTCGTCGACCTCTACAAGCGGGTCGTCGACGGTGTGGCCGATCTCGGCTTCGAGATCAGCATTCACCTGGAGGTGCCGTACGGCGTGTCCAAGCCGGCGTTCGAGGTGTTCGCCGAGATGCTGGAGCACTATTCGCCGCTGCGCTGAGTGCGCCGACCTCCCTGAGGTACGCCCCCGATGATCCCGGGCCGGTCGTGGATGGACGTCATTCACGACCGGCCCGGGATTTTTCGTGCTCTCCGTCGCCGTTCGCGCGGGTACCCACGAGCACGGTGGCCCAATCGTCGCCCGTCGCTGCGGTGGTGGACCCGTTCGTCGACACGGTCGCGGGCGTGGTGGTGCGCTGCACCGGGATGGCAGCCGTGGGGAGCCGGTAGCCGCTGAGACGGGCCATGAGCACGCGGATGCCGTTGTCGAAGGCGTAGAGCATGGCGTGGGGATGCTCGTCGGCAGGCCGGTCGCGGTGGGTGATCCGCCGCGCCAGTCCCGTGCCGCTGATGGTCCACAGCCCACCGAGTTCGTCCGCGTCGTCGCCGCCGGGGCCGGTGAACTCGACCGAGACGGGGCGGCTGACGGCGGCGCGCGACAACGTCGGATCGGTACCCGTCGGCACGAGCAGGTCTCCGCCGGGACAGGCGTAGGCGGCCAGCGGAACGGGCGCGCCGCCGTCCACCGAGATCGCCGCCGTAACGCGACGTGCCCGATCGCCGATCAAGGCAACGCAATCGTGATGGGTCAGGTCCGCTGGCTCCATGCTCGCTCCCTCCCGACCGGAGGCGCACCGCGCGTGGCGGCGCGTGCGTCCGGGGTGTTCCACGTTGTCGGAATGTGGCGTGACACCACCGGAATCACCGGCGGCGGGCGGGCGGAGAGTTCGGGTAATGTCGACGACGACGGTGATCGTCGGCTGCCCGTAGCCGACGCTCGCCGCGTCATCGGTCACTTTCCCTTGGTACGCCGGGCGAACCGATCCGTCCACACGTTGCCTCCCAGTGGGGGAGGCGAGGCGTCCGTGTGGTGGCATCCACCCGGCGGACGTTGCTGATGCGTAGCGGAGGTTGGCACATGGGTGTTTCGCAGAACCGTTTCCGGATGACGTTCGCGGGTTACGACCGCGCGGCCGTCGATCGCCACCTGTCCGCGCTCGAGGAGCAAAACCGCGCCATGGCAACGGATCGCGCGCAACAGGCGCGTCGCGCGGACGCGTTGGCGGCGGAACTCGCCGAGCTGCGGGCGGCCCACGACGCGTTGAAGAACAAGTTCGACCGCGTGTGCCGGACGCCGGTCGAGACCGACGGGCTCTCGGAGCGGATGCTGCGCATGGTGGAGCTGGCCCACGTCGAGGCCGCGGAGATCGTGCAGGACGCCCGCACGCGCGCCGACCGGACCCGCACGGCAGCCGACGAGGACGCCCGCCGGTTGCGCAGGCGCTACGAGCGGAAGCTGGCCGAGCTGGACGACCGTCGCGCGCAGCTGGAGAGCGAGTTCGCCGAGCGGATGCGGATCAACCAGGAGGAGTTCGACGAGCGCGAGCGCGCCGCCGCACAGCGCCGCCGCACGCTGGACGAACAGTCCGCGCGCCGGCGGCAGCAGGCCGAGCAGGAGCTCGGCAAGGCGTTGGCGGCGCGGCGTGCCGAGTCCGAACGGCTGGTCCAGCAGCGGGAGGCCGAGGCGGCCGAGCGTGCCGACGCGATGATCGCGACCGCCCAGGAGCGGGCGGCCGAGATGGTCGCGCGGGCCACGGCGCGGGTCAACGAGCTGGAGGACGTGCAGGACACGTTGCTGGCACGGCTGCGGGAGACCCGGGAGATCCTCAGCGCGGTCGGCGATCTCACCGAGCCGGGCGACGACGAGGAAGCGGCCCTGGCCGTGGAGGCGGTGCCGGAGCAGCGGCACACCGAGTCCGACGGTGAGCCGGACGTGATCGTCGCCGTGCCGGGCACGGTGTCGTCGGCGGACCGGGCGCGTGCCGTGCCCGGTGGTGTGGCGAGCGACGGTGTCGCGGCTGATGGCGCTGCGGGTGATGGCGCTGCGGGTGATGGCGTGGCCGACGACCGGGCTGCGGCCGTGGGTGTGGAGAGTGGCAGTGCGGGGAGTGTGGCCGTCGCGGACGAGGAGAGGCTGACGTCGGCGACGCCGGCCTGAGCCTGCTCCTGTTCCGGTACCCCTGCCGTTGCTGTTCCCGTTGTCGTTGACGTAGTCGCCGTAGTTGACGTTGTTGCTGTTGCCGGGCCGGTTCCGGGTGCAGCGGGGTTCGCTCGGTGGTGGCCGCCTGGGTGGGCGGCCGGTGGCACGCTGTGGCTGCCGCGCGCCCGCCCGGGTGGTGCTGCTGGTCCGACCCGGTGGCGGCGTGATCGTTTTATTGCACATGAAGATCGGTTTCAGTAGCACTGGGAGGGTCGCCCACCGTCGGTCGACGGCGCGGCGAGTGTTTCGTCAATCCCGAGTGCGAGGAAGGCTGGAGGCCGACCCATGTCGCTGAATGTGCCCACCGATCTGCTGGAGCGTGCCGAGCGGGGAGACGTCGACGACGCCGAGTTCGTGGCGTGTGTGCGGGAGTCGCTGCCGTACGCCTGGGAGATCATCACGGGCGTGGTCGCTGACTTGGAGACCGAGGGAGGACCTTTCGCCGACCACGCGACGCCGCCGCCGAGCGAGGCCGAGCGCGGTCAGCTGCTGCGGGCGCTGGCGTCCGATTCCATCCGCGGAGGGCTGGAGCGGCACTTCGGGGTGCGGCTGGCGTTCCAGAACTGCCACCGGGTCGCGGCGTTCCGGCCGGCAGCGGTCGACGGGGACGAGTACCGCGAGTTCGTGTCGGTCCGCGGTCAGCTGCTGAATCAGAGCCCGGAGCTCAGGGACTGCTGAGCAGGCAGGCGGCTCTCGCGCACCGCGGGCAGCACCTCGGCGCCGAGGCGACGGATGGTGTCCAGTGTGCGTGCGCGGGAGCCGCCGCCCTCGACCATCATCAGCACGCGGTCGACGCCCGTGGCGGTGACGTGCTCGCGCAGGTGGGCCACAGAGTCCTCGGGACTGCCGACCGGATGCAGCCGGCACAGGGTCTCGGCGTACTCGATCGGGTCGCGGGACGGGCGTGACCTGCCGGCGACGGGGACGTATCCGGCCAGTCCGGGGCCGAGCCAGCGGGGGAGCGATTCGCGGAGGTGGCGCAGCGCCGTGTCCCGGTCGTCGGCGACGTGGGCCAGCACGACCGAGGTGTGTGCGACACCGGCCGGGTCGCGGCCGGCGGCGTGGGCCGCGTCGGCGTAGGTGGCAAGCATGCGGTTCTTCTCCTCGGTGCCGATGTGCATGCCGAGGAGCATCGGCAGGCCGCGTGCGGCGGCCAGTGCCGTGGTCGCCTGCGACGTGCACGCCACGGTGACCGGCGGGCGCGGCCGGGTGTGCGGCGGCGGCACGAGCGGCACCTCGGGGAAGGTGAAGGTGGTCCCGTCGCCGCGGACGGTGTCGCCGGACAGTCCGCCCAGCAGGACGTCGAGGCCGTCCGGGAAGCCGTGGTCGTAGCGTTCGATGCCGGTGCCGAAGACGTCGAGGTCGATCCAGGGGCCGCCGCGTCCGACGCCGAGGGCGAAGCGGCCACCGGAGAGTTGGTCGAGCATGCGGGTCTGTTCGGCCAGCGCGACCGGGTGGACGGTCGACAGGACGCTCACGGCGGTGCCCACGGTGATGCGGTCGGTGGCGCCGAGGGCGTGGCCCGCGAACGTGATCGCCGAAGGGCAGGTGCCGTAGGTCATGAAGTGGTGTTCGGCGATCCACGCTTCGTCGAAGCCGGCCGTTTCGGCGGCGACGACGCTCTCGGCCGCCGTGCGTAACGCGTCGCCGGGGTCCTGGTCGCCGAACGTCGCGCCGAGGAGGAACACACCGAGTCTCACGGAGGGTGACCTTACGGTACGGATTCGTCCGAAGTGGACCGGTGGGGTGTGGTGTCCCAGGGTAGGCGGGCTGTGTTGGTGTCGACCGGCGGGTCACCGGTACGGGTGAGTTGATACCGTTGTGGCGTGGGGAAACTTCGATCGCGCATCACGGGGTGGGTCACGCGGCGGTATCTGGCGCGTGCGCAGCGCAAGGGCGGCCTCGACCTGCAGAAAGTGCTGCCCGATTCGGCGCTGATGGCGTTGCGGCGGGACGATCTCGATCCGGTGCGGGAGCTCGCGGAGGCGCGGCGCACGGAGCCGGTGCGGAAGCTGCCGTTGCCGTTCGACCTGAACGTGTGGCTGGTCAGCGGCTACGACGAGGCCAAGGCCGTGCTGGGGGACGGCAAGGGCTTCAGTAACGATTTCGGCAATCTGATGGCCGAACTGGGGATGGATCCGGACGACAACCCGGGTGGACTGGGGTTCGCGGATCCGCCGGTGCACACGCGGTTGCGCAAGCTGTTGACGCCGGAGTTCACGATGCGGCGGTTGTCGCGGCTGCGGCCGGGCATCGAGCAGATCGTCAACGACCGGCTCGACGCAATGGAGGAGAAGGCGCAGCGGGGCGAACCGGTCGACCTGGTCGAGGAGTTCGCGCTGCCGATCCCGTCGTTGGTGATCTGCGAGCTGCTGGGCGTTCCGTACTCGGAGCGGGACGAGTTCCAGCACCTGGCGGTGGCCCGGTTCGACCTGTTCGCGGGTGCGGGTGCGGCCGTGGGGGCGATCTCGGAGTCGCTGGAGTACCTGCTGAAGGTGGTCAAGGAGCAGCGCGAGGAGCCGGGTGACGGGCTGATCGGGATGATCATCCGCGAGCACGGCGACGAGATCGACGACCGCGAGCTGGCCGGCCTGGCCGACGGTGTGTTGACCGGCGGGTTCGAGACGACGGCGAGCATGCTCTCCCTCGGTGCACTGGTGTTGTTGCGGGATCCGGAGACGTTCCGCCGGGTCCGGGAGGACGACGAGGCCGTGCGGGTGTTCGTCGAGGAGGCGTTGCGCTATCTGACGGTGGTCCAGGTGGCGTTCCCGCGGTTCGCGCGGGAGGACATCGAGGTCGGTGGCGTGACGATCGGCAAGGGCGACATGGTCGCCGTGTCGCTCTCGGGTGCCGACCGGGACGGGGCGCTCGGCGAGGACCTCGACACGTTCGACGCGCAGCGGGATCCGACCCAGCACCTGGCGTTCGGGTACGGCGCGCATCGATGTGTGGGCGCGGAGCTGGCGCGGTTGGAGCTGCGTGCGGCGTATGCGGCGTTGGTACGGCGGTTCCCCGACCTGCGGCTGGCGGTGGACCCGGAGAAGCTGGAGTTCCGGCAGACGTCGATCGTGTTCGGCGTGGAGAAGCTCCCGGTGCACGTGAACTGAGCCGCTCACCGCGGTACCGCCGGGTCGCCGCGTTGTCGTGCTGCGGTGTTGCCGTGTCGCTGTGTTGTCGTGTCGCCCGGCCGTCGACGCTCAGCCGCCTGCCATGGCGCCGATGACCATGAGCGGTTCGGTGCCGCGGACGACCGGTTCGGGCAGCGGGGTGTCCTGGGGTTCGTGGGACAGGTCTTCCTCGCAGGCGAAGAATCGGACGAACGCGCGACGTCGTCCCGCATCGTGGTGGCGGATGGTGCCCTTGAGGACCGGGTAGCGCTCTTCGAGCACGTCGAGCACGGCGCCGATGGTCACCGGGCCGGGCACGTCGAGCGTCAGTTCGCCGTCGAGGTTCGCGAGCTTGCGCAGGTGTGTGGGCAGGTGAATGCGGATGGCCGTGGTCGTGTCGGTCATGGCAGCGTCTGCACCTCCACGGACAGGACGGCGGGCAGGTCGCGGACGATGGGTTGCCAGGTGTCGCCCGCGTCGGCGGAGCCGTACACCTGGCCTCCGGTGGTGCCGAAGTAGACGCCGCACTCGTCGAGTTCGTCGACGGCCATGGCGTCGCGCAGGACGTTGACGTAGCAGTGTTCCTGGGGCAGGCCGCGGGTGAGCGGTTCCCATTCGCCGCCGCCGGTGCGGCTGCGGTAGACGCGGAGTTTGCCGTCGACGGGGAAGTGTTGCTCGTCGCTGGTGATGGGCACGACGTAGACCGTGTCGGCGTCGTGGGCGTGGACGTCGATGGGGAAGCCGAAATCGGTGGGCAGTCCGTCGCCGATGTCGTACCAGGTGGCGCCGTCGTCGTCGCTGCGCATGACGTCCCAGTGTTTCTGCATGTACAGCGTGTCGGGGCGGGCCGGGTGGCGTGCGAGGTTGTGCACGCAGTGGCCGACCTCGGCTTCGGGCTGGGGGATCTGGCCGGAGTTGAGGCCGCGGTTGGCGGGTTGCCACGTCTTGCCGCCGTCGTCGCTGCGGTGGATCTGCTGGCCGAACCAGCCGAGGGAGGCGGAGGCATAGATGCGGTCGGGGTTCTGGGGTGAGCCGTTGAGGTGGTAGAGCTCCCAGCCCCCGAACAGTG
>Ga0079224_100008619_pt1 | contig 13832 bp, 11 predicted proteins | sample Stecom2015_FD_80414 | JGI IMG/M metagenome (GOLD analysis project Ga0079224, IMG submission 80414) | Agricultural soil microbial communities from Utah to study Nitrogen management - Steer compost 2015 | ecosystem: Environmental > Terrestrial > Soil > Agricultural land | place: USA: Utah... | reverse complement strand
TGGGATCAGCCGTTTCATTTCTGAAAAAGGTTGTACGATATGGTTGCCCACTTTCTGGCCGATCTTCTGTGGGTCGTTGTCGAGCACGCAGACGATCCGAAAGCCCCGATCAGCAAAACCCCGGTAATTTGCAACAGCGTGCCCCAGATCACCCGCGCCAACCAGGGCGACACCCCATTCGCGGTCAACCTTCAGCACTTGCTGGAGCTGCTCGATCAGATACGCTATCTGGTAGCCTGTGCCCTGTTTTCCGAACCCGCCAAAATGAGACAGGTCTTTGCGGATTTGCGCGGAGCTAATCCCCAGCCGCTGCCCCAGTTCATGTGACGAGGTTACCTGATAACCTTCCTGCGCCAGCCGGGTTAATGCGCGCAGGTAAATAGGCAGGCGTCCGATCACAATGTCAGGAATGTTTGACGACACGATATGAGACGGCATAATACCTGAGACTCCTTAATAAGGGCAGATAGGCTTCCCTTGTGAAATACAGCACATAGCATCTTACCATGCGCCCTGCGCTGAAACCACTCAGGGCGATTCATGAGTAACTCCCTAAAAATTGAGGTTGCAACGGAATTCTGATTACATTCGTATTATAATTGATTGAGTCAAACAGAACAAATCGAAAAATCATGTCTATCAGACGTTCATTGTTTGTGCTTGCAGTCATCACTCTGGTGCTGCCGGTGGTTGTTCTGGCGCAGCAGGCCAGTCAGGCCGCGCTGTCCGCCGCCGTTCAGAGCCAGAATATTCAGCTTCACCCGGTTGAACGGGGTGATGTCTTGGTGCTGGTGAACGCCATTGGCGCTATCGAGGCTGATGATGTGGCGCAGTTGAGCTTCACCGTACCGGGGCGTATTCGTGAGGTCCTGGTCGAAGAAGGTGATTATGTGCTGGCCGGGGATTTCCTCGTCGAGCAGGTTGATGATATTCAGCGCATCGCTTATGAACAGGCCCTGCTGGCGCTTGATCTGGCGAACTTGCAGTTGCAGGATTTGCTGGAGCCGGTTGACGAAGAGGATATTCGGGTGGCCGAGGCTAACGTCCGCAGTGCGTGGGGCGCTGTACAGAGCGCACAGACTGCCGTTTCGGCAGATGACATCGCGGCGGCTGAACTGCGTGTCCAGCAGGCGGAAGCAGCTTATCAGGAGGCCTTGAGGCGGCGAACAACGGCGCAGGGCGGCCAGGCAGATGAGCAGTACGCGCTGCTCGATGCTCAGTTGGGCGAGGCCAGCTTTAACGTTGAGGCGGCGCGTTTGCAGCTTGAATCGCTGCGCAGGGCCAACCGGGGACCGCTGGGGGCAGCTTATGCGCGTGCGCTTCAGGCCGAAGCTGAACTGGAACGCGTGAAGGCTGGCCCGCGCCAGATTGACATTGACCGGGCGGAGATGGCGGTTCGGCAGGCCGAATTGCAGGTAGATGAAGCCGCCACCGCCTATAACCGGATGCGTCTGGTAGCGCCGTTCGATGGCGTGGTGTCGCGTATTTATGTCGAGGAAGGCGCTCTTGCCGCGCCCGGCCTTCCGGTGATTGAACTGACCAATGTTGCTTCGCTGCATGTGCGGGCCGAAGTTGATGAGGTCGATATCCGTCAGATCAGTGTCGGGCTGCCGGCCCGGGTACAGGTTGACGCGCTGCCCAATACGCGGCTGGCCGGGACTATTGAGCGCATTGCGGTGCTGGGACGCGATCAGAACGGCATCGTCAGCTACGATGTCGAGGTGAGGCTGGAAGCCAGCGATCCTCGTATCAGACATGGCATGACGGCTGAAGCGGCTGTGGTGGTGGATGAGCGTCAGGATGTGCTGGTTGTGCCTAATCGTTTTGTCCGGTTGGACCGGCGCAATAATCAGGCGTTTGTGAATATCTATCGGGACGATGGAACGCTGGAAGAGGTTCAGGTGGAACTGGGTTTACAGGGGCAGGATTACAGCGAAATCCTTGCCGGTCTGCAAGAAGGTCAGATGATCGCCGTCGATCTGTCCGGCGGTACATTCTCCCTGTTTGGAGGCTAGGCCGATGCGGGTGCTGCGTAACATAGCGATTATCGCGGTGGTGTCCGTTATCGGGGTCGGGGTGCTGCAAGGGGTGGTGCTGAATGGCAGCGCAACCGCGCAGGATACCGGCAACAATTCGCTGATTCAGGATGAAATGGTGGTGGGCGTGTCCAGCCTTGAAGTGACGGTGAACGCCACCGGCACAATTGCCCCGGCGCGGCAGGTATCGCTGGCTTTTGAATTGTCTACCCTGCCCGTGAAGGAGATTTACGTGCGGGAAGGGCAGCCCGTCACCGAGTCGATGGTGCTGGCCCGGCTGGACGCTGACGATCTGGAGATGAAGCTGCGCAATGCAGAACTCAACCTTGAACTCCAGCAGCTTGCTTATCAGGCGCTGGTAGAACCCCCGCGCGAGGTGGATATTGCGGTGGCCCGGGCTGCGCTCAATGCAGCGCGCGCGCAGGTCAATTCGGTTTTTGCCAGTGCGCCTGACGAGGTGGATGCAGAACTGGCGCGAATCCAGACCGAACTGGCCCGTAATCGCTTGTGGCAGCAGCAGCTTCAGCGTGATCTGGCGGTGGATCCGCCGGTGCCGCCGGGTGTGCCAGAGCATCTGGTACAGGGCATATCGGAGGAGGAACAGCGGCAGTTTGAGGCTGCGCTGCGGCAGGCCGATTACGGCGTGTGGATTGCCGATACGCAGTATGCCGATGTGCTAAATACAGGGCCAGACGTGGCCAGTCTGGCCGCCGGCAATGCGCAGGTGGTGGCAGCAGAGGTGCAGCTTGACCGCCTGTTGAGTGGACCGGATGAAATTCAGGTTCAGCAGGCAGAAATACAGATACGGCAGGCAGAACTGGCGGTCGAACTGGCTCAGGCCAACCTGTCGAAGGCCCTGCTGGTCGCGCCATTTGATGGTGTTGTTGCTGCCCAGAACCTGACGGTTGGGGAACCGCCGCCGGCCAGCGGGGCGATCCAATTGATCGATGAAAGCACATTCTATGTTGATCTGGCAATTGATGAGACTGAAATTGCTGCGGTGCAGGTGGGCCAGCCGGTAAGCCTCACACTTGATGCGCTGCCTGAAGCCCGCATTACGGGGCGTATCAGCCGGGTCGCGCAGACACCGACGCGCATCGGGCAGGTAGTGACGTATATTGCGCGAGTGACTCTTGATCCGACGCTTGAGCCGATCCGCGTGGGGATGAATGCGACGGCGACAATCCAGGTGCAGCGGCTTGAAGATGTGCTGGTGGTGCGCAACCGGTTTGTTCGCATTGACCGGGCGACGCAGCAGGCGTATGTCACCATCCAGCGCCCCGATGGTCGTTTTGAGGAGGTCGAAGTCGAACTCGGCCTGCGGAACGGAACCCACAGCCAGATTATCAGCGGGCTGGAACCTGGTCAGCGTGTCGTTCTGCTGCCGCGCGAGGAGCTGAATCTCTTCGGCGGTTAAAACACAGAGAGTGATAAGGGCATCGACCATGTTGGGTCGTTTCTTTAAGCAGAACGGGAAGAAGATCGAAGCCCCGCGCGACGAGCAGGGCCGGCGTGTCGTGATCGACATCCGTAATATCACCAAAGTGTACAAGATGGGCGACATCGAAGTCCACGCGCTGCGCGGGGTCAGCCTGCGCATTTATGAAGGTGAGTTTCTGTCGATCATGGGGCCTTCGGGTTCTGGCAAAAGCACACTTATGAATATCCTCGGCGCGCTCGACCAGCCAACCGAGGGCGAATACTTTCTGGATGGTGTGGATGTCAGCCGGCTCGATGAGCGTGAGCTGGCGCGTATCCGAAACAAGAAGATCGGTTTTGTGTTCCAGAGCTTCAACCTGCTCAAGCGCACGTCAGCCCTGCGCCAGGTGGAACTGCCCCTGATTTATGGTGGCGTAAGCCGGCGCTCAGAGAAGGCCAGAGCGGCGCTTGAAGCGGTTGGGCTGGGCCACCGCCTCCACCATCTGCCCAGTGAGTTGTCCGGCGGCCAGCAGCAGCGGGTGGCAATCGCGCGTGCGCTGGTGAACGAACCGTCGATTATCCTGGCCGATGAGCCAACCGGGAATCTGGATTCACGAAGCGGGTCGGAAATCATGCAGATTTTTCAGGACCTGAACCGGAATCGGGGTATTACAACGGTTTTTGTGACCCATGATCCCTGGATTGCGCGGCATACTAACCGCGTGATTATGCTGCGGGATGGCCTGATTGTGGCTGACCGGGTAGTGGATGCCCCGCTGACTGCCGGGGAGGTCGAGCGGCCATCGGAAGCGGAGGCGCTGGAAGATATTTTCCGCGATGCGTACTACAGCGGCACGCAGGAAAAATTCAACTAAACACCTATGACCCTGAGCGAAGCCATTCGCGTTGCTCTGAGCGGCCTCATCACCAACCGCCTGCGCGCGGTGCTGACCACACTGGGCATTATCATTGGTGTGGGCGCGGTGATTACCCTCGTCAGCCTGGGGCGTGGAGTCGAGGATTTTATTGCCCGCGAATTCCGCAGCCTCGGTTCCAATATCATCTTTGTGTTTTCGTCTCAACCCGACAGCCCGACTCGCACGCGCATTGAACCGATTACCATGCGTGAGGCCGAGGCGCTGGCTGACCCGCGTATTGCTCCCAGCATCCGGCGTGTTGCGCCGCAGTACAGTATTTTTGGACAGATTGTGGCTGGCTCAGAAACGATTGGCACCAGCATCAGCGGGGTTGGGCCAGAATTTCAGGACATTCGCGCCTGGGGGCCGGAGCCGGGGGGGACGTTTATCACGGCGGCGCATGTCGAAGATAAAGCCCGCGTGGTCGTGCTGGGCAAGGGCGTGGTCGAAGACCTGTTCGGAGATCGAACGTTTGACCCCGTAGGCCGGACCGTGCGAATTAACGGCCTGACTTTTACGGTGGTTGGGGTAATGCAGGAAGGCAGCGAACTCAGCGGCGAGAACGACTCGGTGTTTATCCCGATCAGCACGGCGCAGAGCCGGCTGGATGACGCCCGCGCGCGGGATGGCAGCTATAAGGTAAGCATCCTGCAAATTGAAGCTCGCTCCGAAGATGTCATTAACGCCGCCGTGCAGGAAATCAACGCTTATCTGAGCGAAGCGCATAACGTCAATTTTGAGGGCGAGCAGGATTTTCAGATTATCACACAGGCCGGTGTGCTGGAAACAATCGGGCAGATTACCGGGCTGCTCACCGTGTTTCTGAGCCTGATCGCCGGAATATCGCTGCTGGTCGGCGGTATTGGCATCATGAATATTATGCTGGTGTCGGTAACGGAACGTACCCGCGAGATCGGGCTGCGGAAGGCGGTCGGGGCGCGCGGGTCGGATATTCTGCTGCAATTTCTGGTCGAAAGCGTCGTGCTGTCGATTATTGGCGGCGCGTTTGGTGTCGGGCTGGCCTGGATCATTACCCTGATCGCCGGCTTGATTGTGCCTGATCTGGAACTGGCAGTGACGCTCGATGCCGTCATTCTGGCGACCACCGTGAGCAGCTTTGTCGGGGTGTTTTTCGGTGCTTATCCTGCCAGCCGCGCCGCGTCCCTACGCCCGATTGACGCATTGAGGTTCGAGTAATGTTTGAGAATATACGGGTTGCCCTGGTGGGGCTGCGTGCGAGCAAACTGCGCTCGGCGCTGACGATGCTGGGGATTACCATCGGTGTGGCAGCGGTGATCGTGCTGGTGTCCTTCGGTCAGGCGCTGGACGATTTCATTCGCGGCCAGTTTGAGGGAATCGGTTCGAATCTGGTGTATGTGATGGGCGAAATCGATAGCTTTGGCCGCCCTCAGCCTATGACTTATGCTGAAGTCAACGCGCTTTCGGACCCCTTTCGTGTTCCTGAAGCCATGCTGGTGATGCCACAGCTTGATCTGCGGAATCAGCAGGTGACCGCCAACGGACGCGAGAGTCGTATTCGCACCATTGGGACAGGCTCGCAGTATGTCGAGTTGTTTTCCCGTAGGTTGGCGGCGGGGCGATTCTTCGATGAAGCCGAAGTGGACAGTTCGGCGCGAGTGGCGGTAATTACCCCCAAAGTGATCGACAGCCTGTTCCCGGACGTGTACCCAATTGGGCAGACGTTGCGAATCGGGAATGTGCGCTTCACGGTGGTTGGTATACTCGCGGAGCAGGGCAGCGACTTCGGGTTACCCGGCACTGATCTGGATAACATGATCTTTATCCCCATTACGGCGGCCCAGACTCGCCTGAGCGGTGAGCGGGTGATTTCCGGTGACCGCCCGATCACCAATATCGTTGTCAGCGCGCGCGACAGCACTCGGGTTGATCTGGTTGCAGATCAGATCCGCCAGACGCTGCGCGAGGAGCGCGGCCTTACCTTCCGTGACGAGGACAATTTCCAGGTTGTGACTCAGGATCAGTTGCTTAACAGCTTTACCAGCGTGACTGCGCTGCTGACCATCTTTCTGGGATTCATCGCCGGAATTTCGCTGGTGGTGGGCGGAATCGGCATTATGAATATTATGCTGGTGACCGTAACCGAGCGCACGCGCGAAATTGGTTTACGCAAAGCGGTTGGCGCGCAGAAACGGGATATCATGCTGCAATTTCTGGTCGAGGCGGTGGTGCTGGCGCTGATTGGGGGCACAGCCGGCGTGCTGCTGGCCGGGCTGGCTACTCTCGTGGCGACAGCGGCGCTGGAGACATTGAATGTGACGGTGCAGCCGTCCAGCGTCGTGCTGGCAACCGCAATTTCCACAGTGATTGGCGTCTTTTTTGGCATCTACCCGGCCAATCGGGCAGCCTCGCTCAATCCGATTGACGCGCTGCGCTACGAATAGAGAGTTGTCAGCGATAAACAAACGTGCTACGCTTAGACAACATTTACAGGATTCTGAAAGTTGCAAAAGCTGTGATGAGGACATTCCGGGAGCGGGGTGTTTGATATGGCAGACAAACAGCCAAAAGTTGAAGGCCAACCAACCGACCCCAATTTGATTGCGGTGCGTGATAGTATGCTGGATGGGCTGGGCCAGCTTGCGGAATATTTTGGCTTTAGCAAAGTGATGGGACAGCTTTACGCGGCGTTGTTGATGAGTCCCAGACCGCTATCCCTGGATGATATGACCGAACTGCTGGAAATTTCCAAAGCCAGTGTCAGCATGAATATGCGGACTCTGGAACATCTGGGCATGGTGCGGCAGGCGTGGGTGCGCGGGCGCGGTGATCGACGCAAGTTTTACGAAGCGGAAACCGACTTCTGGGAGATTATCGCCAATATCATCAGCGGGCGCGAAATGCGCGACGTGGATCGCGCACTCAATGTGATGAACAAGGACATCGAACGTCTTTCTGCGGCGATGGACAGCGTGAACGAATCAGACAAGGAACTGGCTCAACTGTATCTTGAGCGCGTGCGGCAGATGCAGGTGCTGTTCAAGTTTGCGCAGACGATTATGTCCACCATCCTTATGCAGGTGGCGCAGATGGACCTTGAGGATATTTCCAGCATCGAGATTCATGTCGATTCGGAGCCGGAGCCGGGCAGTTGAGCATCACCCCTTGAAGGTCAACCTGCGTCTGACTATAATGCACTGGTGCGGGGGAGTGGCGGAACTGGCAGACGCGCATGACTTAGGATCATGTCTCTTACGAGGTGAGGGTTCGAGTCCCTCCTTCCCCAACTGAGAAACACGTAAGGCGCGCTCATGCGCCTTTTGCGTTGGATGATCTTCTAACAAAGATCATATGGCATATCCCAAATCGCCAATGCTATAATCGGATAGTTTACAGCTTCAAACTTTTGCAAGGATTCTACAGTTGAACATACAAACGGAACGTCTCGAAAATCATACGGCCCGGCTCACGGTTGAGGTCGAGGCCGCACAGTTGGAGAAAGCCAAACAGGACGCTGCCCGAAAGATCGCCCGTCAGGTGAATATTCCGGGTTTTCGCAAAGGCAAAGCCCCGTACCGCGTACTCGTGAACTACCTCGGCGAAGGCGCGATTCTCGAAGAAGCTGTCGAAACGCTGGGCAATCAGGTCTACAAAAACGTGCTTGATGAGGCTGAAGTCGAACCATACGGTCCCGGCTCGCTGGAAGATTTCAGCATTGAACCCCAGCCGACATTCAAGTTCGTTGTGCCATTGCAGCCAACGGTTGATCTGGGCAATTATCGCGACATCCGGCTTGAATACGAAGCGCCGGTGATCGATGACAAGGCGGTAGATGATCGGCTAAAGGCGCTTTTGGAGCGTGAGGCACTGATCGAGGAGAGCAGCAAACCCGTAGCCGCCGGCAACCGTGTGACTCTGAGCATGAAGGCTGAGTACCTCGACGTGGAAGACACGGAGGATGAGGCCGAAGACAGCGAAGAAGAAGCCGAAGCTCACGAACATGACCATGAAGCCCACGATCATGATCATAATGAAAAAGATCGGGTCTTTATCGACAACGACAACATGGTGTTTCGCCTGACCGAAGACCGCGAACCTGCTCCCGGTTTTACCGAGGCGCTGATCGGAGCGACGGTGGGGGAACGCCGTGAATTTGAGATTACCTACCCTGACGATGCGGAAGAATATGAGCATCTGGCCGGGCGCCGCGTCAAATTTGATGTGACGATCCGCAAGATCGAGACGGTGACCCTGCCGGAACTCAATGATGACTTTGCCGCGCGTGTCAGCCCGCCGAAAGAAGAGGGCGAAGAACCGCCAACCCTGCTGCAACTGCGCATGAATATCCGCGAGGAGTTGGAGAGAGAAGCCAAAGAAGCGGCTGATAGTGCCTATGCGCAGCAGGTACTCGATAAGATTATCGAGCAGGCTACGTTCGCTTACCCGGAAATGCTGGTGACGGATGAGATCGAGCATCTGCTGCGGCATCTGGACAGCGACCTGCGGCGGAGCGGTCTGACGCTCGATGATTACATGAAGGTAGCGAATAAATCCCGCGAGGATCTGCACAACGATTACCGGGACAGCGCGGTGGCAAACATCAAGCGCAGTCTGGCTGTGCGCGAGCTGATCCGGGCGGAGCAAATTACGATCAGTGACGAGCAGGTCACCTCAGAAATTGATAAAATTGCGACCCAGTTTGGCGCACAGGCGGCCGCATTCCGCAGTATTTACGAGGGCGGAACCATGCGCGATAATCTGCGTAATGATCTGCTCTACCGTCAGGTGATGGAACGGATCGCCAGCATTGGTAAGGGCGAAGCCCCGGAACTGGTCGCAGAAAGCCCTGAAGCTGGTGAAGAGGACTCAGAAGAACAAGGAGAATCGGCGTAGTTATGGACATCTACAGCGTAATTCCGATGGTCATTGAGCAGGGGAGCCGGGGCGAACGCGCCTACGATATTTTCTCGCTGCTGCTGAAAGAGCGGATTGTGCTGCTGGGCACACCGATCAATGACCAGATTGCCAATTTGATTGTGGCCCAGTTGCTGTATCTGAACGGGCAGGACCCGGATCGTCAGATCAACATGTATATCAACTCGCCGGGGGGTGTCGTTTATTCTGGTTTGGCAATTTACGATGCCATGCAGCAGATCACCGCACCGGTGAGCACGGTGGCGCTTGGGCTGACAGCAAGCTTTGGCACTGTACTGCTGACTGCCGGTGAGAAAGGGCTGCGCTATGCCCTGCCGAATGCTACCATCCACATGCATCAGCCACTGGGTGGATCGCAGGGCCAGGCGTCGGATATTGTGATTGCGGCGAATGAAATCATGCGGCTGAAAGAACGCCTGATGGACATTTTCGTGCTGCACACCGGCCAGGATAAAGAGGTCATTGAGCGCGATCAGGACCGTGACATATTCTTAAGTGCCCAACAGGCCGCAGAATATGGTTTAATAGATACAGTGCTGGAATCGCATAAGTTGGGGGTGAATAACCGGTGACGCAAAATTATCCTGGTGAGCAGCGATGTTCGTTCTGCCGGCGCAGCCATGAGGAAGTTGATCGCCTGATCGCCGGCCCGGACGGTGTGTTCATCTGCAACTACTGTGTGGATTTGTGCCAGCATATTCTGACCGAGGACAGTGCCGGTGGTCACAGGCTGACTTCCGAATTTCACCTCGATCATCTGATGGCCCCGCGCGAGATCATGGCGCATCTGGATGAGTATGTGGTCGGGCAGGAACATGCCAAGCGCGTGCTGAGTGTAGCCGTCTATAATCACTACAAGCGTATTCAGGCCGACGCCGAACACAGCGAGGTGGAGCTGGAAAAAAGCAACATCCTGATGCTTGGCCCGACAGGCAGCGGCAAAACCCTGCTGGCTCAGACGCTGGCGCGTATTCTGGATGTGCCCTTCTGCATTGCCGACGCTACGGCGCTGACCGAGGCGGGCTATGTCGGTGAGGATGTGGAGAATATCCTGCTGCGTCTGATTCAGGCGGCAGATGGTGACATTGCGCGGGCAGAGCGCGGCATCATCTACATTGATGAGATCGACAAGATTGCCCGTAAGTCGAACGACAATCCCTCGATCACCCGCGATGTATCTGGCGAGGGTGTGCAGCAGGCGCTGCTCAAGATTGTCGAAGGCACGATTGCCAATGTGCCGCCGCAAGGTGGACGCAAACATCCACATCAGGAATTCCTGCAGATTGATACAACCAACATTCTGTTTATCTGCGGCGGCATGTTCGATGGTCTGGACAAGGTGATCGCCTCCCGGTTGGGTCGGCGCGGGCGGATCGGCTTTTATACGGGCGACGATGAAAACCCCACGACTTACGAGGAGGGCAACCTGCTGCGGCGTGTCAGCCCGGAGGACCTGATGAGCTTCGGGTTGATCCCGGAATTTGTCGGTCGTATGCCGGTTCTGGTGGGGGTCGATGCGCTTGATCTGGATGCGCTGATTCGGATTCTGGTCGAGCCGAAGAATGCGCTGACGAAGCAGTATCAACACCTGCTGGCGCTGGATAATGTCGAACTGGTGTTTGAACAATCGGCACTGGAAGCGGCGGCTGAAATGGCAATGGCGCGCGGAACTGGCGCGCGCGGCCTGCGCTCGATTATCGAAACTGCGCTGCTGGATGTGATGTTCGAGACACCCGGCAGCAGCGGCGTGCGCAAAGTGGTCGTGACCGATGAGGTTATTCGCGGACATACACGCCCGCTGATCTTCGGGGAAGGCGACCAGCGGTTCGAGTGGCGATCCGATGGCAAGCTCATTCCCGCTGCCTGATTAACACGGATGCTACAGCGTACGCCCCCGGCAACGGGGGCGTTTTATTTTAGATCGGTGAGCTGGTCTGCGATGGAATGATGACTTCCGCGTCGTCGCCGACCTGCCGCCGGAACGCCAGCGCGTCGATCCACGTTGCGCCTTCCGAAGCCGCCCCCCAGTTACTTGGCACAACCCAGCGCGGACGCATCTGCCGCACAACCTGCGCGGCCTCGTCAACACTGAGCGTCCCGTGTCCATCAATCGGAAGAATGGCAATGTCAGGGTGCAGCCCCATCATTTCCGGGATCACCTGCGTATCGCCGGCGTAATAGATGTCGTAGAGATTGATGGAAATCACGAACCCAAGCCCGCCGTCGGACTGCGGATGCCGCCAGTCAGTGGGCGAATAGGCTGGCACAGCTTTGATACAGGCCCGGTCGATGGTCAGGCTTTGCCAGGGGCGCAGGACCGTACAATCCTCGATTTCTCTGGCCGCCCGCTCATTGGCGATGACGCGCGTGTGCGGTCCGCGCAGTTTCTCGATGTCGGCGAGCGAACAGTGGTCGTAGTGGTCGTGGCTGATGAGGCTGACATCAGCGGGGTTCGGGCTGCGGGCCACGCGCCAGGGGGTAATGTAGATGAGCGGCGGCCCCTGAATGAAGAAACTTCCGTGCCCTAACCATTGAATGCGATCAATCATAGCGCAATCTAGCAAGGTATCTTCCAGCGATGTTGTAGTACCATCGGACTGAATCTACCTGAGAACACGGATTTGCTCAAGAGGGATTCGTCTGCTTGTGCCTGTCTTGCCCCCTGCTGTATAATGCTGCTTAGCGAATGGTATCAACACATCCGCAGCCGGGGGGCACTATTTGGCGTGGTTTGAAGTTTCATACGGCCAGCGCGATCTTAAGCCCCGTTGCAGTGGGTTATGATACGATAATTCGGATCGTTCGGATTAAACGAGGTTGTGTGACTTATGTCAGACCGTCCAGTTCCCAGTCTCCAACGACCGACACAGATCAGAAACCTGAGTGGTCAGTCCGGTACATCCCCGCTGGCGTTGGATGAAAATGCCTGGAGTCCGCCTCCGTTGGGGAGCATCGAGGATACCGGCCTGAATCTGCTCCAGATCGCCGATCTTGTGCTGAAGGTGCTGTACTACGGCGGTGTGATGACCGGTATTCGGATTGGCGAAATTGTCAAGCTGCCCTATACCGGTGTGCTCGACCCTGTTATGGAATTTCTGAAGCGCGAGAAGTATGTCGAGGTGCGCGGCGCTGCCGGGTTCGGCGAATCGTCCTTCCAGTACCTCATTACGGATAAAGGGGCTGAAAAGGCGCGGGAGGCCATGGAGCGCTCGCACTATGCTGGCCCGGCTCCGGTCCCGCTGGATTCCTATATCGAATCCAGCCGGCTGCAAAATCGCAAGAAACTGATCGTACATCAGGAAGACCTGCGCAAGGTGATGACGAATCTTATCGTCAGCGATGAGATGTTGAGCAAGATCGGCCCGGCAGTGAATTCAGGCCGTTCGATCTTTCTGTACGGCCCACCCGGTAATGGCAAGACAACGATGTCGGAGAAGATCGGGCGGATGATTCTGGGTGATGACATCTGGATTCCCTACGCCATTGATGTGGATGGGCAGGTTGTACAGGTCTTTGACAGCGTAAATCACGAAGTTTCCGACACAGTGCAGACCAGAGGCAAGACGGGAACCGGGCTTGTGCCTGATCCGCGCTGGATCAAGATCAAGCGGCCCATGATTATGGTCGGCGGCGAATTGACGATGGCCGGTCTTGATCTGGTATACAACGACATCAACAAATTTTACGAAGCGCCGTTTCAGGTGAAAGCTAACGGCGGGATGTTCCTGATTGACGACTTTGGCCGCCAGCAGGTGCGCCCCAAGGACCTCCTGAATCGCTGGATTGTGCCGCTTGAGAAGGGGGTGGATTTCCTCACGCTCAATAATGGCCGCAAGATCGAAGTGCCCTTCTTCGTGCTCATCGTGTTTTCAACCAATCTCGACCCGAAAGACCTGGTGGACGAGGCCTTCCTGCGGCGCATCCGTTACAAAATCGAAGTGGGGAACCCGACCTACGATGAATTCCGGGAACTGTTCAAACTGATGTGTCGATTGCTCAAAGTGCCATATAACGAACAGGGCCTGGCCTACCTGCTCAATGAATGGTATATCAAGCGGGATCGGGACCTGCGGTTTGTGCACCCGCGTGATATTCTGTCGCAGTTGATCGATATTGCGACATATCTGAATAAGCCGCCCACTTTGACCAAGGAATTGATCGATCAGGCGTGCGAGTCGTACTTCGTCGAATTGTAGGCTGAGGTCAATGGCAGGGGCATCGAGTGGGTCGCCAGTTCCGCGCCGCACCGTATTCATTCTTGCTGACGGTTCGTTCGTCGTGCAGTGGGATGACAACCGGGTGCAGGACCTGTTGAGTGGGCGTTATCGCAATTACGACGATCAGGATTTTGGTCACACCATCACGGACTATGAACTCAACCAATTGATGGCGGCTGGCCGGGTCGAACGCTTCAACGGCCAGTATGTCTGGCTTTACGCGCTGCCGGAGCAGGGGCGTTTCCCGGCAGAACGGGAATATCAAGGCCCGGTACGGGTGCGTTCCTACTACCTGAACACCACGCTGCCTGATATGCGGCTGGCTGAGG
>Ga0079224_100008618_pt1 | contig 13832 bp, 16 predicted proteins | sample Stecom2015_FD_80414 | JGI IMG/M metagenome (GOLD analysis project Ga0079224, IMG submission 80414) | Agricultural soil microbial communities from Utah to study Nitrogen management - Steer compost 2015 | ecosystem: Environmental > Terrestrial > Soil > Agricultural land | place: USA: Utah... | reverse complement strand
CACACCGATTGTGTCCATTGCGTATAATATGGGCACTGCCGCATGATCGACATGAGTAGGTCAAGGTCTCTTCGATCATCCGGCAGATTTTTATCCACCATCACGTACTTTGCAACCACGACCTGGTAACGGTGCAGCCGGTTGCTCCACGATCAGAGAGGCCTATGTCCTTCCCCATGCCGACGCCAAAATATCGTCTTAGGGAACGCGTCGTTCTCCGCGAGCCGATTGGCGAAATCCAATGGGGCGTGCAGGGCGTTATCCAGAATACTGGGTATGAGCCGGGAAGTGGAACGTGGTACGAGGTGAAGTTTGGCGAGCAGATTATCCGTGTCCGTGAAATCCAGCTTGATTCGGTGAGCGTGCTGGCCCCGACACCGACCATGCGCTTCGATTTTCGTGGCCGGGACGGGTCCTATACCTTAATGCTCAGGGAGCCGGTGGCTGATTTTCCGGCGGGGACGCGAGTCACTATCGGGTCGGCCATGTTCAATGGTGTAGAGTGGGAACTGCACGTGACCACACTGAGCGGCACACCGCTGAGGGTGCGTGAATCTCAGCTTGAGATTCCACCGGATGAGCTGCTGCATCCGCCGATGACGGCGACACCCGCGCCACCCTGGCAGCCGGCGGCTTCGCCAACTGCCGGCCTGATGCACTATATGGGCAGCGATGGTTATCCGCTGCTGACAACCGCGCCGATTGGGAGTGTCCCTGCCAATACCCGCGTGCGCATTATCAATATGCGTCTGGAGGCGGATGGCTGGCTGTACACGGTGGTGGCAGAAGGCCGGAATGCGAGCTTTGAGGCGCACGAATCGCAGTTAACCCCTGCGCCATGATGAACTGCCGGTTCTGCCTGTGGCGCTCATGCCCATTGCCAATCCGCCCCGGCAACCGGCGAATCAGACACAGGGCGGTACATCGAAAAATGTGCCCGCCCTGTAGAGGCCGAAGGTCTAAACAGCCTGTTTCTGCTGCGTGCCCAGATGCTGCTTGAGAAAAGCCTTGACCACGTGCACCGGGATCGCCACGCCGACTTCCGGGCCGTTCATGATGGTGTTGACCCCGATCAGCCGGCCCTGTGCATCGACCAGCGGCCCGCCGGAATGGCCGGGGCGCAGCCTGAGGTTGACCGCCAGCCAGTCCACGCCATTGCGGAACTGAATATCGCCAAGCTGCTGGCCCATGCCGATGACTACGCCGCCGGTTACGCTGTTGAGTACGCCCAAGGGATGCCCCAGCGCCATCACCCACTGGCCCGCCTTTAACGCCCGCGAGTCACCCGGTTCGATGACGGGCAGATTCGCAGCCGGGATCGACAGTGCCGCGAGATCGAGGTTTGGTTCCTGCGCGAGTATCTGCGCTCGATAGCTGTCGCCCGTTGGCAGGATGACGCGTAGTTCGCCATGTCCGCTGATAACGTGCGCGTTGGTGACAATCAGCCCATCGGGATGCCAGATCGTTCCGGCGCCCACGCCACCCCGGCCATTGGTGATCTGGAGAAGGCTCTGCCGGACACTCAGAGCCACATCGGCCAGATCGTCGTAAAGCTGCTGAATGATTGGGTTCATGCTGATCTTGCTCGCTATTCGCGTTCGCCAATGGTGACGCTGATGTCGATAAGCTGGCCGCCGCGTACCGCCCGAACGGACGTTGACTTGCCCACCCGCTCGCTGTTGAGCAGCATCAGCAGTTCGTCAATCGTCTGGACGCTGTAATCATCCAGCCCGACCACGATGTCGCCGAGGAGCAGGCCGCCTTTTTCAGCCGGGCTGCCGGTTTCGATGGACACGATCATCAAGCCAATTTCCTGTTCAAGCTGCTCGGCAAGTGCCGTCGGGAGCCGCACCGGCTGTGCGCCGATACCCAGATAACCGCGCCTGACTTTGCCATGTGCCAGCAGCGCATCGATGACTTCGCGCACGCGCGCCGTCGGTATGGTGACACTACTGCCCCGCGACAGCGCCGACGTGTTCAATCCACGCACGCCGCCGCCGGCATCAATCAGCGGGCCGCCCGAAAAGCCGGGGTACATGACCACGTCTGTCTGGATCACCGGACCGACGCTGCCATACATTTCGCCCTCGATACTGTAGAACCAGCGCCGTCTGCCGTGCCCGTACCCGCGCCGTTCTGCGCGCATCCGCCGGGGCTGGCGTTCGGTCTGCGGTTCAGAAATTTTGCTGACAACGCCGAGTGTGGCCTGCACTGTCGTGCCGGGTCGCCCAACCGCCAGCACCAGATGGCCGACTTTGAGTTCGCTGCCATCCGAGCCATCCGCCCAGACGGGGGGTGTCGTGCTGGCTTCAACTTTCAGTACAGCGAGATCGGTATTAGGGTCGCGTCCCACCACCTTTGCCGGGGCAATCACATCGCCTTCCAGCCCGATATTGATGTTTTCGTTGCGTTCGACGATATGGTGCGCCGTGACAATGACGCCATCCGACGACCAGACGATGCCTGTACCCGGCAGACGACGGCGGCCATCCACGCGGACGATGCCGGGGCTGGCTGTTTCGACGGCTGCCGCCAGCGCATCGGAGAGACTTTGCAATACACTAGACATGGCTGTCCACCTCCTGTGTTCATGTCTGTTCTATTTATCGCACAGGAGGGCGCTGCGGCACATCCATCTTCCAGCGGGGTTGCGCCTGGAAAAATGGGTAGGTAAGCAGCTAAAGGACCGGTTTCATGATGGCAGGGACACAAGCTGTGCGGCTTCGTCCATAGTCGCCGCAAAAATAAACGGACGTTCGGCCAATTGCGGGCCATAGAATGCGGCGAGGCTGCGATAGGCTGCGCGCAGCAGCATTCCAGCGCCGACTACCACGCGCTGGCCTTCATTGGCGCGTGCTACTCCCTGCGCGAATATGTCACCGGCAACCGACAGGAAGTCGCCGGGAACTCCGCCGCCGTTACGCAGGTCGATAATCAGATGGACGGTATGATCGACACTTCCGATCATCTGGTCCGCCTGCTGGATAGCCTGTCTGAGATGATCCCATGTCCAGCCGCGCCTGAAGGTCAGGTGTATGGTGCTGCGGGATGAATCGCCCCAATTAATCTCGATGCTCATCGTCTGCGCTCCTTTGCTGACATGTTCTATACGCAGCGGCTGAGGTTGAGTTGCGGCTGCGGCGCTTCCTCGCCAGTGTATCCTACTCGGTGATGGTGAAGGGCAGCGGCGGGCTGGCAGGTGCACCGTTCAGTTCAAGCTGCACGCTCCAGGTTCCGGTACGAAATTCGAGATCGCTCTGGTCGATATAAAACCAGACACAGGCTCCGTCAATGTCGAAATTGGGCGTAAAGTCGTGACGGACCTCCTGCCCGGCGACCGCAAACCGCGCGGCGATATTTGTGCCCGCCGGGATATTGACCCCGGTAGCGACCACATAGATTTCTGTATCGCTGGTGGTGAAGGTATTCCTCGGGTTGATGGCGCAGTCGTTATTGCCGACGCCCGGTGCGATGACGTAATCTACCAGCGCCGGTTGCGTGGATTCCACTGGCGCAACAGTCTGTTCCGGTATGGGGGTGACCAGGTTTGTTTCGTTGTTATTGGGTGCGCCTGGCAGCGGGAAGGGGGTTGTAAGCGGCGCTGCGCTGACAATACCAGATGAATCGATGCCGCGCGCGTTTAAGGTGGCCTGCAGCTCGACCCGGCTTTGCTCCGCCTGCCCAACCCGCGTTGCCATGTAATCCACCGTGATCTGCAGCCGTTCTGCATCGACAGTCGCGGTTTGCCGGACTGCATCAATTTCTGATTGTAAGGTGGCATTCTGAGCCACAAGCGTGAGCTGGATTTCGTTCTGCCGCTGGCAGCCTGCCAGCATGGCTGCTGCCAGAAGAATAAGACCGTATTTTCCCAACAGACCCGTAAACCTCTTGAATTGTCTGCCACATCAGCCCGTCAGTTTAGCAGAGTCTCGTCGCCTGACAAGGCAGGGAAAGCAAACCGCCCGGTCAAGTTAACCGGACGGTTTGGTTGTTTATAGTGGAGGTGAGCGGGATCGAACCGCTGTCCAAGAGATTCAAATATATGCGTCTACAGGCGTAGTTCGCTGTTAGGTTTTGCCGCCAGCAGCCCCAGCGAACGCGGTTCACTGGCGACTAGCCGATGTCCTCTTTGGCCCGCTTTATCGGCGTCGGCGGGGCCGCACGCCATCTTTAGTGACGCCCACCAATCCACCCGGATGGCGACGGGAGGGGTGGACGGCTGACCTCGCAAGGTCAGCTACGCTACCGCGTTACTTAAGCAGCAACGGGGAGCGCATAGTTGTTTTTGTTGGCATTTAATTGCCTTGCCCGTTGTTGACGCGGCTACGGGCGCCGCGGCCTGCAACATATACTTAGCCTCCCCTGTCGAAGCCATGTCACCCCCGTAAGGTAACTCTATTTTAACAGATTGACCTGTGATTGTACACCCTACGGCCCGGCCAGTTCCTGAATAGTGCGGGCCAGGCTTTCAAATCGGGGCGGCTTGCGCAGGTAGCGGATGTTGTGCCGCTGGAGAACTTCCGGGTCCGGGTTTTCGCCGGCTGTGAGGAGGAAGATAGGCCGATCATCGCCGCTGGCGCGCAGCAGGCGGGCGAGTTCAACCCCGTTCTGACCAGCCAGAATCGCATCGAAAATGACGGCAGCAGCCTTATGATAGGGTGGTTCCCGCAAGCTGGTTACGGTTTCTGGGGTGATAGTGGCTACATGGATCACATTGATCCCCTGCCGCCGCATTCCAACCCGCATGATAAAAGCTTCCTGCTCGTCATCTTCAACGTAGATAATTTCCAGGGCGTCCATAATTGCAGCGATCACTGGTATGATAAGCTTAACTACAATTATGGTGTAAGGTTAGCGTTTTGTCATCATCCTTAACGGTATTAGTAGGATATGCTAACCAGTAGGAAACCTTTGTGAAATTAGTAAGCTTCCCGCTAGTTAGGTCCGGCGTTATTTACCCAGCCGCCGCTTTAATTCGGCTGTGAGCGCCGGAACAACCTGATAGAGATCGCCGACGATGCCATAGTGAGCCAATTTGAAGATCGGCGCTTCCGGGTCCTTGTTGATTGCTACGATCACTTTGGCGGTGCGCATCCCCGCCTGATGCTGGATCGCGCCAGAAATACCGCAGGCGATGTACAAATCCGGGCTGACAGTCTTGCCGGTCTGACCAACCTGATGAGCGTAGGGGATAAAACCGGCATCGACTGCTGCGCGGCTGGCCCCGATCGCTGCGCCGAGCACTTCTGCCAGCGGTTTGAGTGTGTGCTCAAACCCATCTTTTGCCTTCCAGACTGCCGCGTCTTCGGTTCCGGCAGGGGGTTCCTTCGGGTTGGCGGCCATACCGCGTCCGCCAGAGACGATAATAGCGGCATCGGTCAGGCTGACAGTGCCAGCTTCTTCGACAAAACTTTCGACCCGGGTGACGATTTCAGCTTCTGTCAGGGCTGGCTCAACGGTTGTGATGCTGGCAGTGGCATTTTCGTTGATCGCATTTGGCTTGAAGGCGCGGCCTCGCAAAGCCAGGAACTGAGTCCTGCCTGCCCTGATCTCAGCTTCGCAGATGATCTTGCCGGCGTAGACCGGACGTGTGACTTTGATGGTTCCGTCGGCCTGTACGGCGAAATCTGTCACTTCGGTCAGCAGGCCGCTGTCGGTATCAGCAGCGGATGCGGCCAGCAGTTCGCGGGCGCGGCTGGTTCCGACTGCCAGCACGACAGCAGGCTGATTTTCCTGCACCAGTCTGGTCAGCAGGGCCGCATAGGGTTCCAGCCGGAAGCCGTGCAGGGTGGCGTCATCACAGACGATGACCTGATCTGCGCCATACTGCGCCGCTGTTGCGCCGATACTGCTGGCATTCTCGCCAAACACCAGCGCCGTCAGTTCAGCCTTGAGCGCATCGGCAATCAAGCGGCCCGCGCCGAGAGCCTCCCAGCCGGACGGGTTGGGCTGACCTTTGAATGTCTCGATCCAGACGTAAACCGCGCTCATAGCACCTTCTCCTCCAGCAGCCGTTCGACCAGTTGGGCGGCCTGTTCCGCCGGCGTGCCTTCCAGCATCTCGACCTGTACCTCGCGCGCAGGGGGATTGCTGAAACTGAGAACCCGCGTCTGCGATTCCGGCAGGGTGATGCCCAGATCGCTCAACGACCACACCGGAATTTCTGCTTTGGATGCGCGGCGGATGCCGATAAACGATGGGTAGCGCGGTTCGTTAATGTCCTTCATGACGCTTATGACAGCCGGCAGTCGGCTGGTGACGATCTCTTTGCCCTGTTCCAGCAGCCGCTCTACCCGGATCGTTCTGGCAGTGTAATCAACTTCGAGAATGCGCGAGACGTACGATAACATCGGCCAGCCAAGTTTGCGGGCCGTCTGGTAATTGTGCTGGTCTGTGCCCACATCGATACTTTCCTTGCCGAAGATGACCAGATCAACATCGCCCAGTTTTCTGACCGCGGCAGCGGCAGCGGTGGCATAGGCCAGACTATCAGCGTCGACCAACGCATCATCCCAGATGCGGAATGCCTGCTGGATGCCCATAGCCAGACTGTGCTTGAGCGCGTCGGTGTGCATCTCCGGGCCGATGGCAATCACGGTTGAGCTGCCGCTGTGTTTTTCGGCCTGAAGGATGGCCTCTTCCAGCGCATATTCATCCCAGGGATTGACGACTGTTGCAGCATTGCCCCAGGTGACCTGACCATCAGCCCCTACTTCAACTCTGGCAGCGGTATCGGGCGTACTGCGCGTGAACGTGACGACGTGCAAAGGGATACCTCCTCAGTATGGACGGACAACTCTCAGGAAAATTCTACCGCTTTCTCAGCGAAAATCGAATCGCGATTCGATTAGGTTTCCCAGGGTGGTTTGGGGCGTGATGGTGGTTGCGCGGGTGCATCTTTCCCAGGGGCATTTTCCCCTCACTTGATTACGAACTCGTTCAGATCAACCCCCGGTTTCCAGCGGCTGCCATCCGGTAGAACGGTATGCTCATCAAGCCGCACATCCGATAGATTGGCGTGGCTCAGGTCAGCGCCAGTGAGGTCAGCGCCGCGCAAATCCGTATGCCACAGATTGGCCGATTGCAGATTGGCACCCCGCAGGCTGGCATTTTGCAGGTTGGCCGCTGCCAGATGCGTTGCGCGGAGGTCAGCGCCGTCCAGTTTAGCGCCGCTGAGCCGGGCATCCCCCAGATTGGCGTCCTGCAAACTGGCGGCGGTCAGGTTGGCAGCATTCAGGTTGGTTGCGCCGAAGTAGGCTCCGCGCAGGTTGGCTTCGGACAGGTTCACGCCTTCCATTTCGGCCCGTGCCAGCCGCGCATTCTGTAGATTCGCTTTTGACAGATTCAGGCCGGCCAGCGTGCCATCCTGAGTCCAGCCCACTGCCTGCATCTTGCGCAGGGCATCCAGCGCCAGTTTATTATCGCCCGCCTGCAATTGTTCGATCAGGGCACTTTTGGTGCGAGGCAGCTTGCTCAGTATTGTGCGGATTATCATGCCTTTTCCTGAACTGTTTTCAGATGGATATGTAGGGCTTCAAAAAGTCGGCAATCATTGCCGCAATCTGGCTGGCGCTGTCAGGTGTCAGGTGGAGGCCGTCGAATGTGAAGGTAAATTGGCCCGTCTGACGACTGTGTTCGTAATCGGACCAGCCGCTCTGAATGTGTTCGCCGATACGGTTGATAATCTTCAAGGTAAGCGGCGGGCGTTCGGGGATTTGAGCCGGCGCGAAGGCAGCCATCAGATCGATAACTGGAATATTCAGGCTGCGGGCTGTGTCGTTTGCCAGTTGATTATACTGGGTCAGGAGTTCGACCAGTTCCGGGCTGTATTCGATGGGCGGCAGGCCGACCCACGCCAGTACATAAGCTGTCTGGATGCGGGTTAACAGTTCCCGATACGCCTGAGTAAACTGTTCGGGAGTCACGATCCCGTCAGGAAGCCCCTGGGCTTTCCGGTAATAGGGACGTGTGTCCGGGTAGAGATTGGAAATGGCGTCGTTCCCGCCGGCCATGACAAAAACGCCATCCGGTTGCAGGGCAAGCACGTCGTCGATACGCCGCAGCAGGTTAATGACCGTGTTGCCGCTATCGCCTGCGTTGATGATGTCATGTTCAGTCAGGCGATTCTGAAGTTCAGCGACAAAATTGCCACCGTAACCACCCCATGTCAGGCTGTCGCCCAGAAAAACGATTTTCATCCTGTTACCCCGTTAGCGCGCAGGAAGGGCACGATGGCATCGGCGAATCGCTGCGCGCCCCGTTCGGTCAGGTGCAGGCCATCGAAACTGTAGGTAAATCCACCGGCTGTCTGAAGCCTGTCGTAGTGGTCAATGCTTGTTCTGGGTCGGTGCAGCAGATTGCGCAGCATGTCCGGCAAGGCTCGCAGCGGCGGGCGATCAGGGATTTCTGCTGGAGTCAGTTCGGTCATCAGGTCGAGCGACGGGACGCGCAGTTCTGCGCAGACTGCCTTTGCATAGTCATTCATCTGACGCAGCGTTTCTACCAGCGCAGGCCGATACTCGACCGGGGGTAACACCACCCAAACCCTGATCTGTGCGAACAGCAGCCCGGTCAGCATAGCGCGTAAATTTTCGCGGAAGGCTATCGGTGTGATGCGCCCGCCATGTATGCCTTTGAAGTAACGATAATAGAGCTGTGTGCCCGGCTCGCTGTGCGACACCGCATCGTTGATTCCGACCATGATGAGCACTCCATCGGGCCGGTGGTCAAGCACATCACGTTCCAGGCGTTTATACAGGTTCAGGCTGGTATCGCCGTTGACACCCTCATTGATGAAGTGATGGCCGCGCAGGGCCGCCGCCACTTTGTTGACATAGCTGACGCCGTAAGTACCGTGTGTCAGACTGTCACCGAAAAAGACGATCTTCATGCTACCTGCCTCTGACCTACTCAACTGATTGCCTATCCAATTGAGTCAGGAAGTGGTCAAATGAACCGTCAGTCGCAATCACCTCACCGCTGGACGTAATCGGATGTTTTATCATGGCACTGCCGGATGGTGGCACAGGGAATGCCGTCACTTTCGCTGCAATTATACAATATGCGCTGCTGCCGGTTAGTCGGCGCTCTGCCAGAAGTCTTCATCATAAGCGGGTAATTCGCAGCGCAGCGGGCGATCTTCCCGGTAGCCGAGGGCGTAGTCCGCCTGCATCAACTGGTGAATCTCGCTGGTTCCCTCGTAGATGACCGCGCCCTTGCTGTTGCGCAGGTAACGTTCGACCGGGTATTCGTCGCTGAAGCCATAAGCGCCGTGAATCTGGACAGCTTCCAGGGACGCCTTTACGCTGTGATCGGTGGCGTACCATTTTGCCATGCTGGTTTCGCGGGTGTTGCGCAGACCCTGATTCTTCATCCAGCCGGCGCGCATGTACAGCAGGTAGGCGGTATCGTACCACTGCTGCATATAGGCGATCTTCTGCTTGACCAACTGGTGCTCGCCAATGGGCTTGCCGAAGGTTTTGCGTTCGTGGGCATATTTCAGGCTGGCTTCCAAACAGGCGCGGATCAGGCCGGTTGCACCGCTGGCGACGGTGTAGCGGCCATTATCGAGACACGACATGGCAATCTTGAAACCTTCGCCCTCTTCACCGAGCCGATTGGCAGCGGGCACTTCGACATCCTGCATGGCGATCCAGCCAGTCGAACCGGCGCGCACGCCCAGCTTGCCATGAATATCGCCCGTGGTTACGCCCGGCATATCGCGGGTGACGATAAAGGCAGACATCCCCCGGCTGCCGGCGTCCGGGTCGGTTTTGGCGATGACAAGGAAATGGTGCGCTTTGGTCGCCAGGCTGATCCACATTTTTTCGCCGTTGAGGATGTAGGTATCACCCACCCGGCGGGCTGTGGCGGATATGCTGGCGACATCGCTGCCGGCGCCCGGTTCGGTCAGGCCGAAAGCAGCATATTTTTCGCCCCGTGCCTGCGGAACCAGAAACCGCTGTTTTTGTTCCTCTGTGCCCCATTGCAGCAGAGCCATACTGTTCAGGCCCATGTGAACGGACATAATCACGCGCAGGGTGGTATCGGCCCGCTCCAGTTCCTCGCAGACCAGCCCCAGCGTGATGTAATCGAAGCCCTGCCCGCCATAGCGCACCGGTATATTGATGCCGAGAATGCCCAGTTCGGCCATACGCGGCAGCGTTGCCGGGTTCATATCCTGCTTGCGATCCCACTCGCCAATGGTGGGTATCACTTCCTTTTCGACAAAATCGCGCACCATTTTTTGCGCCTGAATGTGTTCTTCATTGAGTGAGAAATCCATCACGACCTCAGCTTGTAGCAGCCAAATTTGCAGCCGATTATAGCATGGGCATCGGGTACAATCGATGTGTACCCGGCAGGAATAAAGTGAGGAACAATGGGGTCAATACCGGAAACACTCATCACCACCTATCTCGAAATGACCAGCCGCGCCGACTTTTGCCCGGCTTATCTGGAAGACAGCGACAGCCTGACCATCATGCGCATGGATAGGGTTGATATACCGTTCTACAAATTTCTGTATCAGGCTGTAGGGGAGCTGTGGCGCTGGCGAGACCGGCTCATCATGCCTGAGGACGAACTGCGGGCGGCGCTGGCCGATGCAGGCTGCACGGTCGATGTCCTTTACGTGGAAGGGGTTCCCGCCGGTTATATCGAACTGGCGCGGCAGGGACATGACACTGAGATCGCGTACTTTGGTCTGCGCCCGGCATTCTTCGGACGTGGGCTAGGCAAGCATCTGCTGAGTTATGGGGTCGAACAGGCGTGGCGCGAAAATCCCCGCCGGGTATGGGTGCATACCTGCAATCTGGATGGTCCCCATGCGCTGCGGAACTACCTCAAACGCGGGTTCAGAATCTACCGGGAGGACGAACAACCGATGCCGGAACGCTATGCCTGAGAGGACGCATCCGTTTCGAGCGTGAACACGGCGTCGGCAATGGCGGTCAGATTCTCTATATGAACAGGTTTGACTTCGTAGTACGGCTGGTCATCCCAGAAAGCGCGGATGCATTTGGGCAGCATCATATCATCGACCGGCAGTTGTTCGGTAGAAGCTCGCAGGGAGAACGTCTGTATCTGGCCGCTGTCAGGGTTAAGGCATCTGGCCTGAACCTGGTCAAGGGTGTAGTCATCGCGCAGGACTAGCTGAACGCGATCTCCCAGCGTGGTGTTGGTCGCTTCGAGGCGGTACTCGTCGACAGCATCCAGGTGGACAAAATGATCGCCAAGGGGTGTGAGCAGTACTGCTGCCATTGCCCACACCCGATGCCGTAGTGAGTGGATGACATCAGGATTGTCGATGATTCTGGCACGACGGCCCCGCGCCTGTCGATAGGTGCTGCCATCAAAAGCTTCGGCGCCGCGCTGTACCGGAACACCAGCAGGGCGCGCGGTAAAATCCCAGCGGATGGCGGCGGGGAAGCGAAAACTGGCTCGAATCTGAAGCGGAACCCAGCTCATGACCGGGCCAACTTTGGCGCGTACCCGGCCCTGCATATCCATGATGAGGTTATCAATTGCCGGCGGGCTGATCCCATAACGGGCTTCAATAGCCCGTCGCAGCAGTTCTTTGGCTTTGGAGTCGCCCTGAGCCAGCAGCAATACAGGCACAAATATCTCCCGAAATACTTCGTTCTAAAAACAGCCTACAATGGCTATACGCGGATTGCAACCTTGCAATCGTTTCTTTGCGTTAATTTTCACGAATTATTTCGAGAAAACGACAGGGGCACAAGGCCCACTGTCGCTTCTAGAGGCGGGTAGCGCGACGATTAATACGTCGCCATCATCGGGTCGATTTCCTCGGCCCAGGCGTTGATGCCACCTTTTACATTCAGCAGCAGGTTCCGGTAACCGACCTGACGCAGCAGTTCAATGGTCACGCCGCTGCGCGCACCGGTGCGGCAGAGCACTGCCACCTCCACGTCGTCGGGGATTTGGGCCAGCACGGTTTGTTCGCGCGATTTGGTCCCGGCCAGCACATCGTTGACAGCCGCGTCGATCTGTGGCTTGGGGATATAGAGCGTCGTTTCCTCCAGGCTGCTGATTTCCAGTTCGATTGGATTGCGGACATCAAGAATGACCAGCTTGTCGCCGGCATCCAGCCGCGCCTTGAGTTCCCGAACCGTGATTTCCGCCACCTCGTTCGTGCCTTCTTCCCGGTGACCGTTCAGGCGTCCGAAGTCGCTGCGGTCATGGGCAGGCATTCCGCAGAACTGTTCGTAGTCAATCAGTTCGACCTGTTCCGCCGGGATTCCGCAAACTGGGCAGTCGGGATTCTTACGAATTTTGATGGTGGTGAAGCTCATTTCCAGCGCGTCGTAGAGCAGCATTCGCCCGATCAACGGTTCGCCAATGCCCAGCAGCAGTTTGATGGCTTCAGTAGCCTGAAGCGTGCCCACTGTGCCCGGCAGAATGCCCAGCACACCACCTTCAGCGCAGCTTGGCACGAGGCCCGGCGGGGGTGGAGTCGGGAACATGCAGCGGTAGCATGGCCCTTCTTTGGCATGAAACACGCTGACCTGGCCCTCAAAGCGGAAGATGCTGCCATAGACATTCGGCTTGCCCAGTTTCACACAGGCATCGTTGACCAGATAGCGCGTAGGGAAGTTATCTGTCCCGTCGATGACGATGTCATACGGTTCGAATATCTCCAGCGCGTTGTCCGACATCAGCGGAACATCGTATTTGTCAATCTGGACGAAGGGGTTGATGTCGTGGATGCGTGCCTCGGCGCTGTCCAGTTTCGATTTGCCAATGCTGCTCTGGCCGTGAATGATCTGGCGGTGGAGGTTGCTTTCATCCACGACATCGTAATCGACGAGGCCAATCCGCCCGATTCCTGCCGCTGCCAGATAAAGCGCCAGCGGGCTGCCAAGCCCGCCTGTCCCTATAAGAAGAACGCTGCTGGCCTTCAGCTTGCGCTGACCCTCAAGGCCGACCTCCGGCATAATCAGGTGGCGGCTGTAGCGAGCGATCTCCTCATTTGTGAGCGTACCCAGTTCGGAAACCAGTGGTTGCATGGTGTAATCCTCTTGTTATCCCTAACCTGTCTGTAGTTCCTGTCTCAGTGTTTCCAGTCCGACGACACCATTGAACACCCGGCGCGGCTGGCCCTCGCCATCCAGCACGAACAGGGTCGGCACAGAGAAGACGCGCCAGCGGACAGCAGCCTCCGGGTCTTCAGTAGCATCGACCCGAATGAGGCGCAGATGATCTTCGTCGAGTTCGCGCCGCAGTTGTTCCAGTACCGGCGTTTGCTGCAATCGGCAGGGCGCACAGGTTGGTGTCGTAAAATAGACGATGGTTGGCACACCGGGTTTACAGTTGGTCAGCAGAGGATCAACCGGGACATTGGCCCTCGCACGTTCCTTCTGGCGGCGCACAACCAGATGATAGAAGGCTATGCCTACCACGAAAAGGACGAGTACGAACAGCGCCCGTTCAATCATCTTATCAGTGACCTCGTAAATCCGGAAAGTCCAATGCGATTCAACTGATAGTATGTCCAGCAACCCATACAAAAACTCACCCAGACATTCAGGTTTGCCAGTACAACCACGATACCAACCAGCGTCCATCCGATAAGCGGCGCGTTGTTCATGATAGCGACTGCGCCAATACCATCGAACATGCCTGCCATCAGCAGGGCAAAGCGATGGGGTTCCGGGTTGTCCGGCACGATCTGCGGTTTTACCAGCCCGCTTGGCTTGATGACGAAGCCATAAATCAGGCGGTATGGCGCGAACGGCAGGTTCAGCGCACCCAGAATTTGAGCGAGTGTCGCAATGGTGACAAGTTCCCACGAATCGATGATAAATGCT
>Ga0079224_100008617_pt1 | contig 13834 bp, 27 predicted proteins | sample Stecom2015_FD_80414 | JGI IMG/M metagenome (GOLD analysis project Ga0079224, IMG submission 80414) | Agricultural soil microbial communities from Utah to study Nitrogen management - Steer compost 2015 | ecosystem: Environmental > Terrestrial > Soil > Agricultural land | place: USA: Utah... | reverse complement strand
TTTGACTTCTTCCAAAGATTTTCTGCCCAAATTGCGGACTTTCATCATGTCTGCTTCTGTTTTTTGCGTCAATTCTTGGACGGTATTGATGCCCGCACGTTTGAGGCAGTTATAAGAACGGACGGATAAATCCAATTCTTCGATTGTCATTTCAAGCACTTTCTCTTTTTGATCTTCTTCTTTTTCCACCATGATTTCTGCATTTTTCGCATCGTCTGTCAAACTTACGAAAATGTTCAAGTGTTCCGTCAAAATTTTCGCTGCAAGTGAAACCGCTTCTTCAGGGGTGATGCTTCCGTTCGTCCATACGTCCAACGTCAATTTGTCATAGTCGGTACGTTGTCCGACCCGTGTATTCTCAACTTGGTAAGAAACACGTTCTACAGGCGTAAATACCGAGTCGACCGGTATGACACCAATCGGCTGATTTTCTTGTTTATTTTCATCCGCCGTACGATAACCGCGGCCGCGTTGGGCAGTGATTTTCATGTATAATCTGCCGTTTTCATTCAACGTGGCAATGTGCAAGTCGTGATTCAACACTTCGACGTCGCTGTCATACGTCAAATCCGCCGCTGTGACGACTCCCTCGCCTTGAGCGTCAATTTCGAGCGTTTTTACGTCATCCGAATAAATTTTTAGCGCTAAATCTTTTAAGTTTAAAATGATTGTCGTTACGTCTTCAACGACTCCCTCAATCGTCGTGAACTCATGCAGCGCGCCATCAATTTGAACGGATGTAACAGCAGCTCCCGGTAGTGAGGATAACAACACACGGCGAAGCGAATTGCCTAAAGTCGTCCCGTAACCTCTTTCGAGCGGTTCGACAACGAACTTGCCGTATTTGCCATCCTCACTCTGTTCAACAAGTTCGATCTTCGGTTTTTCGATTTCAATCATTCAAAAAAGCCCTCCTTAAACAGTAACGTCCTAATCGACTCCACTGCGATCCGGTCTTTCGCATACTTTCGACTGTTACGAACACGTGCAGCCATTAAGCAGTATGGTCAATGTTTTCAATTATCAAACGATCATGCTTATACACGACGACGTTTCGGTGGGCGACAACCGTTATGTGGAACTGGTGTTACATCACGAATCGCTGTAATATCCAAGCCAGCAGCTTGTAAGGAACGAATCGCAGCTTCGCGTCCTGCTCCTGGTCCTTTGACGGATACTTCGACCGTTTTCATGCTTGCTTCCATCGCTTGCTTCGCTGCTGCTTCAGCCGCCATTTGTGCCGCATAAGGTGTTGACTTTCTTGAACCTTTAAAACCGAGCGCTCCTGCTGAACTCCATGCAATGGTGTTGCCTTGCATATCAGTAATCGTAACGATGGTGTTGTTAAATGTTGAGTGGATGTGCGCAATGCCTTTCTCAACTACTTTTTTCTGACGACGTCTACGGCTAGTGCCTTTCTTTGCCATATGTCCTTTCTACCTCCTTTATTTACTTTTTCTTGCCGCCGATCGGAACTCTAGGGCCTTTGCGTGTGCGGGCGTTGTTTTTCGTGTTTTGACCTCTCACCGGCAATCCTCTGCGGTGTCTGATTCCGCGATAGCAGCCGATTTCCATCAAACGTTTGATGTTTAGAGAAACTTCGCGACGCAAGTCCCCTTCAATCGTATATTTGTCGACTTCTTTACGAATTCTTGCCAATTCGTCTTCCGTCAAATCACGTACACGTGTATCTTCAGAAACGTTCGCCGCTTCTAAGATTTTCTTTGATGTCGCTTTGCCGATGCCGTAAATATAAGTTAAAGCGATGACGACGCGTTTATCTCTAGGAATGTCAATTCCAGCAATACGTGCCATTTAACCTTTCACCTCCGAGTAATGATTATCCTTGACGTTGTTTATGTTTAGGGTTTTCGCAAATGACCATGACAGTCCCTTTGCGTTTGATTACTTTGCATTTTTCACAAATCGGTTTCACTGATGCTCTTACTTTCATCCTATATACCTCCTTTTAAAACCGGAGCTCGCTTATTTGTAACGATAAGTGATGCGCCCTTTCGTCAAATCATATGGCGACAATTCGACCTTCACTTTGTCGCCGGGCAAAATCCGAATAAAATGCATGCGAATTTTTCCAGAGACGTGTGCCAAAATTTCATGGCCATTTTCCAGTTCAACTTTAAACATCGCGTTCGGCAACGTATCTGTGACAACACCTTCTACTTCAATGACATCGTCTTTAGACACTGTCTTTCGTCTCCCTTCTTAACAAAGAGTCACAACCTCATGTTCTAATCGAGCAACAATTAATCGCAACTTCCCGTTGGAGACACACAGCCAGTCTCCAAAAGACTTTCCCTAACACAAATGGCGCTCTTTTTCATCTTAAAGCGATCCGTGTTTGTTCAGTCCGCAACGAATTTGGATTATTTTCATTATAGTCGAATCGTTTATATTTTTACATTCATTTTGAAATTGCTGCCACGATATCTTCGAACACTTTGTCGATCGGTTGATCACCATCAACCGTCACTAGGACGCCTTTTTCTTTGTAAAAATCCAACAGCGGTTGCGTTTGTTCGATATTCACTTCAAGACGTTTTTGGACCGTTTCTTCTTTGTCATCGTCGCGTTGGACAAGTTCTGTTCCACAGTTGTCACAAACCCCTTCGGTTTTAGGCGGTTTGTTTATTACGTGGTATGTCGCTCCACATGAAGGGCATACTCTTCTTCCTGTAAGACGTTCGATTAACTTTTCTGCTGGTACATCTACTTGGATGACGTAATCGATTTGTTTGTTCAATTTTTTCGTGATTGCTTCGAGAGCCTCCGCTTGAGCAATCGTTCTCGGGAAGCCGTCCAGTAAAAAGCCGTTGTCACAATCACTTTTTGCCAATCGCTCTTCGACGATTCCGTTCGTCACTTCATCTGGAACGAGCGCACCTTCGTCCATATATGCTTTCGCTTTTTTTCCCAGTTCCGTTCCTTCTTTGATTGCTTGACGGAACATATCCCCTGTCGAAATGTGCGGTATGTTATATTTCGCTTTGATCATTTCCGCCTGTGTACCTTTGCCTGCGCCGGGAAGCCCCATTAAAATCAAATACAATTAAATCGCCTCGCTCTCTATTTATACGTTCAATTATGAACGAATAAACCCTTTGTAATGACGTTTTACGAGTTGACCTTCCAGTTGTTTCATCGTTTGCAGCGCTACACCGACAACGATCAACAAGCTCGTGCCGCCGATTTGGATCGCCGTTGGCAAATTCGCGACTCCGCCAAGGAATATCGGCAATACGGACACTGCCGCCAAGAAGATGGAGCCGACAAACGTTAAGCGGTATAATACCCGCGTCAAATACGTTTGCGTATTGCGGCCTGGACGAATGCCCGGGATGTAGCCGCTGGACTTTTGCAAATTCTCCGCCATCGTTTCCGGGTTGATTTGGACGAACGTATAGAAATACGTGAATGCGATGATCAGAATGACGTATAAAATCATTCCGACCGGTTGTGTATAATCGAACATCATTTCAATGATGTCCGCCACCCGATTGCCTTCCCAGAACGTGGCGATCGTTCTTGGCGCTGTGATGAACGCAATCGCGAAGATAACCGGAATCACCCCGGCAGAGTTCACTTTTAACGGCAAGTGTGTCGATTGTCCGCCAACCGGCTTGCGATTCACCAAACGTTTCGCATATTGAATCGGAATTCTCCGTTCAGCTTGAATGACGTAGATGACGCCTACCGTCACCGCCAGTATGACGAGCAGGATCAATGCGATGATCACCAAGTTTAAGAACAATTCGTCACCAGCGTTGTAAATGTAGGTGCTGTACAATTGCCTTACGCCGTTCGGAACACCTGCGACAATCCCTGCAAAGATGATGATCGAAATCCCATTACCTACGCCATGTTCGGTAATTTGTTCACCCAACCACATCAAGAATGCCGTTCCACCGGTCAAAACGAATGCGATAATGATGATTTTGCCGACACCTGGATTTTCAATGAGCATGCCTCCAGCCATTGCGTTGAAGCCGATCGATACACCAATGGCTTGGATGAAAGCCAATACGATCGTCCCGTAACGTGTCACTTGGGCGATTTTTTTGCGCCCCATTTCCCCTTGCTTTCTCCATTCTGCAAACGTTGGGACGACGTCCATCGCCAAAAGCTGCATGATGATCGATGCCGTAATGTAGGGCATGATCCCCAACGCAAAAATGGAGAAATTCTCTAGTGCGCCACCGCCGAATGTGTTCAAGAAGCCAAATACGTTCTGCTGGTTCATGAAATCGATGGCCTCTTTGTTCGTATATGGCACGGGAATAAAACTACCGATGCGAAAAATGATGAGCATTAACAGCGTAAATAATATTTTCTTTCTTATATCCGCTACGCGCAGCAAATTTGCGATCGTTTGAAACATTAAATCACCTCGGCTTTGCCACCTGCAGCTTCGATCGCTTCAACAGCCGCTTTAGAAAACTTATGCGCTTTTACAGTCAATTTCTTCTCTAATTTACCGTTGCCGAGAATTTTAATGTCAAGAGATTTTTTTCTGACGATTCCAGCTTCAATTAATTTTTCCGGCGTAACTTCCGTGTTGTCCGCGAAGCGATTTAATGTTTCTACGTTGACAATGGCGTATTCTTTACGGTTGATATTTGTGAAGCCGCGTTTTGGCAAGCGTTGGAATAGTGGCGTTTGTCCTCCTTCAAATCCTAAACGGACGCCCCCGCCCGAACGCGCCTTTTGACCTTTATGCCCGCGGCCGGATGTTTTTCCATGTCCTGATGCCATACCGCGTCCGACGCGTTTTGCCTTTGTCCGGGTTCCTTCTTTCGGCTGTAATTCATGCAGTTTCATTTTTACGCCTCCTTTTCTTCTTAAACTTCTTTCACGGTGACCAAATGTGAAACTTTATTAACCATACCTCTAATTTGCGGTGTATCGTCATGAACGACAGTGTCATTTAATTTCTTTAAACCTAGCGCTTCGACAGTTCTTTTTTGATCTTCTTTGCGGCCGATCACACTTCGTTTGAGGGTGATTTCTAATTTTTTAGACATGTAATTCCCTCCTTATCTTTGTTGCAATTGTTCAACTGGGATTCCGCGCAATCTTGCAACTTCTTCAGCTGTCTTCAAGTTTTTCAGTCCTTCAATTGTCGCGCGAATGACGTTGATTGGGTTGTTGGATCCCAACGATTTTGTCAAGATATCGCCCACTCCGGCCAACTCAAGCACTGCACGTACCGGTCCGCCAGCGATTACTCCCGTACCTTCCGCTGCCGGCTTCAACAATACTTTACCTGCACCGTAGTGGCCAATGATTTCATGTGGGATCGTTGTATTTACGATCGGTACTTCGATCATGTTTTTCTTTGCGTTGTCGATCGCTTTTTTGATCGCTTCTGGAACTTCTTGCGCTTTTCCCGTACCGAAACCGACGCGTCCTTTTTTGTCACCGACTACGACGACGGCTGAAAAACGAAAACGGCGACCACCTTTAACTACTTTTGCAACACGGTTGACTGCAACTACACGTTCTTCCAACTCTTGATTTTTTTCAAATCGTCTGCTCAATGTTTCCGTTCCCTCCTTATATTAAAATTCCAATCCCGCTTCGCGTGCTGCATCGGCCAATGCTTTTACACGTCCGTGGTAAATGTATCCGCCGCGGTCAAACACGACTTTTTTGATGCCTTTTTCAAGCGCGCGTTCCGCGACCAATTTCCCGATGTAAGCAGCCGCTTCTTTGTTTGAAGTGGATTCTAAATCCAAATCTTTTTCGAGCGTGTTGGCGCTGACCAATGTAACGCCTTTATCGTCATCGATGATTTGCGCATAAATGTTTTTGTTTGAGCGATAGACGTTTAAACGAGGGCGTTCTGCTGTACCGTGGATCTTTTTGCGCACACGTTTATGGATTCTTTTGCGGACTTCGTTTCTGCTCGGTTTTGTAATCATTTGCGTGCCACTCCTTTCAATCTAACTCGCGTTATTTAGCAGTCTTTCCTTCTTTGCGGCGTACGTGTTCGCCTTTGTAACGGATCCCTTTGCCTTTGTACGGTTCAGGTGGACGGATTGCACGAATTTCTGCCGCTACGCTTCCCACTTTTTGTTTATCGATTCCTTTTACGATGATTTCCGTGTTTTTCGGAACTTCAAATTCGATTCCTTCGATCGGTTCGATTTCCACCGGGTGCGAGTAGCCTGCGTTGATGACGAGCTTGTTGCCCTGCTTTTGCGCGCGGTATCCTACCCCGATGATTTCAAGTTCTTTTTGGAAACCTTTCGTAACTCCCTCGATCATGTTGTTGATCAAACTTCTCGTCGTTCCGTGGATCGAACGTGAAAATTTTTCATCATTCGCTCTTTCCACCGTAAGGATGTTTCCATCTATATTAACCTTCACTAATGGATGAATATCTCGCTCCAATTCTCCCTTTGGACCTTTGACGTGAATGTGATTGTTCTCATACTTGACTTCAACGTCCTTCGGGATTTCAATAGGTTTGAGCCCAATACGTGACATTTCCTGCACCTCCTAAGACATTTTCTACCAAATGTAAGCCAATACTTCTCCGCCGACGTGTTGTTCGCGCGCTTCTTTATCCGATAACACACCTTTTGAAGTAGAGACGATCGCAATACCCAATCCGTTCAAAACGCGTGGGATTTCGTCAGCTTTCGCATATACACGCAATCCAGGCTTGCTGATTCTCTTTAATCCTGTAATTACACGTTCATTGTTTTTGCCGTACTTCAAGTAAATTTTTAAGATGCCCTGTTTATTGTCTTCGATCACTTCATAATCACGAATGTATCCTTCGCGTTTTAAAATGTCCGCGATTTCCACTTTGATTTTTGATGAAGGCAGTTCAAGCTCCGGATGGCGGACCATGTTTGCGTTGCGGATACGCGTAAGCATATCTGCAATAGGGTCTGTCATTACCATAGGTCATATACCTCCTTTGTCTAATATTACCAGCTAGCTTTTTTAACACCTGGAATTTGGCCTTTATGCGCAAGTTCACGGAAGCAAATCCGACACAATTGGAATTTACGCAAGACGGCTTTCGGACGTCCGCAGCGTTTGCAACGTGTATATTCACGAACTTTAAACTTTTGTGGTCGTTGTTGCTTCGCGATTAATGATTTTTTAGCCACACTCTTTCCTCCTTGTGTTTATTAACGATTTATCGTTTGAAAGGCATACCGAACTGTGCCAACAACTCGCGCGCTTCTTCGTCCGTTTTTGAAGTTGTTACAATCGTAATGTCCATTCCGCGCACTTTGCTGATTTTATCGTAATCAATTTCCGGGAAGATCAATTGTTCTTTGACACCCAATGTATAGTTTCCGCGTCCGTCAAACGAATTGTTGGAAACTCCGCGGAAGTCGCGCACTCGCGGCAGTGCCACTCGGATCAATTTTTGTAAAAAGTCATACATTCTTTCGCCGCGCAATGTCACTTTGACGCCGATCGGCATTCCTTCGCGCAAACGGAAGCCTGCGATTGATTTTTTCGCTCTTGTGATGACCGGTTTTTGTCCTGAGATAAGCGCCAATTCTTCTACTGCGCTATCCAACAACTTCGCGTTTTGAACTGCGTCGCCTACTCCCATGTTGATGACGATCTTTTCCAATTTCGGCACTTCCATTACGGATTTATAATTAAACTTCTCCATCATATGTGGGATGATTTTTTCTCGGTACAAGTATTGTAATTCGTTCATTTGTCACCCTCCTTTGCGAGTTATTTATCTAATGGTTCTCCGGATTTTTTCGCAATGCGGACCTTTTTACCGTCAATGATCTTATAACCGACACGTGTTGGTTCACCCGTTTTCGGGTCAATCGGCATAACGTTCGAAACATGGATCGGCGCTTCGATGTTCAAAATACCGCCTTGCGGGTTGTCTTGTGATGGCCGAGCGTGTTTTTTCACCATGTTTACGCCTTCGACGATAACGCGGTTTTTCTTAGGAAAAACTTGAAGGATGACTCCTTCTTTACCACGATCTTTACCTGAGATAACTTTTACTTTGTCACCTTTTTTAACGTGCATGCTTTAGCACCTCCTAATCGTACTTTTCAATGGTATGAGTCGAACGTGCGATCAAAGTACTTCTGGAGCTAACGAGATGATCTTCATGAAGTTTTTGTCGCGCAACTCACGTGCAACCGGTCCGAAAATACGTGTTCCACGAGGGCTCTTATCTTCACGGATGATGACCGCTGCGTTTTCGTCAAAACGGATGTAAGAACCATCTTTTCTTCTTGTTCCTGCTTTTGAACGAACGACAACCGCTCTTACGACGTCGCCTTTCTTGACAACGCCTCCTGGTGTTGCTTGTTTGACCGTACAAATGATTTCATCACCGATATTGGCATATTTCTTTCCGGTTCCGCCCAATACTTTAATCGTCAACACTTCACGCGCTCCTGAGTTGTCAGCAACTTTCAAACGAGTTTCTTGTTGAATCATCGTTTTGCGCCTCCTTTCAACTTTTCCATGCGTTTATTAAACTTCGACAGCTTCCTCTACTACTTCCACTAAGCGGAAACGTTTTGTTCTTGATAATGGACGAGTTTCCATGATCCGTACGATGTCGCCCACTTTCGCTACGTTGTTTTCATCGTGCGCTTTGAATTTTTTTGAACGTTTAATTCGCTTTTTGTACAAAGGATGCACCTTATACGTTTCTACCAAGACAGTGATAGTTTTATCCATTTTATCTGAAACGACACGTCCAGTATAAACTTTGCGTCGATTACGCTCACTCATGTTTCAAGCGCCTCCTCTCGATTTAATTGTTAATATTTAATTCTCGTTCACGTTTCACCGTTTTTAAACGAGCAATTGTTTTCTTTACCTCTTTGATGCGAGCCGTGTTTTCCAATTGCCCTGTCGCCAATTGGAAGCGTAAATTAAAGAGTTCTTCTTTCAATTCTTTGACCTTTTGGTCGATTTCGGTAGTGGTTAACTCTCTAATTTCTTTAGCTTTCATTTGATTCACCACCAATTTCTTCACGTTTAACAAACTTCGTCTTGATCGGAAGTTTGTGCGATGCTAGACGAAGCGCTTCGCGAGCCACCTCTTCGCTGACGCCAGCTACTTCAAACATCACTTTGCCTGGTTTTACGACCGCCACCCAGGCTTCGACAGAACCTTTACCAGAACCCATGCGCACTTCTAGAGGTTTTGCCGTATATGGTTTATCAGGGAAGATTTTGATCCAAACTTTCCCTCCACGCTTCATGTAACGTGTCATCGCGATACGTGCCGCCTCGATTTGACGAGCTGTGATCCACGCTGGTTCGAGTGCTTGCAATCCGAATTCACCGAATGTAACTTCTGTACCGCCTTTTGCTCTACCTTTCATGCGTCCACGATGTTGACGACGGTATTTTACACGTTTTGGCATTAACATCGTTTATTGCCCCCTTCCTTAGTTTTTCGTTTTTTCTGGAAGGACTTCTCCACGGTTAATCCACACTTTTACGCCGAGCTTTCCGTACGTCGTATCTGCTTCAGCGTGTGCATAGTCGATATCTGCACGAAGTGTGTGAAGTGGAACCGTTCCTTCACTGTAATGTTCTGCACGGGCGATATCCGCTCCGCCAAGTCGTCCTGACACTTGTGTTTTGATTCCTTTCGCTCCTGCGCGCATCGCACGTTGAATCGCTTGTTTTTGTGCACGGCGGAATGAAATACGCGCTTCCAATTGTCGTGCAATATTTTCAGCGACCAATTTCGCGTCGAGATCGACTTTTTTCACTTCGACGATGTTGATATGAACTCGCTTGCCTGTCAAATTCGACAAAGCTTTACGAAGCTTTTCAACTTCTGAACCGCCTTTACCGATTACCATTCCTGGCTTGCCTGTATGAATGGTTATGTTCACGCGATTAGCCGCTCTTTCGATTTCAACCTTTGATAAAGCCGCATTCTTCAATTTATCTTCCAAATATTCTCTGATTTTAAGGTCTTCATGCAACAACTCCGCATAATCTTTTTCAGCGTACCATCTTGATTCCCAGTCACGAATGACGCCGACGCGGAAACCTATCGGATTTACTTTCTGACCCACAGATTATCCCTCCTTCTTCTCTGACACCACGACAGTGATGTGGCTCGTGCGTTTGTTAATGGCACTTGCTGAACCTCGTGCTCTCGGTTTATATCTTTTCAACGTGATACCTTCGTCTACATATGCTTCGGATACGTATAGTTTATCCGGATCCATTTCATAATTATGTTCCGCGTTAGCAATTGCTGATTTTAAAACTTTCTCGATAATCGGTGCAGCTTTGCGATTTGTATGGCGTAAAATCGCAGTAGCTTCGCCCACCTCTTTGCCGCGAATCAAATCGATGACCAAACGCGCCTTGCGAGGGGCGATTCGCACTTGTCTTGCTACTGCTCTTGCGCTTTTTACCTCTTCAGACATCTTCCAGTCGCCTCCTCCCATTATCTACCTGTTTTTTTGTCTTGGCCCGCATGCCCTTTAAACGTTCTCGTCGGTGCAAATTCACCTAATTTATGTCCGACCATGTCTTCCGTAACGTATACCGGTACATGCTTACGTCCATCATGTACAGCAAATGTATGACCTACGAAAGATGGGAATATCGTCGATCTTCTTGACCAAGTTTTGATCACTTGTTTTTTGTTTTGTTTGTTCAACTCTTCCACTTTTTTAAGCAAATGTTCGTCAGCGAAAGGACCTTTTTTCAAACTGCGTCCCATAAAACAGTCCTCCTTTCATTTCGTTCGTTAACGGTTATTTTTTACGAGCTCTTACGATGAACTGATCAGATTGCTTGTTGCGCTTGCGTGTCTTCTTGCCAAGTGTCGGTTTGCCCCATGGGGTTACTGGTGTTGGACGTCCAATTGGTGCACGACCTTCCCCTCCACCGTGTGGGTGATCGACTGGGTTCATTGCCGAACCGCGTACACTTGGTCTTCTGCCGAGCCAGCGCGCACGACCCGCTTTACCGATTCTTACAAGTTCGTGTTCTTCATTGCCGACTTGACCGATTGTTGCACGACATGCCGCTAAAATTTTGCGTACTTCACCTGATGCAAGACGGACCAACACGTACTTGCCTTCACGGCCCAACACTTGTGCTTCTGTACCTGCTGAACGAACTAACTGTCCACCTTTTCCAGGCTTCAATTCAATGTTATGGATGATAGTACCAACTGGAATATTAGCCAATGGCAATGCATTGCCTACTTTGATATCCGCATTTTCGCCGGATTCGATTATTTGACCGACTTTCAAGCCTTTCGGCGCTATAATATAACGCTTTTCACCGTCAACATAATTGATCAACGCAATGTTTGCTGAACGGTTTGGATCATATTCAATCGTGGCAACGCGTCCTGGTATGCCATCTTTGTCGCGTTTAAAATCGATGATACGATATTGACGTTTGTGTCCTCCGCCTTGGTGGCGCATCGTGATTCTACCTTGGTTGTTACGACCGGCACGTTTCTTAAGCGGAGCGAGCAATGACTTCTCCGGCTTATCCGTTGTAAGTTCTGAGAAATCCAAAACGGACATGTTTCTTGTGCCGTTGGTCGTTCCTTTTACTTTTCTTACGGACACTTTCGTTCCCCTCCTTTAAATTGCTATCCTATTATACTTCAAAAAAGTCCAAGTCTTTACTGTCCTCTGTAAGCGTCACGATGGCTTTCTTGCGGTTTCTGCGATAACCGCCGTATGGCCCCATTCGTTTGAACTTACCTTTATAGTTCATCGTGTTGACTTTTTTCACTTTCACACCGAAAGCTTCTTCCACTGCTTGTTTAATTTGCGTCTTATTTGCTCTTGGGTCAACTTCGAATGTGTATTTTTTCTCTGCCATTAAGTCCGCAGAACGTTCTGTAATGACAGGGCGTAGTAAAATGTCGCGCAAATCTTGCATTATGCGAACACCTCCCCTGCTTTTACAGCTGCGTCTTTCGTCATGATGAGCTTATCATGAGACACAACATCTAAAACATTGACCTCATTGACTGTAATGACTTTCACATCTTGCAAGTTGTTTGCGGACAATACGACATTGTCTTGTTTTTCAGCAGTCACGATCAACGCTTTATCCGCTACGTTTAATCCTTGCAACACGTTGACAAGTTCTTTCGTTTTCGGTTTTTCAAAGCTCAATTCTGAAACCACGATCATATCGTCATTTTTTACTTTTGATGACAATACAGATTTCAATGCTAAACGACGAACTTTTTTCGGTAATTTATATTTGTAATTCTTTTCCGGCGTTGGTCCAAAAACGACTCCACCGCCAACCCATTGTGGCGCGCGAATCGATCCTTGGCGTGCACGGCCTGTACCTTTCTGTCTCCAAGGCTTGCGTCCACCGCCGCTCACTTTCGATCTATTTTTAACTGCATGCGTCCCTTGTCTTTTTGCCGCACGTTGCATGACAACTACTTCGTGGACGACATGCTCATTTGGTTCAATGCCGAATACTGCATCTTCAAGCTGGATGCTGCCCGCTTCCGAACCGTCCTGGTTGAATACTTTTACTTCAGGCACAATGTTTCCTCCTTTCACTCACATGTCTTATTTCGCTTTCACAGATGATTGGATTTTGACAACTGATTTTCTTGGCCCTGGAATGTTGCCTTTGATTAAAAGGACGTTTTCTTCCGGTACCACTTTGACGATTTCCAAGTTTTGGATTGTCACTTGGTTATTGCCCATTCTGCCTGGCAATTTCTTACCTTTGAACACCCGGGCGCCGTCGATTGATCCCATAGAACCGCCTTGACGATGGAAACGAGATCCGTGGCTCATCGGTCCACGTGCGAATCCGTGGCGTTTGATGGAACCTTGGAATCCTTTTCCTTTCGTTCTGCCTGTTACATCAACGCGGTCGCCAGGTTGGAAGATTTCCACAGTCACTTCTTGACCCAGCTCATATTCATCGACATTTGCGTCGCGAATTTCGCGAATGTAGCGCTTAGGCGTCGTATTTGCTTTTGCAGCATGCCCGATTTCAGGTTTTTTCGCTTTTGGCGTCAATTTTGAGCCTTCTTCGTATGCTTCAGGTTTGTCAATATCTTCAAAGCCAAGCTGAATCGCATTATACCCGTCTGTCTCGACCGTCTTCTTTTGCAAGACGACGTTCGGTTCAGCTTGAACGACTGTTACTGGCACGAGCTCACCGTTTTCTAAAAAGATTTGCGTCATGCCGATTTTGCGTCCTAAGATTCCTTTTCTCATCATTTACACCTCCTAGATGGTCAATCTTTAAAGCTTGATTTCGATGTCTACACCAGAAGGCAAATCGAGTCTCATGAGTGAGTCGACCGTTTGCGGTGTAGGATCCAAAATATCGATTAAACGTTTGTGCGTACGCATTTCAAATTGTTCACGGGAATCTTTGTGGATGTGTACGGAGCGCAAGATCGTGAACACTTTTCTTTCAGTCGGCAACGGAATCGGCCCAGACACTTTTGAACCGGAACGTTTTGCCGTATTGACAATCTTTTGCGCTGATTGATCCAAAATCCGATGATCGTATGCTTTCAAACGAATGCGAATTTTCTCTTTTGCCATTCTTTCCCCTCCTTTTCGCCCATTTTAAAAAATAGACATACTCCGTGAAAATTTCTCAGTTGTTTCCATGGCAAAAAAACAACTGACAACCTCTCACTTCATCGCAATGAAAAGACGGCTTTTCTTGCGGAAATGTCCGTTCTTTTCCGTGAAAAACCAATCTTTTTTCAGCGTGCGTATACGATTGCACGATTATATATTATACAAACATTAACCTTAGTTTGCAAGTGATATCCATAGGTTCTATGCGATTTTTCGCGGTTCATCAC
>Ga0079224_100008616_pt1 | contig 13835 bp, 4 predicted proteins | sample Stecom2015_FD_80414 | JGI IMG/M metagenome (GOLD analysis project Ga0079224, IMG submission 80414) | Agricultural soil microbial communities from Utah to study Nitrogen management - Steer compost 2015 | ecosystem: Environmental > Terrestrial > Soil > Agricultural land | place: USA: Utah... | reverse complement strand
TCGCTGAACTGGATCATCTTCGATCTGAACCAGCAGTTGCCTCAGCCCATTGACCGCATGCGGATCTGGGGCGGCGACAACACCTCCGCCCCCTTCCTGGGAGAATACACCGGCACGCAACTACAGGGCCTGATCAGTTCGGCCACCATCTACAACTTCAGCGGCTGCCTTACCCTGCAATTCACCTCCAACCTGGGCGGCATGGGCAATTTCGCCGCCGGCATCACCTGCTACACCCCGTGTGAACGGCCTACTGCGGTAGCCACCATGAGCGAACCCGGCCCGCCCGCCATGGTGTGCGTGGGTGAGGAAATCACGTTTAACGGGGCTAGTTCGTATGCCGCCCCCGGCTTCAACATCGTGGAGTACAACTGGCTCTTCGCCGATGGCAGCACGCTGAACGCGCCCACGGTGACGCACAGCTACGACACCCCGGGCGAGTACATGGTGCAATTGAACCTGGTGGACGACAACGGCTGCGTGAACTCCAACGTGGTGGACCTGCAAGTGCTGGTAAGCACCACACCCTCCTTTGCCGGCACGGTGGAGAACGTGGAAACCTGCCTCGGCGCTACCGTGAACCTGGATGCCGTAGTGGCACCCGTGACCTGGACCGGCCTGCCGGAAGCCAACTTCGGTGATGGTGTATTCCTGCCTGACGACCTGGGGATCCCCTTCAGCAGCGACCTGGTCTTTACCCAGTTCGATCCGGGCCAGTTGCTCAACACCACGGATGACCTGCTCTCCGTATGCGCCAACATGGAGCACAGCTTCATGGGCGATCTCGTGGTGCAGATCTCCTGTCCCAATGGACAGACCACGATCCTCCACCAGCAACAGGGGGGCGGCACCTATCTCGGCGGTGCCAATGACAGCGACGGGGCCAACCCTGTTCCAGGCGATTGCTGGCAGTATTGCTGGAGCGCTGACGCCACCTTGGGCACCTGGGCACAAAGTTCCAACAATGGGGCCTCCCCCAACGTTATGCCCGGTGGCACCCCTTCCGGCAATTCCTTGATCCCCGGCACCTACTCCTCCGTACAACCCTTGTCCAACCTGATCGGCTGCCCGCTCAACGGCACGTGGACCTTCACCATCACCGACCTCTGGGGAGCGGACAACGGCTTCCTCTGTGATTGGTCCCTGACCTTCGACCCGGGCATCATCCCGGATACCACACAATTCACGCCCGTGCTCGGCAGCACCATTGATTCCGCGGGCTGGACCGGCCCCTTTTTGGTGACCGACCCCACCAACGCGTTGAGCGCCCAAGCTACCCCGACAGGCCCTGGGACCTACGACTATCAGTTCCATGTGACCGACAACTTCGGCTGCTCCTACGACACCACCATCAGCATCACCATTGATCCACAAATGGAGGTGGATGCCGGGCCAGCGATCACCTTGTGCAACGATTCCGTGCCGATGGCCGGTGCGGTCACGGCCAACCCTGATCCGCCCATTGCCTATCAATGGTCGCCAGCCACCGGATTGGCGAATCCCACCTCCCCCACCAGCCTGGTATGGGTCACGGTGCCCACTTGGTACTACCTCTCGGCCGCCCCGGCAGGCAATGCGAATTGCGCCGTGATGGATAGCGTGCTGGTATCGCCGCCTCCGCAATTGGACCCGGGCGAGGACGGCAGCGCCATCGTCTGCGAATCCTCCCCCGTATTCCTGATGACCGATTCGCTGGAAGGCACCCCGGACCTGGGTGGTGCGTGGACCTCGGCCACGGGCAACGCCCCGAACAACTTCACACCCCTGGACCATGCGCCAGGCACGTACAGCTTCACCTATACCGTGACCACGCCCACCGGCTGCATGGGCAGTTCACAGCTGGAAGTGACGGTGATCCCGGACACGGACCCCATCTGCTGCGGAATTCCCGAGGCCGGTCCGGATGCCTATTCCTGCAACCTCTCGATCGCCTTGAGCGCCACCCCGGGGAACACCGGCGTGGGCGAGTGGAGCGGTCCTCCCGATGCCGTCTTCGGCAATGCGCAAGCGGCCCAGACCACGGTGACAATGCCCCCCGGTGGCGGCGGATCGCACTGGTTCTACTGGCGCGAGAATGACGGCGCTTACTGCAATACGGTGGACAGCGTGCTGATCACCTTGACCGATGCGATCGTGATGGACTTCACCACCACGGACGCGGTCTGCTTCACCTACTGCGATGGCACGGCGGAAGTGGCGGTGACCGGCGGCAATGTGGCGGATGACTTCACCTACGCCTGGTCCGGCGGCACCCCGGGCAGCAACCCTGCACAGGTCGGCGGGCTTTGCGCCGGCAGCTACCTGCTGACGCTTACCGATGACAACGGCTGCACGGCCACCGACAGCTTGATCATCGGCGAGCCGGTGCTGCTGGAGCTCGATTCCATGGCCAGCAGCCCGGTGACCTGCTCAGGCGATTGCGACGGCGAAGTGGTGATCCATGATGCCGAGGCCGTTTCCTACAGCTTTGATGGCGGCGCCGCATGGACCACCGACCCGCTGTTGACCGACGCCTGCGAGGGCCTCTACCAGCTGCGCATCCGCGATGCGGCAGGCTGCATTGGCATCGGCTCCATCATGGTGACCGGCCCGCCGCCCGTGGAAGCGGATTTCGTCTGGGGCCCCACGCCCGCCACGGTGGAGAATCCGATCCTCTTCTTCCACAGCACCAGCACGGGGGCACAGACCTATCTCTGGGACATCGCTGGCCTGGCCTCCAGCACCAGCCCGGACACCTCGTTCCTGTTCAGCGAGAAGGTGCCCGCCACTTATACCGTGTGCCTTACCGCCTTCAACTACAACCTCTGCGAGGACACTACCTGCTACGAGGTGGTCATCGAGGATGTGCTGGAACCATACATCCCCAACGCCTTCACCCCCAACGGCGACGACAGGAACGATGTGTTCCTCATGAGCACGAACATTCGTGCGATCACCACCTTCAGCATGCTGATCTACGATCGTTGGGGCCAGCTCGTCTTCAGCACGGAGGACCCGTACGAGCCTTGGCTGGGCAGCAGGAACAACAGCGGGGAGGTATTGGCCTCAGGCGTTTATGTATACCGTATCCGCTACGAGATCGCCGACCGGGAGATCAACCGGGAGATGATGGGGCACGTGACCTTGCTGAAGTAAGGCCGGGCGCGGGGCGGCACGGGGGTGCAGACCGGCGCTGCGTGACCAACAGGGCTACCGCAAGGTCAGCGGCATCGATCAACGAAGAAAGGGCCGCGCCAATGCAGGGCGGCCCAATGAATGGACAACGTCGGAAATATTCCGGCAACTGGCCGGCCTGCGGCCGTCGCTTCAGGCCTTCTTGGCCCCCTGCTTGGCAGGTGCGGCCTTGGCAGCAGCGGTTTGGTCGGCCTCCCGCCACTTGGCGAGTTTGATAGCGGCCTTGCGCTTACGGATGGCTTGCGCCCTTGGGTCCTGTGGCATGGGTCTATTATTTGGGCCGCGAATATAGGGCGGAATGGGCTCACTTTAGCGGAGCACACACTGACGAAGCGCTCCACCTCTCACAAATGGATGGATGCTTCAGCGAACGCGTTGCGCCTCACTGCACTTCGTTTTCACCCCCGCACCAGCTTCCGGTACTTCAGGCGCTTGGGCACCACGTCGCCCACCCGCTTCTTGTAGTTCTCCTCGTAGTCGCTGAAGCCGCCCTCGAACCAGTACACGTTGCTGTCTCCCTCGAAGGCGAGGATGTGCGTGCATACGCGGTCCAGGAACCAACGGTCGTGGCTGATGATCACGGCGCAGCCGCTGTAATCCTGAATGCCTTCCTCCAGCGCGCGGAGCGTGCTCACGTCCAGGTCGTTGGTGGGTTCGTCAAGGAGCAGCACGTTGCTTCCGTTCTTCAAGGTCATGGCCAGGTGCAGGCGGTTGCGCTCCCCGCCTGAGAGCACGCCCACTTTCTTGTTCTGGTCGGGTCCGGTGAAATTGAAACGGGCCAGGTAGGCGCGGCTATTCACCAGGGTGCCGCCGATGTCCATCATTTCCTGGCTGTTGCTGAGCACCTCCCACACGGTCTTTTCGGGGGAAAGGTCGTGGTGGCTTTGGTCCACATAGGCGAGCTGCACGGTATCACCCAAGGTGATTGTGCCACTGTCGGCCTTTTCCTCGCCCATCACCATACGGAACAGGGTGGTCTTACCGGCGCCGTTGGGCCCGATGATGCCCACAATGCCCGCTGGAGGCAGGGTGAAGCTGACATCCTCGAAGAGCACGCGGTCCCCGAAGGCCTTGCTCACCTTGTTGAACTCGATCACCTTGTCACCGAGGCGCTGGCCGTTGGGGATAAAGATCTCCAGCTTGGATTCCTTCTCCTTCACGGTCTCGCTCTGCATCTTCTCATAGTTCTCCAAGCGGGCCTTGCTCTTGGTACGCCGGGCCTTGGCATTGCTGCGCACCCATTCCAGCTCCTGCTTCAGTACCCGCTGGCGCTTGCTTTCGAACTTCTCTTCCTGCGCGAGGCGGGCGGTCTTCTGCTCCAGCCAGTTGGTGTAATTGCCCTTGTAGGGAATGCCTTCGCCGCGGTCCAGCTCAAGGATCCAACCCGCGACATTGTCCAGGAAATAGCGGTCGTGGGTGATGGCGATCACGGTTCCCTTGTAGCCGTGCAGGTGCTGCTCCAGCCAGGCCACGCTCTCGGCGTCCAAGTGGTTGGTGGGTTCGTCGAGGAGCAGAATGTCCGGTGCTTGCAGCAGCAGTCGGCACAGCGCCACGCGGCGGCGCTCACCGCCGGAGAGCACGCTGATCTGCGCATCGGGCTCTGGACAACGCAGCGCGTCCATGGCGATGTCCAGCTTCTGGTCGATCTCCCACGCACCCTGCGCCTCGATCTGGTCTTGCAGCGCTCCTTGCCGGTTGATGAGCTTCTCCATCTTCTCCGGGTCCTCCAGCACCTCGGGGTCCGCGAATTTGTTGTTCACGTCCTCGTATTCCTTCAGCAGGTCCATGATGGGCTGCACGCCTTCGCGCACGATCTCGATCACCGTCTTGCTTTCGTCCAGCACCGGCTCCTGCTCCAAATGCCCGATGGAGTAGCCCGGGGTGAGGTGAACATCGCCGTCGAAGTCCGTGTCCTTGCCGGCAATGATGCGCATGAGCGTGGACTTGCCGCTTCCGTTCAGCCCGAGGATCCCGATCTTGGCCCCGTAGTAGAAGCCGAGGTAGATGTCCTTGAGGATGGTCTTTCCGGCAGGCAATGTCTTGCCCACCTTCACCATGTTGTAAATGATCTGCCTGCCTTCTTCTGCCATGGTTCCGGGGAAATTTCAGTGGGCCGGGAATGTTCCTGCCCGCGTTTTCAGCGTGCAAAGGTCCGTGATCTTTTCCGATCCGCTAGTTGTCGCTCCCCAACGGCCACGGCTATCGGGTCTTCCGGCCACGCCCGGCGGCGCGGTCGGTCCAAAGAGAGGAACCCCGGATGGACACGGATCCACACGGACAAATACCGACCTGATCCGTGTTGATCCGTGTTGACCGGCCGTCAGGTCCGTGGTTCAACATAGCCGGCCGGCTACCGGGTGCCGTACAGTTCCAACCGCCCCCACTCCTCGATCGGTTCCAGCGGCGCTGGGGACTCCCGGCGCATCTCATTATGGAGCAGCACGCCATCGGGGGTCTGGCCATGCCCCGGCGCTACCAGCACATACGCGCGAGGCAAGTCGGCCCCGGGCCGCAGCGGCGATGCGGCCTGTTTCCTTTCCCGGTGCAGGTAGAAGAGGACGGGCGCATCCCACGGAAGTTGCGCGCATACCCGGTCCTGTGGGGCGGCATGCTCGGCGAGCCACGCCGCGGCGCTGCGGGCCTCGGGGAAGCGCTCGATGTCATCACCCTCCCCGCGCACGCCAGACCAACCGAAAAGCACTAGCACCACTGCTCCCGCCACCAGCGTCCGGTGCGGTTTGGAGAACTTTGGGGCCAGTTTGTCCCGGATCACCTTGAGGAAATAAAAGAGGCCGATGGCACTGCCCAAATGGAACACCAGCAGGCTGAAGGTCCATGCTGCAGGGGGCGCCACGGATTGCTGCAAGATCACCAACGGCACTGTGCCCGCGAGCAATGCGAAGAGCAATGAACGGTACTTAAAGCTCACATAAGCCGCATAGATCACGGCAATGGCACCGGCAAAGGCCAGCAACGTGGAGGCCGTTCCGGTGAAGTAGGCCCAAAGCGCAAAGGCACTGTCCTGCTGGGTGTTCACGAAGTGGGCCCAGGTGCGTTCCTGCGCCGAAGGAGGGTGCAGCAACTGATCCAGGCTGTGCGCGAATATCACCGGTGCATGCAGCAGCAACACCAGCAACCCGGCCATCACCGCGGAACCGGTGAGCTTGGACACGCGGCGGCGGATGGTGCTCTGGAAGTTGTCCACCAGCATGAACAGGGCCCAAGCATAGGCCATTGCGGCGGGGTAGACCATGTGCGGCGTGGCCCACATGCCCAAGGCGCAGAACAAGGCCAGCAAAAAGGCGCTCACGAGGTTTTCCGAACGCACGAAATGCCGTGCCGCCAGCAAACTTGACAGGGTGAACAACCACACGAGACTATATCCCCGGGCCATGGCCGAGTATTCCACCAGCGGCCCGCTCACGGCCACCAGGCACAACATGATCACCGCCACATGCCTATTGAACACAAAGCGCGTGAAGGCATAGCAGAGGGGCAGCACGAGCAGGCCCGCGATCAGTGCCGGCAACCGCAGGCTCCAAGCATGCACGCCGAAGACCAGGGTGGAGAGGCGCGCCAGGAGGGAGTACAGCACCTGGCCACCACCGAGCAAATGGTCACTGATCAAAAAGCCGAACGAGCGGTCGGCATAATGGACGTAGGTGGCCGCCTCATCATAGGTCACCGCTTCGTTCATGCGGATGATGCGCAGCACCGCCCCGATCACAAGCACCAGGAAAACGAAACGCTTGTGGTCGGTGCTGGTCCTTTGGGAAAGGCGCGAACAGGCAGCAGCCAGGTCAGCGCGCCATCCGCCCCAGCCGGGGTCGTGCCTTTTCCTGCGCTGCCGTGAGTGTGCTTCAGCCATGCCATGGGCGGACGGTCAGGGATCGGTCTCATCGACGCCTAGCGGGGGTCCTGCGCCAAAAATAGAAGAAGCGGCGCATGAAGAGGCGGTGGTGCGCAACTTCGCGGCATGGAACCAAGCGAGCCTTCCCGGATCACCGAATCCCCTTCCCTGTACGATCACCTGGAGCAGATGTCCACGCTAGCGCTCCTGGAGAACATCAACGCGGAGGACCGCAAGGTGGCCGAAGCGGTGGCCGCGCTGATCCCCGCGATGGAACCCTTGGTGGATGCCCTCGTGGAGCGGATGCGCAAGGGAGGTCGGCTGTTCTACATCGGCGCCGGCACCAGCGGCCGCTTGGGCATTGTGGACGCGAGCGAGTGCCCGCCCACCTTCGGCGTGCCGCACGGCATGGTGGTAGGATTGATCGCGGGAGGCGATGGGGCGATCCGCAAGGCTGTGGAATTTGCCGAGGACGATGCGGCGCAAGGCTGGAAGGACCTGCAGGAACATGCCGTCGGCGAGGACGACACAGTGGTCGGCATCGCGGCCAGCGGAGGAACGCCCTACGTAGTTGGCGCGCTGCGCGAGGCGCGGAAGGCCGGCCTGCTTACCGCCTGCATCACCAGCAACCCCGGCAGCGCAGTTACCCTGGCCTGTGCGCACCCCTTGGTGGCGGTGGTGGGGCCCGAGTTCGTGACCGGCAGCACCCGCATGAAAAGCGGCACCGCCCAGAAGCTCATCCTGAACATGCTCAGCACAAGCGTAATGATCAAGCTGGGCCGCGTGAAGGGCAACCGCATGGTGGACATGCAGCTGAGCAACAACAAGCTCGTGGACCGCGGCACGCGCATGGTGATGGAAGAGCTCGGCGTGGACTATGAAACGGCGAACGCCATGCTCCGGGCCCATGGCAGCGTAAGGGAGGCCGTGGCGCACGGACAGCAGTGAGCGGCGCGACCATGCGCGGCGCGCCCCCCTCAGCAAGCGCTAGAACGGGTAGCCAATGGCGATGTTGAAGACCACGTTGTCGAAGATCTTCGGCTTCAGGTCATCGAACAGCCAACGGTCGCCCTTGGCCAAGGCGGGATCGCGCAAGGGCGTGGCCAGGTCCAGCCGCACTACGATCACTTCGGGATCAAAGCGCAGCCCGAACCCCGCCCCCACCGCAAGCTCGTCCATGGCGCGGTCCCAATCGAACACGCCGCCGGGCCGCTGGGGATCGGGGTTGGCCAGCCAGATGTTGCCCGCATCGGCGAAGAGCGCGCCCTTGAAGAACCCGGCGATGGTGAACCGGTACTCGGCGTTCAGCTCGAAACGGATATCGCCGGTGCGGTCCATGAGCGCGGTGCCGTCCTCGAGGGGAACAAAACTCCCGGGCCCCACGCTCCGTGCGCGGAATGCCCGCAGGCTATTGGTTCCTCCGCTGAAGAACTGTTTCACGTAGGGCAGCACATCGGAATTGCCATAGGGCAGCCCCCAATTCACCAGCGCCCGGCTGGCAAGCTGGGCGCCACGCGGCCCTAGGGGCTGGTAGTAGCGGACCTCCGGTCGGAACCGCACATATTGCGCGAACGGGGTGCCGAAGAGCGTATGGCCATCGGCAGGCCGGGGTCCGCTGGTGCCCATCAGGCCGGAGAGCAGGTTGCCCGCCTCGTCCACGCCGATACTGGCCAGCACCCAGCCTTGCAGGTACTTGGTGTTGTTGCTCCGCACGGTGAAGGTGTATCCCGTGCCGATGATGAACTGACGCTCGAAGCTGCGTTGCACGGCCGGATTCTCGTTGAGGAACGCCGTGAACTCGTCGGCCGCGTAATAGAGCTTGTTGTAGCTCACCTCCAGCAGGTTCACCTCGTGCCAGGTCCGTATGCCCTGCCTCCAGTTGTAGTTGAGCGAGGTGCTGAAGGATTCCAGTCCGTAGAGATTGATCCGGCGAAAGAGGCCGTAGCCGAGCTCGACGCGCGTTTTAGGGACGGAGGCACGCGCCGTGCGGAACAGCTTGAAGGGCACGATCCGCGGGAATTCCAAGGCCGTCTTGATCCCGACCTCATACGCATTGGTTCCCTTCTGCGCGCCTGCCACCTGCGTATCAAAGCGGCCGTTGAGGTCCGCGGTGAACACCTCCGCGCCCCGGAACAGGTCCCTGTCCTTGAACCCGATGCGCATGCCCGGGCCCACGAAATTATTGCTCTTGGTTATGGCGTTCAGCTCCGTGAAAAGCGTCCAGCGCTTCAGGGGGACGAGGAAGACATCCGTCTTCAGGATCCCGGGGGCCAGGGAGTCCAGCTCATATTCCACGTTCACGCTTTTGAACACGCCGAAACTGGAGAGGTAGCGCACGGTGTTGTCCTCGGCCTCCTGTGAGTAGTGCGTTCCCTTCCGAAGGAACACGCCCCGCGTAATGGTGGAGGGCCGATAGTTGTTCAAGTAGTTGATGTAGTAGAGGCTGTCCACAAGCAGGGTGTCGTTGGGCGGAAGCAGCCCATCGTGGTCACCATGCACATGGATCTCCCCCAGCGCGTACTTCCGGCGCTCGTTGGCCTCGGTGCCGGGTTTCACGCGCAGGCGCAGGTCCAGCAGCCACGGGCCTGCCGAGGTGTCCGCGATGAACTCCAAGTGGTCGTCCTTGAGCATGTACCAGCCGCTATCACGCGCAGCACGGGCCACCCGCAGGCGCTCGTTACTCAGCATTTCCAGGTCATATAGATCACCGCTGGCAATGGTGGCCTGTAAGCGGCGGCGCGCTATCAGCTGCTCCAGGGCGCCGGCGGAATCCCCGTAGGCGATCTGGCGGATCCGGTGCGGAGTGCCGGCAGAAACGGTGAAGGTTACCGTGGCCTTCCGCTTCTTGCGCTTCACCGCCGCGCTGGCCTGGGCCGAGAAGTATCCATGGTTGTGCATGCGGTTGGCCATGGCCGACCGCAGATCGGCCACGGGCACCGCTGAAAGGTACACGGGCGCGGACCCGATCTTGTTCCGCAGCAGGTGCCCCAGCCCCTTGGGCTGCTTCGGCTCCTTTACCATGTTGTGCAGGGCCACCGTGGGCCGAAGCCCGAAGATGCTATTGTTCGGCTCCGGCTGCACCAGCAGCTCCAGCTCACGGGTGATCGCTCTCCTGTCCTGGACAGGAGGCTCCTCCCAGGCCACCTCGAAATCCGTGAACAGGGGGTCCGTCTCCGTGGCATGCTTCAGGCCCGTGCAGGAAGAGAGCACACCCAGCAACAGGATCAGCGGCGCGGCGGATGACAGGCCCTTGCTCATGGTTGCTCCTGCTTTTGACGGGGCGTGCTGCCGGGTTCGTTGAGGGCATCACGGTCCTTGCGCCGGGCGGCCTTTTCCGCTGCACGCCGCTCCTGTTCCGCCTCGCGCGCAGCGCTGCGTGCCCGCTCATTCTCCTCGAAATCCTTGGTGTACTGGATGGCCACGCCGCTTTTGGTGATCTCCCCGTCGTAGAGCTCGAAGGCGTTCTCATGGAAGCCGCGCAAACGGTACTTTCCGTTCGGCGTGAGGTCATAGTACACCACGTATTGCGCCGCGCGGGTATTGGACACGTTGCCCACCTGGTCCTGTTGTTCGTCCACGCCCACCGAGCCACCCACCTCAAAGCTGAGCCGGTCGTTCAGGAAGCTCTTGCTCACTTTGTAGTCCACGGAAGTTCGTTGGTAGGTGGAATTTCCTTCGGCCTGATCCACCGTGTTCACCCCCAAGGATACGTTCACGCCCTTCACGTACCTGCCTGTGAGCTTGTTCAGCTGGTCGGTAAGGATGCCGTTCACGGAGTTGCGTGCAGCGGAGGAGACCAGCCCTCCCCCGGGTGCGGCGCCCGCCTGCTCGTCCGGAATGAACGCATTGGTGACCAGCAGACCGAAGACCTGCCGGTTCCGATCGTCCCTGTGGCCAGGCTGCTCCAGTTGCTCCAGCCGCGCGGCCACCATGGGATAGCTGTTCCTGTACTCGCGGTCCAGGTCGATGCCAAAATCAATGTCCGGGCTGGTGATGCTGCCATCCACGCTGATGATCACCGCGAAGGGTAGCCGCTGCTGCAGCCGGTTCTGCTGCTCCTGTGCCATGGCGGTGCTTCCGGCCACCAGCCCGTATGCTGCAGCTTCCGCGGTATAGCGCGCCTGGATGTCGATCTTGGCATCCAGCGGATCCCCGCTCCACACCACAGAACTGCCTTTCACCAGGTCGAAGCGTTTCTTCACCAAGCCATAGAACTCCAGGGTGTAGCCGCCGTCCTCCAAGTTGAAGGGGCCCTCGAGCGTCATGTCGCCTTGGGCGTTGTAGGTGAAGTACAGGTCGCCTTCCCCCCTGAAGCTGGCGGCATCGCCCGTGGTGGGGTCCAGCACCACGCTGAACCGCGCCGCCGGGTCCACCAGCAGGTGCAGGTCGAGTTCGAAGCCCTGCAGCTGGGCCTTCAACGAATCCTGCAAGAGCTGGCCGTCGCTCGCCACGGTGGCGGTATCCACGGCAGGCTCCCCGTTGGTGAACACCACGATGCCTTCGTGGCTGATCATTTTCACCTCGCTGCCCGGGAGGACGATGGAGAGATCCGTCCCATCGAGCACCTGCACCTCGCCCTGTAGTTTCGGCAGACCGGCCGTTCCGGTGATGGAGAGGTCGAGGCCCGCCAGCACATCCCCGTAGAACAGCTCATTATCACCCCGTGTGCTGTTCACCAGTTGGAAGGCGTCCGTGTGCAAGCGGAGGTCGAGCGTGGGTTCGGCCAGATCCGCTGTACCGATGGTGCCGTTCAACCGGAAGGCATTGTTGAGGCTGTCCTTCAGGGTAAAATCGTCCAGGTGGATGCCCACATCATTGAAGGTGATGCGCTCCTCTTCCAAGCGGAACATGCTGCGCGTGGCCAGCAGCCCGATGCGCGCATTGGCGAAGGTGAGGTCGCCATTGAGCGCAGCCTTGCCCTGGGCCATGTTGAACTGAAGCTGCCCGTTCAGCCCTCCGGCAAGGTCATAGAGAAAGGTGGAAGTGAAAGGCCGGAAAATGCCCAGGTCCGTGAACTCCAGGACGGCGTTGCCCTGAATGTGGGGTGCGCTGGATGAAACGTCCACCGTGGCCTTCCCATCCATGCTATTGGGGCCGTTCTCCAGTTGCAGCGCTGCGGCATAGTTCGCCTTCCCGGTTTCCTGCACGGTGAAGTGCAGGTCGCCAAGTGCATTGCCCAACAGCTTCCAAGAGGCCAGGTCCAGCTTGGCTTCGAGACCTTCCCTATCCTGCTTGGGAAGGTCCACATGGCCGGAAAGCACGCCCTCCACGAAGGGCACGGAGTCCTTTGCCGTCACGAAGTTCAGCAATGTGCCCACGCGGAATTGGTCCAAAATGATCCGTGTGGCCGCCTCGTTGGTGACCAGCTCCAAGCGCTGCTCCGCGCTATGGAGGGTGAAGTGCTCCGCGACAAGGCCCTGTTCGCCGAAATGGAGGCGGTTGGCCGGGTCTTCTGTCCAGGGCTTGCTATCGAGCACCAGTTCTTCGGGCTCCACATGCAGCGTGGCCCGGCCGTCCGCTCGCTCCAACAACACGGTGAGCATATAGCTCGGCGGGAACTCGCTGTTCTGCACGCGCAGGCTGTTCAGCAGCCCGCCCGCCCGTGCGGAGCTCGCCAAGGTGAGCCCTTGTATCGCCAAGGAATCGCGGGCAATGGCGCCGATGGAAAGCGTGGCGTCCAGGTCGTTTCCTTCAGCGCTGACATGCAGGCCCAATGTTTCCACGTGGATGCTGTCATAGCGGAGCTCCGGGATCTCCACCTGCAGGTCGAGCGCATCCGCATCGCTGTCGTAGTGCCCGGTGAACCGGTTGAGCTGGATGGTCTGCAGGCCAGGCAGCACCAGGCCCGTGAGCCAATCGCTGTTGGGCAGCGCAATGGCCAGGTCCATGTACTTCCCCGGCGTGGGGCTGAAGTCAGGGTCCGCCTGGAAATAGCTGGCCAGTTTTTCCCGGGTCCTGGGCAGGATGCTGTCCACGGGCAAGTTGGTGTGATAGTCCACGGTAAGCGCGTCACTGTCCAGGAGCAGCGCCGTGCTGTCCGTGCCCAAGTGCGCCTGCAGGCCGAAGCGCTCGAACTGGAAAGCGCGCTCGGCATTGGCCAGCCGCAGTCCTTGCGCCGTGAGGCCGACGTTGCCTTTGCCTGCTGTGCTCAAGGCCAGCTCACCGAGGATGCGGCCTTGCACATCCAATTGGTGCGCGGTCAGGCCAAGGGGTTCCAGCTGAAGCCGGTCCAAGGCCAGGTCCATTTGCAGCGCTAGGCTATCGGCTTGCGCAGGCCATTTCCCCCTTGCGGCCAGCGCCATCTTCACGGGTTCCGCATCGGCGGCGAGGTGAACGAACAGCGAATCCCCTTCGAGGCTCCCGCTCAGTTCAAGGCTCGAAAGATCGTGGCCCCGGTAGCGCAGGCGGGAAGGTTGCAGGAGAAGCGTGCCGCTGCGCGTCGGCCCATCAAGCCCTGCCGCGGTTGCTGAAAGGCGCGCGCTGACGGGCCCCAGCGCGGTGTCGCCGGTGAGGTGGCCGGCGGCCAACCGCTGCATATCAAGGTCAATTGCGAGGCGGTCCGGCAACTTGTTCTTCCAGCCGGCCGCTTGCGCACTCCCGGCAATGTTCCCCAGGTCGCTGCCCACGTTCATGCGGGCCTGCATGCTGCCGTCCTTTCCTGTGGCCTGTGCCTCCATGGTGAACTGTTGCGGCAGAGGCACCCCGGCCGGAGCAGCGGCCTGCAACAACTGCCGGAAGCCCTCGCCGAGGGTGAGTTCGCTCAATTCAGCATGGAAGTCCGTTCGCGGCCATTGGTCCACATGGTACACGC